>Ga0123354_10017506_pt1 | contig 11225 bp, 12 predicted proteins | sample TergutLab28metaG_2_FD_97872 | JGI IMG/M metagenome (GOLD analysis project Ga0123354, IMG submission 97872) | Labiotermes labralis P4 segment gut microbial communities from Petit-Saut dam, French Guiana - Lab288 P4 | ecosystem: Host-associated > Arthropoda: Insects > Digestive system > Gut ... | reverse complement strand
CCATCTTTGATTATACCACAGTGACCATGGTTAATGTATTCACATAAGCAGACATCAGCCATTATTACAAGTTCATCTTTAAAGTGATCTTTAAGTTTACTTGCCGCTTTCTGTACAATACCGTCTTTTGCGTAGGCACCTGAACCATTGTCATCTTTTTCTGAGGGTATGCCAAATAGAAGAACACTTTTTATGCCTTGTTCAAGAGCAATTTGTCCTTCATATATAACTTGGTCAAGGGGACAACGGTAGTAACCAGGCATAGCGGTAATAGGCATATGTTCTAGTGCGGTTTCATCAACAAAAATGGGGTAAATTAGGTTACTGGGTTGAATTTTAATTTGGTTTAGCATAGTCCGCATTGCTTCAGTTCTGCGGAGTCTTCTCATACGTACATTTGGAAAGCTCATGTTTTTGTAGCCTCTGTATTTTGTACAAACTTGAGGGATAACGCTTTAGCCACATAAAGATTGCCCTCTCTTAATGCTTGTTTAACGTCAACATTATTAAGAGTCTCGTTCAAAAGCTTACTACGCGCTCGTTGATCTGCCATGTAACCTTTAAGCACTTCACGTAAATACACCTGCAACTCAATGGCTAATAAATCCTCAGCTGTAACAAGCCGCTCAATACGTTGCCGCAACTCACTAGCCACTGCAGGACTTCTACCACTTGTAGAAACAGCAATTCTAACCGCGCCCACCTTAGCAACGGCAGGTAAAATAAAATCGCTCAAAGAAGGATCAGATACACAATATACAATACAGCCCAACTTTTTAGCAGCCCTAACAAGTTGAACATTTAAATTAGAATCATCCGTAACCGCCAAAAACAGATCCGGCTTTGGAGATAATTGATCAATGAACTTTTGAGCATCTGTAATTTGGATTTGAGATAAACAAATTTTTCCTTGCTCAGCAAGAGCCTTCACAGTGTCAGAAAACTCTGCGCTAAAAACAGTTACCTTAGCAGTACTGTCAAGAAAGTTTTGAAGTTTACGATAACACTCACATCCACCACCAATAACTACAACAGTTTTGTTATCAAGTTTAAAATCCATAAACAACAAAAACACCTACATTTAAGGAAAAATGCATGAGTAGTTAATTAATAGTTTTTTGAATTTCTCAACAAACGCCACATAATCCACATTAACTTGTTTAGGAGCTTGAGCTAACTGTACAAGTTGATCCAGATTTATGTAACGTTCAACAACATCCATAGCATGAGTGCTAAAGGCTTCATAACAAATATCGACTTCAGGAACCATTACGTTATGTTGCTCAAACTTTACGTTAGGCACCACCCCTATAAGCTCAACACCTACATTCTTAAAAGCCTGATTTATAGTCTGCTTATCATCTTCAGTAAGATAACTTGTACTCATTTTGTTAAGAATCACACCTACAGGATTAACCCCTAACATTTTTAACACATTAACATAATTCAAAACATTAACCAGTCCACCCTCAACACCTTCCTTATCACAGGTAACAATAACAATAATAGGCGCATCTAAAGAAGCAGCAACCTCCAAAGTTGAAGCAGGCCTAGTTATTTTACTGTTAAGCATCCCAGTAAAGGCACTCATAGCACCTTCAACAAACAAGAAATTATGCTCCCCCCAAGCCTGATTAATAGACTCCCAAACAGAGGACCAACCACTCTCGCTTATCTTAATTGAACAATAACGCCGCATCGCCCCCTTAACCAAATAAAGCGCCGGAACAGAATCACGAACATCCCCACCAAGTTTAATCAACCCCACATCATAACCCCGCTTCCGTAACGCACCCGCCATACCTGTAACAAGAAAAGTCTTACCAGAACCACTACCCACAGCAGTAACCAACACCATAACAGGCAACCGCCTAACCTCCGCATTTACAGGATGAATATTAGTGTTTATACCTATTTCACCTTTCATCTCAGAAACCAACAACGCATTAACTTTACGAATCTCTTGCAAATCTAACAAGTCAAATCCAAGAGACTTAACAATACCCTCTACAATTACAGACTGATCAAGTAACTCATGCACTAAAACACCAACAACATTACCCGCCTTATTAGCAACACCAGAAACCAAATCCTGAGGCACCTTACGATAATTCACATGCTCAACATGAGAAACCAATACAGGCTTAACATCATCAACATCAACAGGCAAAACGACACCACCACAAGTATGACAATGAAAACCAGAAACCTCCAAACCAACACTATCAGAGAGAAAACTTTGACCAACAACATTAACCTTAACTTGATCCGTACAAATAAGCGAATTAAACTCTACATCAAGTAAACCCAAACCCTCACGAACAATAGAACTTGCAGCTAAACGTCCAACAACCGTTCGCTTAGCAAGCAACTGAAAACCCGAACCAACACCGAGAACAAATTTACCTGCCTTAGCCATCTTTAAAATTTCGTCTGAAACAATAGAATTAACACTTTGAGACTCAAGCAAACTACCACTAGGAATAATTAACATGTCTAAAACTTCACTAGCAGGCTTCCCATCTACAAGCCCATCTTCACGTACCAAGTCAGTAGGTAAATTTCCAAAGTCTTCAAAACATGGCAAAGTGCCAGAAAGATAAATTAAACCTATTCTTCGTCGAAGTGACACCCAAAACTCTCCAGCGTTAATTTACGGAAAGCTTATATTTAAAGTTGCATGGTTTATCCAGCCATGCAATCCTCAACAAAGACAGACCACATAATCAACATACGCATAACACACAAGACAGCTCGCGTTCCATTACTGGAATCAATAGTGTTCAAAGATAAAGCACAAGCATTAGCTGAATTACAAACCATGGAAAACGTTGTGGAATGCTTAATTCTTCAAACCTGTAACCGTATTGAATTGTACATTGTAAGTGAAAAGGGCGAAGAAACACTCAAAGATACTAAGCAGCATTTAGCTCAACGCTCAACACTCAGCTATGAAGAGGCATTTAAAGCAATAGAAACAGCACTTGATCATGAAGCATACAAACACTTGATACGGATAACATCAGGATTAGAGTCTATGGTTATTGGAGAAGAACAAGTTCTTAACCAAGTTTGGGATGCCTATTTAGAAGCTGAAAAAGCCAAAACTTTAGGCCCAATTCTTAAACATTTGTTTAACCGTGCAATGACTGTTGGACGGCGAATAAGAGATGCCACTGGCATTAGTAAGGGAGCGGTTTCAGTTGGTTCAGCGTCAGTAGAACTAGCAGCAAATTTATTGGATAAGTTGGATGATAAGAAAATTCTTGTTATGGGTGCGGGTGAGACGGGTACTATAGTGGCTAAGGCGTTGGCTAGGCGTTGTTTGAGTCCTATTCTTTTTGCTAATCGTACGTATTCTCGTGCGGTGACTTTGGCGGAGACGTTAGGTGGTGAGGCGGTAAGGTTTGACAAGTTTCAAGAGGTTTTGGTTAATGCTGATGTTGTTATTTGTGCTACGTCGGCGCCACATCTTTTGTTGACTAAAGAAATCGTATCTCATAGTATGAGTAAGCGTACGAGTCAAAATAGTTTAATTATTATTGATATTTCGAATCCGTTAAATGTTGAGAAGTCTGTTCAGGAATTATCGAATGTAAATTTGTATACTATAGATGACTTGCATCTTATTGCAGAGAAGAACTTAGCTGAACGTCAGAAATGTGTTGAAACGGCATGTAACATGATTGATACAGAGCTAGTTATCATAGATGATGACTTAAAAAAGCTCTCAGTGAGGTTAATTATTTCATCTCTCTTATCTGATGCGGAGCAGATAAGACAGACAGAGCTAGCTAAAGCGATTAGTAAGTTAGGGGATGTTGATGATAAGAAGCGTAAGGTTATTGACGACTTGACAAGTGTTCTCCTTAAACAAACTTTTTTGCCAGTCATCGAGAATCTGCGTATAGCGGCTATTAAGGATGATAAGGAAACAATTAATATTGCAATAAAGTTGTTTGATAAAGAGGGGAATGGTTTTGGTAAAGATGCTAAAGAATGAGAATGATGTTGGTTTGATTCTAATTGGGCATGGTAGTAAGTTGCCTCATAATAGAGAGAATTTAGAGAAAATAGCTGCTATGTTGCGTAATCGTAGTAAATTTAAGGTAGTGGAAATTGCTTTTATGGTTCGTGATACCCCGACGGTTTATGAGGCAGTTGATAGTGTTGCTGAGAATGGTGTATCGAAAATTGTGTTAATTCCTGCGTTTCTTGCTCCTGGAATTCATACTACTGAAGATATTCCAGGTCTTATTGGTGTGAAAGAAAAAGAACATAAATTAAAAGCTAAGGGTATTGAACTGGTGTATGGGGAGCCGATAGGTAGTGATGAGCGTATTGCTGAGATTTTGGAAGAAAAAGCGTGTAAAGCGTTAGGTTGTGAGGTTAGAAGGGATAGTGAGGTTAGGGATGCTTATTCTGTTTCTGCGGCAGGTAAAATTGTAGATAAAAGTATGATGCTTATACGTCAAGCTATTGGAGATGATTTGGCAAAGCTGTCAAAGGATAAAGTGTCTATTGTTGAGCGGGTTGTTCATACTACTGCTGATCCAGAGTTTGCTAAGCTTTTAGCAATTAGTGATGATGCGGTTAGTGCAGGTGTAGAGGCCATTAAGGCTGGCGCAAAAGTGGTAACGGATGTTAAAATGGTAAAAGCGGGTATAAATGAGGCGCGTTTGAAAAAGTTTGGCAGTACAATTTACACGTATATGAATGATGATCGTGTGATGGATCTGGCTAAAGTGGAGGGCTTGACGCGTTCAGCGGCTGCTATGCGTTTAGCTATAGAGGATGGTTTAGTAGATGGCGCAGTTGTTCTTGTTGGTAATGCTCCAACGGCGGTGTTTGAGTTGGCAGATCAGATTAAGGCAGGTAAGGTTAAGCCGGCTTTGGTTGTTGCGGTTCCAGTGGGTTTTGTTGGGGCTGCGGAATCTAAGGAAGTGGCTGAAAAGTTGCCTATTCCATATGTTGTAACTCGTGGGCGTAGGGGTGGTAGCACTATTGCTGTTGCTGTTTTTAATGCGCTTCTTACTATTGCAGAAGGTAAGCTTTACGGTTAATAGGTGAAAGGTAATAGTGAGGTTTCTTAAATATGGTATAACGACGGGGGCAACTGCTGCGGCAGCCGCTAAGGCGGCGACAATAGCAGTGTTTAAAGAGCCGGTTAATTGTGTAGTTATTCCTACGCCTATTGGTTTACGTTTTGAAGTTCCTGTAAAATCCAGTCGGAAACTTTCTGAGAATACGGCTGAGGCTATTGTTGTAAAAGATGCTGGTCAAGACATAGATGCTACCGATAAAATGGAAATTGTAGCCACGGTTAAAATTACAAATGACCAAAAAGTAGTTATTAAAAATGGTGTGGGTGTGGGTGTGGTTACTAAGCCTGGTTTGCAGGTGCCTATTGGGGAGGGGGCTATTAATCCTGTGCCTATGGCTATGATAACTGAAGCGGTAAGAGAAGTTTTGCCAGAGGGCATGGGTGTTGAGGTAATTATTAGTGCTCCTGAGGGGGCAAATATTGCTAAAAAAACGACAAATGCTAAATTAGGTGTTAAAGGGGGGGTTTCCATTTTGGGAACAACAGGTGTTGTGAAACCTTTATCGCTTGAAGCTTGCAGACGCTCCCTAGTGCCTCAAATTGATGTGGCAATAGCTAGGGGTTATAAGAGATTAGTTTTTGTTCCAGGTAATATAGGTGAGAGAATTGCTAAAGAGAAGTTTCAAGTTCCAGAGGATGCTATCGTTCAAACAGGTGATTTTGTAGGGTACATGCTAGATAAAGCGGTTGAAAAGGGCGTTAAAGAAATTATATTCATAGGGCATTCAGGTAAAGTAGTAAAGTTAGCAGCAAACCTCTTTAACACTCACCATAAAACGGGTGATGCTCGCAATGAAGTTATTGCAGCCTATGCGGGAGCTGTTGGAGCATCAACTAATATAATTAATCAATTATTATTAGCTAACACGTCTGATGAGGCCTCAGAAATTCTACGTCAAACAAATCTTTTAGAGCAGACATATGATCGAATTGCAGATAGGGTTAATCAGCGGGTTAGGGATAGGGTGGAAAATAAGGTAAAAATTAGTATAGTTATTGTTGCCATGGACGGCAAAGTTTTAGGTATGGATAAAACTGCAAAGGAGCAAACGCCATGGTTAAACTTGACATAGTAGGTATTGGTCCTGGCAGTGTAGAGTATGTTACGCCAATTGTACGGAAAATTGTCTCAGAAGCTCAAATAGTAATAGGTGCGCAGCGCTGTCTTAATCTATTTAGCCAAGATATTCATGGTGAAAGTTATACCTTAACAGCTAAAAACTTGAAGGAACTGTTAAAATTTGCAGTAGAGTCAACTAAAGAGGGTAAACAAGTAACTATTTTGTCAACGGGTGATCCAGGTTTTTCGGGGTTGCTTAAAACCGTTTTGAACACTAACCTAATTAGTGCTTCAGAGGTAAATGTTGTTCCAGGAATAAGTGCTATTCAAACCTGTGCGGCTAAACTGGGGCTAAGTTGGGATGAAGCCTGCCTATTTACTTTTCATCAAGGCAGCATAGATATCGCAAAAAAAATAGAGTTAACAACCTATTTAAAAATGGGTAGAAATATTATACTTTTGCCAGATGCAAAAACTTTTTCGCCAAAAGAAATTGCCACATACCTTATTGAGTCCGGGTTTAATCCAAATATGTCTGTATTTATCTGCGAGAACTTGACTTTAAACGATGAACGCGTTACTAAGAGTAGTTTAGAAGGCGTTTTGGTAGCTGATTTTGGGGCGTTATGTGTAATGGTTATCAAAGCAAAATGTGAGGATGTATAAAAGAATGGTAAAGATTTGGGATTATAAGACGTCTGGTGTGCCTGATGAGTATTTTATTACAGATGAGAATGTACCAGGTCCAACTAAGGAGGAAATACGTGTTTTAACCATTTCTAAAGCTCGTTTAAATGATGGAGACACTGTTATTGATGTTGGTTGTGGAACAGGTGGTTTAACTGTTGAGGCGGCACTGCAAGTAGGAACTAAGGGTAAAGTTTATGCTCTTGATGAAGATGAGGTTGCGGTAAAGTTAACTTGTAGTAATGTTGAAAAGTTTGGTGTTCAGAACACTGTTAGTGTAAAGCAGGGTAAAGCTCCGGAAGATTTAGCAGATTTTCCTATGGCAAACGCGGTGTTAGTTGGTGGAACTATGAACTTGCGAGATATTCTCCGTGTTGTGCAATCTAAACTTAAGCCGAACGGACGAATAGTAGTTAATTCTATTCTTTTAGAGACTGCAACAGTAGCTATAGATGAACTTAAAATTTTAGGGTTCAAAAATGTTGATGTAACCCATATTTCAGTAGCTAAGGGAAAACAAATTAAAAGTGGAACTATGATGATAGCAAGAAATCCTATCACCATTGTTTCAGCATCAAAAATATAGGTGAAAATAGAATGATGATGACAGGTAAATTTATTGGCATAGGTGTAGGTCCAGGCGACCCAGAATTAATTACCATTAAAGCTGCAAAGGCATTGCAAACAGCAGATATTATATGCATTCCAAAGGCTAATGTTAACAAATCAAGCTTAGCAGTAACAATGATTCAACAAATTTTAAATGAACGAAAAATTGAACCTGAAATGCTGGAACTTATTTTTCCTATGACCAAAGATGATATTAGTAATCAGGAGCTTTGGGATAAAAATGCAAACATTATTGCTCAAAAAGTAAACATGAACAAAATAGTGGTTTTCATTACTCTTGGAGATCCCATGTTTTACAGTACATTTATTTATCTTTATCAAAGTCTACAAAAAAATCATCCTGGTTTAAGGCTTGAAATTATTCCAGGTGTTAGTGCCTTTAATGCTTGTGCTACAAGTGCTAGAATTCCCTTAGCAGAAAAGGAAGAGCTTATAACAGTTATCCCTTCAGAACTCGATGAAAAGTTAGTTGAGCAAGTAGCTAAATGTTCTGAAAATTTGATTTTTATAAAATGTGCTTATCGATTAAAAGAGTTAGTTCCAGTTTTAGAAAGAGCAGGTTTTAAAGAGAACAGTACGCTTGCACTTATACGTCGTTGTAGTATGGCAAATGAAACAGTAACTGTTGGTAAGCTATGTGATGCATTAAGTTGGGATATTAGTGAGGATTACTTTACAATTGCAATTGTAAAGAAAAACTATATCATAAATAATAACAATAAGGGTAACTGTGGTGTATAAGATATGAATAAGGTTGTAATTATTGGGGCAGGTTCAGGTGATCCAGAGTTAATTACTTTGAAGGGTAAGCGTTACCTTGAGCAGGCAGATATTGTTGTCTACACGGGTTCTCTTCTAAACCCGGAGTATCTAAAATATGCTAAATCAACGGCAAAACTGTATGATAGTGCAAAAATGGGTCTGCCAGAGATGTTAAAAGTTATGATTGAAGGCGTTAAGGCAGGGGAAAACGTTGTTCGACTACATGATGGGGATCCAAGTTTTTATGGTGCCATTCAAGAGTTAATGGATGGTCTTGATAAGGAAGGTATAGAGTATTTTCGTATTCCGGGTATAAGCTGTTTACTTGGTGGGGCAGCGGCGTTAAATCGAGAGTTAACTTTGCCAAATATTTCTCAGACTGTTATTATTACGCGTCCAGAGGGCAGAACACCTGTGCCAGAAGCAGAGAGCATAAGTAAACTAGCGCAGCATCAAGCAACTATGGTTATTTTCTTAGGTACGCCTCACATAGCAAAAGTTATGGTGGAACTGCAAAAAGGTGGGTATGCCAAGGACACCCCAGTCTCTGTTGTGTATAAAGCAACATGGCCTGAACAGAAAATTGTTAAAGGCACTATAGAAGATATTGTAGAGAAAGTAAAAGCTCAAGGAATTACAGAGACGGCATTAATTTTTGTAGGAAAAGTTATGAAACCAAAAGCTTATGATTTATCGAAGCTCTATGATCCAACATTTACCACTGGCTTCCGTAAAGGTGAGGAGCCAAATGTTCCCTAGGGGCATAGCTATTGTTGCTATCACATGTCGTGGCGTAGAAACTGCTCTAAATATAGGGCAAGCCCTTGATGATGAGGGCTTGAAAAATTCTATTTTTGCGTCTAAGAAATATATTAAAAGCGGTGTCTGTGAATTAGAGGGAAAATTTGGGGATTTTATTAAGGAAAATTATGGAAGGTTTGATGCTATTGTTGCTGTTATGGCAACGGGTATAACAATTCGCTCTGTAGCGCCTTATCTTGAAAGTAAACTCTCTGATCCTGCAATCATTGGAGTAGATGCCTCAGGAAAATTTGTTATAAGTTTGTTATCGGGGCATTATGGTGGAGCTAATGGTTTAGCTAAAATTATTGCTAAAGGTATAGGGGCAATACCTGTTATAACTACGGCATCGGATTCTATGGGAAAGCAGAGTGTTGATGAGCTTGCAAAGCTTTTGCATTTAACTATTGAGAACCCTAAGAGTTTAGCACCAGTTAATGCAGCTATTGTGAACGGTGAACGTGTTGTACTAGTTTTGGTTGGAGATGTCAAAATTCCCATAGATGTAGTGGAGGAGAGTTTTGAGGTTAAATGTGTAGATAAGGTGGAGGAAGCAGTAAAAATTGTTGAGGGTTATGCTGCTGGAGCTATTATAACTAAGGAACTGTTAAATCTTAGGGAGTTGAGTGTGGCGTGTACTTTTCTTAGGGCGCGAAGGGTTGTTGTGGGTTTGGGTTGTCGTAGAGATTCTCTTTGTGAGCATTTGCTTGAGACAATAAATATAGCGTTGGAAACAGTTGGTTTGCCTGCGGGGCGGGTTGATTGTTTTGCTAGTGTGGATATTAAGCGTGATTCTGCTGCTATGTTGGATGCGGCTAAATTGTTTGGGGCACCATTGGAATTTTTAAGTGTCGAAGTATTACGTAGTTTAAGTCACAATGATTTATCACCAGACTCAGAGCTGGTTGAAGAGAAAATTGGTGTTGGAGGAGTTTGCGAACGAGCAGCATTGATAATAGCGGGAAAGAATTCAAAGTTAATACTCAAAAAAACCAAACGCAATGGGACAACAGTAGCAATAGCCGAGGACAAATAAGTGTCATTGGCATAGGCCCAGGCAGTCTTGAACATTTAACCCCTAAAGCACGCAAAGCCATAGAAGAGGCCGATGTAGTAGTGGGTTATGGAATGTATATTAAGTTAATTCAAAGCATCATAAGTAAAGACGCAGAGATTATTTCAGGAACCATGGGCAAAGAAGTAGAGAGAGCTAAAATAGCTGTTAAAAAAGCCCATGAAGACCACAAAAAAGTTGTTATGGTAAGCAGCGGCGACCCCGGCGTGTATGGCATGGCCGGCATCGTTTTAGAAGTAGCAGACCAAGAAAAAACACAACAAACACCCATAGAAATCATACCAGGCATAACAGCAGCCTCATCAGCCGCCTCCATACTAGGCGCCCCCCTAATTAGCGATTTTGCCGTAATTAGCCTAAGCGACCTATTAACACCCCTACAAAAAATTGAAAAAAGACTAGAATTAGCCGCACAAGCAGACATGTCCATAGTACTCTACAACCCCCAAAGCCAAGGAAGAACAGAACCCCTAACAAAAGCCTACGAAATCCTAACAAAACACATAAACCCAAACACACCAGTAGGCATAGTAAAACAAGCAGGAAGAGAAGGCCAACAAACAAAAATCACAACACTAAAAAACCTACTAAACGAAGAAATCGACATGCTAACAACCATAATAATAGGCAACACAGCAACAAAAATAGTTAACAATAAAATGGTAACCAAAAGAGGATACACACTTTAATTTAATGAATTATCGTAACCTTACGGTTGCGATACCTCGACCTATTGGTATTGACGTCTCAATTAGTACTTAATTGTTTCACAGTACTTAACCAATCAAACAACAGAACACACCCCTAAACCACAAATAACCTCTCTAAAACTTCCTAAATTCCCGCAACTTTGGGCACTACATCGCAAATAGCAACTCTGAATTGCAAAACAGTTGCTTTTCTTCGTTTTTTATACTGTTGCGGTAGTGTCCAATGGGCACTACAACCGCACGACAAGCACGTTATAAAAAACCGCTATTTGCACGTATTTTTATATTTAGAGACTATTTTACAGAATTTAAAAATTTTGTCGATGATGTAGTGCTCAGTATTCAGGGAATTTAGGATTTTTTGTTTAATGAACGGCCTATTTGGTATTACAAGTT
>Ga0123354_10017504_pt1 | contig 11226 bp, 5 predicted proteins | sample TergutLab28metaG_2_FD_97872 | JGI IMG/M metagenome (GOLD analysis project Ga0123354, IMG submission 97872) | Labiotermes labralis P4 segment gut microbial communities from Petit-Saut dam, French Guiana - Lab288 P4 | ecosystem: Host-associated > Arthropoda: Insects > Digestive system > Gut ... | reverse complement strand
TGGTTGTCGTTGTTGGATCCCCAGCCCCAGACCGTGCCATCGGAAGCCAGCGCGTACCCAGCGTTGGTGGCTCCCGTGGTAGCGATGGCCGTGATGGTCGTCCCCGCGGGCAACAGGACTTGCACCGGCGCCCAACTGGGATCGGTCGTGCCATTGCCAAGCTGACCGGCGTAGTTTACGTAGGGAAAAGAGCTGATGTTGGAATTATTGGGCCAGGCCCAGACTGTGCCGTCCGTGGCCAAGGCGTACGCCGTACCGTCGCCGCTGGCGACGGCGGTGAAGGTCACGCCCGCTGGTGCGCCCGGCACTGGCGCGGGTGTCAGTTGGATGATGGGGCCGGTGCTATCGAACCCCCCGATGCCCCACTGCCACAGCGTGCCGTCGGAAGCCACCGCGACGACGTCAGCGGGACCGACGGAGACAGCGGTGTAGGTGAGGCCGGGTCCCGGCGGCGGTACTTGGACGGGGACCATCTCGGAAACGGTGGTGCCGTCGCCCAGTTCCCCATCCAGGTTGTAGCCCCAGCCCCACAAGGTGCCATCGGTAGCCAGCCCGAAGGCGTTTCTGGAGCCGTTGCTCGCAGGGTCGTCGTTGATCGAGCCGGCGGCGATGGCGGTGAACGTCAGCCCCGCTGGAGTTTGCACCTGAACCGGCGCCGATGGCGACGTGCACGTGGTCGGGTCGGGCCAGGCGATGCCCAGTTCGTCGAAGCACTCGTACCCCCAGGACCAGATGGTGCCGTCGCTGGCCAAGCCATACCCGGCATCGTTATTGCCGGTGATGGCAGTGAAAGCCACACCGGGCGGCGTCTGCACCGGCGTCGGCGTCGCTGATTGAGAAAGATCTGGTGCGAAGCCCCACTCCCAAGCCGTGTCGCCGGCGCCAATCGCGTACATTGAGCCCTGCCCCTGGTTCGACATGATCGACGTAACTGCCGGGATTGCCACCGAGACCGGCGTGCCGCCGGCGGCCGGTCCAGCATCGGGAGCCGGACTCGCTTCGACAGACGGCAATGTGGCGACGGCTACCAAGCAGCCGATTGCCAACGCCAGTGTTCCACACGTGCCCCGCCGGGGTTTTTCTGATCCAACCATGCCACTCCTTAGGCTTTGCCATACCGACATGAAAGCACAACACAAATAACGATACCCCCTGTCCGGACGTTGGCCAAACGCTGCCTCAACCGTGTCATCGCCTTCGGTCTTACAAGCTAGCTCGTTCTGCCCTCGGATCTCCTCACGGTGTTCGGTCGCTTCGCTCCCTCAACCGTTTCGTCGGCCTCGGCAAAACGAGCGAACTCGTTCTGCTCTCGGCCTTCCTCACGGTAGAATCATCGTGTGAATGTGGAAGACGTTCGTGGCGACCTTAGTTCGGTACTGTTCACAGAAGCCCAGATCGAGACCCGGGTCGGTGAACTCGCCGCCCAGATCGATCAGGACTATGCCGGCCGCGATCCGCTGATGGTCGGCATCCTCAACGGGGCCATCATGATGATGGCCGACCTCAGCCGGGCGCTGCACATTCACTGCGAGATGGACTGGATGGCCATTTCCTCCTATGGGTCCGGAGTCGCTTCCTCGGGCGTGGTCCGCATCCTGAAGGACATGAACACCTCCATCGTCGACCGCCATGTGCTGATCGTCGAAGACATCGTCGACACCGGCCTCACCCTGTCGTACCTCATCGAAAACCTGAAGTCGCGCAACCCCGCCAGCATCGAGGTGTGCGCCGGGTTCCGCAAGCCGGAGGCCGCCCATAACCAGGTCGAGGTGAAGTACCTCGGGTTCGACATTCCCAGCGACTTCGTTGTGGGGTACGGGCTGGACTACGCCGGCCGGTACCGCAACCTCAAAGGGCTGGGGATCCTGTCTCCGGCTGTCTACTCCTGAGGCAGGAAAGGCCACATGAAGAAGATTCTGCGCAGCCCCTTCCTCTGGGTCTTGGTGGCGCTGGCCGTCCTCGCCCTTGTTTTCAGCCTCTCGCAGGGCGGTTCGGACTACACCGACGTACCCACGTCCGAGGCGGTGTCCGTCATCATGGGCGACGCGCCGCTCAAAGAGGTGATCCTGACCGATCAGCAGCAACTGATCCAGATCACCGAAGCCGACGCCAACCAGACCAAGATCCAGGCGTACTGGGTCGGTACCCTGGACGACAGCCTGGTCCAGCGCCTCAACGAGCGCAAGACCGAGGGTACGCTCGACTCCTGGAACGGCAACAATCCGCAGACCAGTTTCTGGGGTTCCCTGCTGACCTGGCTCATCCCCATGCTGCTCATCGTCGGCCTGTTCGTTTTGATGATGGGGGCGTCCGGGGGCGGCGCCGGCGGGCGGATCTTCTCCTTCGGCCGGTCGCGGGCCAAGGTGGCCAACAAGGACACGCCGAAGACCACCTTCGCCGATGTGGCCGGCGTCGATGAGGCGGTCGAGGAGCTCCAGGAGATCAAGGAGTTCTTGGCGGAGCCGGGCAAGTTCAAGGCGCTCGGCGCCAAGATTCCGAAGGGCGTCTTGCTGTACGGACCGCCGGGTACCGGCAAGACCCTGCTGGCGTGCGCGGTCGCGGGCGAGGCGGGTGTGCCGTTCTACTCCATTTCCGGTTCCGACTTCGTCGAGATGTTCGTCGGCGTCGGTGCCTCGCGGGTACGCGACCTGTTCGACCAGGCGAAAGCCAACGCTCCCGCCATCGTCTTCATCGACGAAATCGACGCGGTCGGCCGTCACCGTGGTGCCGGTATGGGCGGCGGTCACGACGAACGCGAGCAGACTCTCAACCAGTTGCTGGTCGAGATGGATGGGTTCGATGTCCACGGCGGCGTGATCCTGATCGCCGCCACCAACCGGCCCGATGTCCTCGATCCGGCCTTGTTGCGGCCTGGCCGCTTCGACCGCCAGATCGCGGTGGATGCCCCAGATCTGAAGGGGCGGTACAAGATCCTGCAGGTCCATGCCACCGGCAAGCCCCTGGCGCCGGATGTCGACTTGCAAGGGGTGGCCCGCCGTACGCCGGGCTTCACCGGGGCCGATCTGGCCAACGTCCTGAACGAGGCCGCTTTGCTGGCCGCCCGGACGAACCTGACCCAGATCACCAACACGGTCTTGGACGAGTCGATCGATCGCGTCGTGGCGGGTCCGCAGAAGCGCAGCCGCGTCATGAACGCCCACGAGATCCTCATCACCGCGTACCACGAGGGCGGACACGCCCTGGTCGCGGCGGCCATGCCGGGCAACGACCCGGTCCAGAAGATCACGATCTTGCCGCGTGGGCAGGCCCTCGGCTACACCATGGTGATGCCCGACCAGGACAAGTACTCCCAGACCCGCGGCCAACTGCTCGACCAGCTCGCGTACATGCTGGGCGGCCGCGCGGCTGAGGAGCTGGTCTTCCACGATCCGACGACCGGCGCCAGCAACGACATCGAAAAGGCCACCAAGGTGGCGCGGGCCATGGTCATGCAGTTCGGCATGACCGAGTCGCTGGGCGCGGTACGGTACGGCTCGGACGACTCCGAGCCCTTCCTCGGCATGGAAATGGGACGGACCTCCACGATCTCCCCGCAGACGGCGGCGGTGATCGACGCCGAGGTGTCGAAGCTGATCAACACCGCCCACCAAGAGGCCTTCGACACGTTGAACGAGAACCGCGCCATCCTGGACGAGTTGGTCCAGCAGTTGCTCGATCGCGAGACCCTGGACAAGGAGCAGGTGGCGCAGATCTTCGCCAATCTGAAGCTGCGCCCCGAACGCCCGGCTTGGACCGGCTCGGACACCCGGCAACCCTCGACCGTGCCGCCCGTACCGGCTCCCGACATCCCCGAGCCCGACCTCGACGCGGACGACGCGGCAAAGTCGCCGAGTCCGGTGGGTAAGCCCCGGCAAACCCCGTCCGATCAGGTCCCGGCCCTACCGCCCAGCGGTACGCCGTGGGGTCAGCCCCCGTCGTCTGGCGCCGTGCCCGGCCAATCGCCGTGGGCGGCTGGGTCGCCGACGCCCGGTTCGCCGCCGTCGTACGGCCAGTCGCCCCAACCCGGCCAGCCGCCTGCCCCGGTGCTGCCGGGGAGTTCGCCGGTGACCTCGCCCTGGGCGATGCCCGGTCCCGCATCGCCGCCGCCTGCCCCTGGCGGGTACCCGCCACCGGCCCAGTACCCGCCACCGGCGTCGTACCCTCCGCCACCCGCCCAACCTGGTACCCCGCCGGACGGCCCGCTTGGCCCCGGTACCTGGGTCGATCCGCAGACGCCGGGGAATTGGCCGCCGCCCTCCTCGGGGAACTGATCACGATGACGACGAAGACGACCGGTGAGACAAAGGGGACGGTTCTTTTTGTCTCACCCACGGGTGAGACAAAAAGAACCGTCCCCTTTGTCTCACCCCCACCACCCAACCGGGTTCAGGAGGGTACCGATGGCATTTGATACCCAGCGGGTGGAGGCGGCGGTACGGGAGTTGCTGATCGGCATCGGGGAAGACCCCGACCGGGAGGGACTGCGTGACACGCCGGCCCGGGTGGCCCGGGCGTACCAGGAGGCGTTCTCCGGCCTGGAGGCCGATCCGGCCCAGGTCTTGGACGCGCGGTTCAACATCGACCACCGCGACATGGTGCTGGTCAAGGACATCGAACTGTGGAGTTACTGCGAACACCACCTCGTGCCGTTCACCGGCCTGGCCCACATCGGCTACATCCCCGGCGAGAAGAAACAGATCGTCGGACTGTCGAAGCTGGCCCGGCTGGTCGACGTGTACGCCAAACGCCCCCAGGTACAGGAGCGGCTGACCACCCAGATCGCCGACGCGCTGATGGCGCAGCTCCAACCCGCCGGCGCCATCGTGGTCATCGAGGCGGAACACCTCTGCATGTCGATGCGCGGAGTACACAAGCCGGGTTCCCGTACGGTCACCTCGGCCGTTCGCGGTACCTTGCACAACCCGGCGACCCGGGCCGAGGCGATGAGTCTCATCCTGGCCGACCGCCATCGCTGACTCTTGGCCCCCGAACCGTGTACTCATCTCAGGAGGATTCCCTCGAATGCGGCGGGGCGCGAAACGGGCATTCTTGGGCCAGAAGCCCCCGATTCACGCCCCGCGGAATCCCAGCGGGGCACGAATCGGGGGGATCAAGGGTCAAACCCCCCGATTCGCGCCCCGCAATCGCCCGTACCGCACCTGCTCGATAGGATTGAGGTCGGCAAAAGGATGGCTGTGACTCTGGCGGACCTACTCACTGCGGGACCCACGCGGGTGATGGGGATCGTCAACGTGACTCCGGATTCCTTCGCCGACGCGATCCATCGCGATGTGACCGGTGCCATCGAGTACGGTATCGACCTGTCTACCCAGGGTGCCGATATCATCGATGTGGGTGGGGAATCGACTCGTCCGGGTGCCGACCGGGTGAGCGAGCCCGACGAGTTGGTGCGGGTTATCCCGGTGGTCGGGGCTCTTGCCAGCCTGGACATTCCGGTCAGCGTGGACACCGTACGGTCGGCGGTGGCCCAGGCCGCGGTACGGGCGGGCGCGATCATCGTCAACGACGTCTCGGGCGGGCTCGCCGACCCGGCGATGTTCGATGTGGTGGCCGAGTCCGGTGCGGGGTACGTGCTGCAACACTGGCGCGTCCCGTTCGATCACCGTATATCTGGTTGGGACATCGGGGACGGTTCTTTTTGTCTCACTTCTGTATCAGGTTGGGACAAAAGCGACGGTTCGGTTTGTCGCACGTCTGGTCAGGACCACCAGAACCGTCCCCACGGTCTTCCCCACCCTCTCCCGCCGGAGGGCCTTCCGCCGATCGTGTCCCAGGTCCAAACGGAGCTAGCTGAGCGGGTGACCGCCGCCCTCCGGGCGGGTGTCGGCCCCGGACAACTGATCCTTGATCCGGGGCTCGGCTTCGGCAAGACCGCCGCCCAGAATTGGGAGTTGGTCGCCCATGCCGACATCATCGCCGGACTGGGTTTCCCCGTCCTGTGGGGGACGTCCCGCAAGCGGTTCCTGGCCGAGGCGTACGACCATCCCACCGAGCCCTGGCAGCGCGACGACGCCGGTACCGCCCTCACGGCGCTGCTGGCCCGGCAGGGGGTGTGGGCCGTACGTACCCACACCGTCGCCGCCCACCGTACGGCCATCGCGGTCGCCTCCCGGACCCGTGGCTGAGCGTGGCCGAAACCCCGGTACCGTCTCTATGAAACAAGGAGTGCCCATGGCAACCATCCCCGACCTGGCGGACCTCGCCAGCCTTGGCCAGATTTCGATCCGGGGGATCGAAGTCTGGGCGTACCACGGTGTCTTCGACGAGGAGCGGCGCGACGGGCAGCCCTTCCGGGTCGATCTCACCTGGTGGCAGGATGTGATCACCCCGGCCCGGATCGATGACGTGACCAGGACCATCGACTACGCCGAGGTGGCAATGTTTGTCGTGAAACTGCTGCGGGCCGAACCGGTGAACCTGATCGAGACGTTGGCCGTTCGCGTACAGGACGCGCTGCTGGAGCGTTTCGGCATGGCCGCGGTCGCCGTGACCGTCCACAAGCCCCACGCCCCGCTAGCGGTCGAGTTCGAGGATGTCAGTGCCACGACGCCGGTCGTGGCGCGAAGCCGGCCGGATCGAACCGTCGTCTTTTCGTTGGGATCGAACATCGAACCCCGCCGCGACTATCTGCAGTTCGGGGTCACCGCGTTGGCGGCCACGCCTGGCCTCGACCAGGTCCGGGTGTCCCCGGTGTACGAGACCGCCCCACAGGGCGTGGCGGACCAGCCGGATTTCCTCAACGCGGTTGTACTTGCCCGGTCGGCTCTGCCCGCTCTCGGCCTGCTGTGGCGCGGGCTGCAGATCGAAATGGCGGCCCACCGTACGCGAGCGGCTGAGCACGGGCCCCGGACCCTGGACATCGATCTCATCGGCGTCGGCGACGAAACCTGGGACTCGCCAGAGTTGACCCTCCCGCATCCCCGGGCGGCTCACCGTGCCTTCGTACTGGTGCCGTGGCTGGACGTGGCACCCGCCGCCCACCTGGGATCTGTCCCGGCGAGCTCCCTCCTGGCGGGCCTCGGCGATCAGCGGGTCACCCGCTGGTCTGACGGACTATTCCTCCCGTGATCTGCTGGCGACGGCCCGAAACCGAAGATTAGGCTGACGAGACGAAATGCCCATGTGAGACGCGGGTGATGAGCCGGGCGGCGCGACTATACTTGTTTGCGATACCCTTGCGGACTACGCAGTTCGTTGGGGTTCCCACATAGCGGCTGGGTTCGCCTCCCAGTACTCGGCCGGGGGAAAGGGGGGGGGCCTGCGGAATTCCGCAGGCCCCCCTTTCCGGTATTGGAATCGTTATTATAACACTCCTTCACAGCCACCGCCCGATTTCCTCATCCCGACGCGCCTTCCAACACGAACCTGGACTAACGGGTCTACATCCGCGCCCGAGCAGTCTGTCTGAGGCTATCATTTCGACATCGTTACGAGTGGACTCGACATGCTCGAACACCGGACGGCCCCCATGCTCCGGCCGTACGGTTTGAGCAGCAGGTGCCCCAGAGGTTGTCTTCACCATCCGTACAAAAGGACTCACACAGCAAGCCTACTTGCCTCCCAGTGCCTCAACTATCGCTCATTATCCTTAGTCAAACGCACATTTACACTAGGGTCTGTTTACGTCAGACTGTCGTCGCCCGGCACACTGGAAACTGGCAACGCCAACAGGCCATGACGACAACGCATCCCTCCCACCCTGGCACCGAGGCCGTGGCCGTCACACGAATAACTCATACTCGTTTGCAATACCTGTAGGCCACAGAGTATGGTGAGCCTTGTCCTTGGAAGGCATATGTCCAGGGACCGGGCGTCCTCATGGGGGGGGCATCGGAAAGAGGGTGCGCATGCGATGGCGTGCGCGCATCGTCAAGGGGGTTCGTAGTGCTATCTACAAATTCACGCACATCGCGTAGTTCCATTTCCGCCAGTACCAGCCACCGTTGGCTGAAGCCGACGGCCTTTGTTACATCCTTCGTCCTCACCATTGGAGGTTTGTTCTTGGGACAAACCTTGGTGGCTCCGATGCAGGCACAAGCGGCGCCCGCGCCAGTAGCCAGGCTGGTCCAGGTCCTGGGCAAGTTCGACAGGTTCAATTTCGGCGCGAACGGCAGTACTTCCGACTCGGAATTCCGTTTGGATTTCCAGTTTGAAGCTCCGGCAGGGTGGGTACAGGCGAATGGCACTGGGTTGCAGCTTCTATACGACTACAACGGCACCTATACCGGCACGGCTGGACCTGGTATCCGGGCGGATAATCAGCCCGGCTTCTCGACCATGGCGTCGGCGTTGAGCACCAACGTGAACCTGGCGCCTGGCGACATCAACCAGACGTATCGGATCGTCCGGATCGACAATTTCGGTCCGGTCGACCGCATCACGGTGTCGATGCAGGGTGACCTGGGCGGCAACTACGACAACGCGGCGTCGACCTCTGGCACGACGACGATCGGCGGGAAGACGATGTCCACACCGGGGCAGGCACCGTATTCGTTGCCGGTGACAATGTCGGCCCGAATCGGCGACGGTTCAGCGGCTGAGCCCTATCAGTACTTCTCCTACCAGTATCAAGCCTCGGTCGACACAACTCAGAATAGCTACACCCAAACGGGCACGACGGGCTCCTTCGGCCAGGTCGTTTCCCCGGTGGTCGGCTGGGACAACATCTGGGGCATTACCAACGCCCAGACAGCGTGGGGGTATGTCGTGAATTACCCGAACAACACGACGGTGCCGGCTCGCACGATGTGGGGCAAGTTCGTGTCGCCGTGGGCGACGGGCAACTGGACCAATCTCGGGGGGACAGGGATCTATGGCGACCAGACGGCGGCCAATGCTGGCATGTGTACGTCGGTGACCGGGTATTACTACGAGTGGGTCCGTTCCGATGGCACGCCGGCCGACTCGATCACGCCGACGCCGGTGTACGTTGCGATTCCGGACAACAGCGGTACGAATAACAGCACGAGCAGCACCAGTATCATTGATTTGGCCCCTACTGGTGTGGATTTCTCCGGTGAGGGTCCTGGATACTACCGCTTGGTGGCGTGGCCGCAGGCGGTCAACCCGTTGTTGGCGAATCCGACCAACTGCACGGCGCAGGATCCGCATACGGGCCAGATGACGCAGACGTACTACACCGGCCAGGTCGGCGACTTGGCATCGGCTAACGCGATGACCGTGGGTTCGGTGTTCGTCACCGGTGGCGACGTCGCGGCGAATGTCATCAAGAGCTTCAGCCCCAACCCGATGGCCTATAACACGGATCCCGCCACCCAGGCGACGACAGACGCGGTGTTCACGTTGGATACGAAAGATTCGCGGATCACGGGTGTGGGTTTCACGGATAACCTGAACGCGAATGGCCAGAGTGCTTTGCATTTCACGGGGAAGATTGACGAGGATTCGTGTGGGTTTGCCGATCCCGCCAAGGCGATCACAAGTGCGCAGTGGGCCGCGATTTCGGATCCGACGATTAAGGCGAACACCCAGGCGGGTCCGTTGTTGTATTTCACGGGCGCGGATAGCGATGGTGGTTATTCCACGATTGCACTGCAAGGTGGTATTTCGTACAACATCCAAACCGGTGAGGCTGAGGTGATTGGTGCGTCGGTGCCATTCCAGACGACATGCACAATCAAAGCCCAGGTTGCGGCTCTTCCGGGTTCTGTGACGGGGACATCGCTGTGCCCGAATACAGCGCAGACGAACGATACGTCGAATATCACGTACAACTCGATGACCGCCGTCCTCGGGTTCGACCCGACGATCCCCGATCCGAACACCGGCCTGCCGGATACGGCCTTCGGCCAGTGCCTGGCGATCACGGCGCAGGCCGATCTGTCTGCGACGGGTTTGACGCAGAATGTCTTGGCGGGAGGAGAGGTAGATACGTCGACCACAGTGACGATGGCGGCGGATAGCCTGTCTCCGAGCATCAACGCTCAGGATGGGGCGACGGTGACGATCGTGGCTCCGTCTGGAACGACCTTGTCGAACGTAGCGCCGACGGATACGACAGATACGACAGCGTCGTGTGGAGCAGTGCAGACCTATACGACTGGTACGTACGCCGGGCAGCAGTATGCGGTCTGCAAGGTCGGGGACATGACCGCTGGTAGTACGAAGGATTTCAAGTATTCGGTCACGGTCAAGCCTACTCAGGCGGCGGGCTTGATGACCCCGGCTGGTGCGGTGATCACGACGTATGCCTATAACACGAATTCGGCTCTCGATGCCAGTGGCAATGTTGTCAATCCGATCAATTTGACGGTGGCGACGTTGGATCCGAATGCGTCGACGTTGACGTTGACGCCGGCGTCGGGGTCGGCGGTGGCCGGTTCGACGCCTGGTATTCAGGCGACGGCGACGGTGGTCGATAGCACGGGTGCCCCGGTCGGCGGCGTGGCGGTGTCGTTCTCGAATGCGACGCCGGGCACGGTGAATCTGGTGGATTCGAAGGGTGCTCCGGCGACCTCCTGCACGACGGATGACACGGGCGTGTGCTCGGTGTACGTCACATCGAATATCGCGGGTTCGTACCCCAAGGAGGTGTCGGCCAAGATCCCGGTGAACAATGTTCAGACAAATATCAATGGCTCACCGGCTGATGTGACGTTTACTCCTGGCACGGTCGATCCGGCGCAGTCGTCGTTCACGGTGACGCCGTCGGTGAACACGAGCGATCCGAGTACGTGGGTGAAGGTGTCCGATACGACGGGTACCGGGTACACAGGTAAGTTGACGTTGAAGGACGGCAATGGCAACTTGGTGACGGATGCCGATACGGCAGCCGCGACCACGCAGATTGGTTTCACGTTCTCGCGGACGGATGGCAGTATCAGCGTGTCGTCGATCACGAATAACGGTGACGGTACCTATACGGTGCATTTCACGTCGAAGGAAGCGGATTCGTCGCAGGCGGCCGATCTGCCGTCGACGTCGACGGTGACGGCGACGTATGGTGGGACGCATATCGCGGAGGATCCGGCGGCGGCGACGAAGGTTTACGCGCAGCCGATTCCGTTCGTGGCTGAGGGTCCGGGCAATTGCACGGATCCGGAGAAGATCGGCTCCAACATCTCGGCTGACAAGACGAGTTTGGGTGTGGGTGAGGATTCGACGATCACGGTGCACGTGACGGACGAGTACTGCAACACCGTGGTCGACGGTACGCCGGTGGCGATCGCGGGAACGTCGACGAAT
>Ga0123354_10017502_pt1 | contig 11226 bp, 12 predicted proteins | sample TergutLab28metaG_2_FD_97872 | JGI IMG/M metagenome (GOLD analysis project Ga0123354, IMG submission 97872) | Labiotermes labralis P4 segment gut microbial communities from Petit-Saut dam, French Guiana - Lab288 P4 | ecosystem: Host-associated > Arthropoda: Insects > Digestive system > Gut ... | reverse complement strand
CATTACATTGTGTAATACTACATGCTATGCTTCCTTTGATCTCTCTATTGTTCGTTCTGTAGTAAAAGTTCGAAATCTATTGTATCTATAAACTCTGAAAACACTTTCTTATGTTTGGATATAAGTTTTTCTTTAATTTCTATCCACTTTTGTTCTTGATTAATTTGGTGTTTTAGGACCTCTCGCTGTTTGTTTGTCGTCTCACAGTGGAATAGGAGATGATTCATGGTTTGTTCGTTGTGGCCGCATATACATCTCGCGTCGTCCCTTAAGTGGAACCGGTTGAGATATGACCATGTTTTCCCGTGTCCGTTCAGCACGGCTGCTAGCTTTGCGTTTAGTGTTACTTTTATCCCTAGTCTGTTCTGCACGGATGGAAAATATTGTTTTATTGAAGCAGCCTTGTTGCTTGCTGTCCATTCTGCTTGCCATTTTTGTTTGGCCTCTTCTGCTGCGATGTGGCTTTGGCAACTTTTTGTTATTCTGGTGTATTCGAAATGTGTAGCGGTACTCTGCGCCGCTTCTTTGGCTATTTTGTCAGCTAACTCTTTGCCGTGTATTCCTGTGTGGGCCTTAACCCACGAGAACCTTATTTGCCATCCGCTTCCTTCCAAACTAGCAACCTTTTTTCTAATTTCTTCCACCAAGAATCCGTGGTTTTTTTAGTTCTGAAGCGAGTCCAGAAAAATCCGGCTGTCAGTGAATATTGTTGCCCAGATTGGGTGAATGCTCTGCCTGGACAGCACTTATAGTTTTTCTAAAGCTTTGAGTTGTTCTGCCTGATTGTTAGAGCATCGGTTATCTGGTTTAAATTGTAATTTGGCAATCATTTCACTTCCTTTGAAAATCACTGCTCCAGACCCGACTCCTTGTTCTTGTTTACTGCCGTTACTGTACACTTGGATTGATGTTTCCTCGTTCCCTTCCAATTCTTGAATTGTCCCAACTTCTGCCGGGTGCGGCCAATTTTGAATTTCCACGTCGCAATCCCATTCTATTTCGCTATTTCCCTAGTTCTCTTTTATTCTGTTTTGTGCTGTTTCTTGTCATAGTTTTATAATTATGGGAGTCATTCCCGTTAACATTCTAAGTGCCTCGCTTGACGTGGTTCGAAACGCCTTTGCCATTCGGATGTTAATGAGACTTTGTACCCGGATGTATTTCTGTCTATTGTGCTCGTAATTCATTGCTTCGATCCATACGGGGGCCCCATATGTTATCAGGGGTAGGATTGCGCCTTTTTGTATAGTTGCTATCGCTTCATATTTAATCCCCAATGTTAATTTCGCCGCTTTTGATAACCTGTATTAATATTCCGCTTTTCTCTGCTGCGATGTTAGGTGTTCATTAAACCTAAATTTATGGTCCAGAATTATTCCCAAGTATTTAATCTGAGTGACTTGTTCAAGAGGTTTGTTGTTAAGATATACTGTGATGTTCTTGTTTTCTTTGCGTTTCCTTCTTGAGACCATGATTAGCTTAGATTTGGTGTCATTGAATTTGATCTTGTTGTTCTTTGCCCATCTCTATATTTTACCAAGTTCTACGTTCGTGTAATTTTCCACGGCTGTTATCGACTCGCCCCTCGTCGCCATGATTATGTCGTCTGCATATGCAACCACTATTGTTCGATCCAAATATTCTATTTTTAACAGAGAATTATATTGCAAATTCCAGTAGACTGGGGCGCTGCATGAGCCTTGTGGGCATCCTCTACTTAGTTCTTTCTCCATTCTTTGATGTTCGTTGCCAAAATCGTTGTACGCTCTGTAAAGTAGTTTTTTGTAAGTTTGTAGAGTTTTTTGGGGCTTCCGCAATGTCTCATTTCTTTCAGAATCGCGGGGCACCAGGCTGCATCAAAAGCGCCTTGTACGTCCAGACTCACCAGCGCTATGACGTCTTCTGCGGCCATACTGTCTTGTACAAATTCTTTCACTACCAAAGCCGCGTCGATAGTACTTTTTTGAGGTCTCAATCCGAAATGATTTTCGTTCATGTGTCCCCGTGAGTACAAGTGGTGGTTGATTCTATTGATCAATAACTTTTCCAGCACCTTTCCACCTGTGTCCAGTTGACTTATGGGGCGGAATTTAGATGCTTCTTCACTTTCTGTCTTCCCTGGTTTAGTTATTGGTATTACCAGCGCTTTTTTCCACCTCTGCGGGAATGTTACTTTACGGACACATTCATTATACATGGCTGTCATGTACGTGGGTTATATTTGTAGCACACTCTTAAAGACTTCACTTGGTATTCCGTCTTCCTCTGGTGCCTTAATTTTACCCATGCCCAGTACCACGTTCTTAACTTCCTGTACAGTAAACTCCCACTCTTCGTCAGTGTCGATGCCTTCTAGCGCTAGTGCGCGGATGTTTTTCTGTAATTCCGTGTCGTCCTCCTGGTTATCTCCTGGTGTGAGAACCTGTAGCATGTGTTGAATAGTTTCTTGGAGATTTGTTGTTATTGTACCATCTTTTTGTTTGGTGTAGTTTGAGGTGTAGTTCGCTAATATCTACCTGCCAGTGTTCTGTATATTCCGCTCCATGGATTAGTTATCGAGGTCATAGTGCAATTCTCTTCACAGGATGTATATCTTTCTTTCCTGATGGCTGCAGTGTACTCTGCTTTTGTAGCCAGATATTGTTCTTTCCTGTGGTCTCGAAGGTCGTAATTGTCTTTCGTCCGTTGAAATTTCCGTCGTTGTGCTTTTACCTGTTTCCTCAAAATTGTAAGGTTTTTTGTCCACCAGGGGACAGATTTGTTCGATGTTGCCTTCTGTGATATTTCCCTTATTCTGAAAGAGATCCTGCAGGCTGTTTCTAGGGCCTCCTGAAATTCTTCAATTAGTGTTTCCATGCATGGTGCTGCTGCTACTTTCTGGCTAAGGTGTTCATCTAGTCCCTCTATTCCACCTCTTTGCTTGTTCATTCCGATTTGACTCTGCACCGTGATTTGTATGAGGCTCCTTTAAATCTTCGCAATGTCCCTCTGTTCCAATCTGTATCTCACCCCTCCCTTTTTGTTTCCCGTCGGTTGAGTTATGGTGTTCGCATTGCCGAGACCGTATTTTATAATGTTGTGATCTGAGCAGCTCTCTTGTTCATGTATTGCCCAACCACTTATTAGGCCGATCGCTTGGTTATTTTGGATCGTCAAGTCGATGTTGCAATAGCCGCGTCTGGTCCAGAACGTTGTGCGACAGCTTTCTTCGTTGGCGATATATAGTTCTCTGCTTATTAAAAATTCTTTCACTGCCTTTCCCCGTTTGTTGGTCAGTCCAGCATGCCATGAGGTGGATCTAGCATTGCTGTCTACTGCGAATACTATTCCCACACCATTTGCATGCATAATTATTGCTTGCATCTTTTGTAAATCGTAGTCTATCGGTCGGTTAATGTGAAAGTACATGCTAGCAATTAATAACGTGGCGTTACCAAACTTTGTTTCCAGTACCACCATGTCTTCGTCCGAGAGCTGGGTTATTTTTATTGTCTATTTGTTTATTGTTAATTACAATAGCTGCCCGTTTCCTTATTGTCCGCGACGTAGAGACTCTTACAGATTTTGATAGGCCCGCTAATTTATTTCCTATTGTGTATGGTTCTTGTATACACAAGATATCTATTCCTTCCTCTTGTGTTATTTTCAGAAGATTGTCTGCAGCTAATCCAGAATGCTGTAGGTTTATTGTAAGCTTTTGTGTCGCGCGTTTATTTTGTCCTTTCTTTTCATTTGCTTAGCAGTATTATTAGCCATCGTCCAGCCGTCCATTAGTATTTTGTGTTTATTTTAATTTTCGCTATTCCTGCCTGGCAGCTAGGGCATTTTTTATGTTTACGTATGAATGAATGTATGTATGTGTGCATGAAAGTATGGAAGTGTGTAAGTATGAATGTTTGAAAATATGTATGTATGTACGTGCTTATATAAATATGTGTATATATATATGAATATATGGAATTAGGTAAGTTTTTATATGTATACGTGTAAGAACGTATGGATGTGTGTATGTATGTATAAATGAATGCATGTATACTTATTTATATGTCTGCACTAATGTATGTATGTTTGAATATTTGTTTGTATGTATGAATATATGCAAGCATGTACGCATGCATGTATGTATGTTTGAATGTATGTTCTTTGCCATGTATGTGTGAATGTATATGCATATATATGTATTTATATATGTATCTATGTCGGATTAATGAAATTATTTCTGAACATAAATACGTATGCACGTATGTATGTACGTTTGTATTTATGTATGCACTATGTATTTATGAATGTATGTATGGTCATATATATGAATGTATATTTATATATATGTAAGGATATATGTATTTATCTCTGTACTTTCATACGTATGTATGTATATAGATTTTCATTTACACATGTATGTTGAATGTATGGAATTACGCACTCCTTATTTATGTATGTATTAATGTATGGATATAAGTAGTTATGTATGCATATATGTATGGATATATGTATGAATGTATCGAAGAATGTACGCATCTATGTATGAATATTTGGAAATATGTATGTAAATATGCTTTATGTATGTATATATGAATTTATGTACGTATGATTATATGTAAGTACTAATGTATTTATTTAATATTATACGTACATATGTGCGTACATACATAATTACATATGTATATATGTGCTAGAATATTTATTTATGTATTTTGTGTATTTATGTGTGTATATATACATGTATATATGTACGTGTTTATATATGTTTGTACATATGCGTGTATGTTTGTACGTACGAATACATGTTTGTGTGTGTGTATGTATCGAAGTATGTGTGTTTGCGTGTATGTGTTTATACTCATATGTATATATACATATATATATGTATATATCATAGTATGTAGGTAAGTTGATATATATGTATGTATGAATTAAGTATGAATGGACGGAAGTGTGTATGAATATCTGTATACATGTATCTACGTATGTATGTATGCACATATATATGTATATGTGCGTATGTGTGTATGGAATTTTATGTATATATTTATGTGTGTGTTAACGAATACAATCATTTATGTATCTATATATGAATCTATGGCATGATATATGTTGTTGTATATAAACATATATATGATAGTATGTATATATGGATGTCTGGAAGTGTCTTTATGTATATGTATGCATGTATGTAGGTGTATGTATTTATGTGTGTGTGTGAATATTTGGATCTATGTTTGTATGTATGTATGAGAGTATGTATGTATATACATATGCATTATGAATAAAAGGAAATATGATGTCTGAGTCCAAATATTTATGTAGGCACTTAAAAAAACGTGTATGTATTATGAATGTAGAAAGTTTGTATGTAGTTATGCCTATATATATGCATGTATGAATGAATGGAAGTATGTATGTATTTGAATATGTATGTATGAATGTACGGTAATATGCATGTATGTATGAATGCATGTATTATGTATGCATGAAAGTGTGGAGGAAAGCGTGCATGTAGGAAGATATATATATTATATATGCATGTATGTACGTATGTTTGTACGTACATATGTTCATATGTACGTATGAATGTATGTAAGTATGAATGTACTCAATTAAGTATGTACATGTTTGTACACATGTATGAAAATATCGAAGAATGTTTACATGCACGTTTGTATGTATGAATGTTTGCATGTATGTAAGTATTTACGTGTGTACGAATGTATATATGAATAGCTTCATGAATGTACAAATAAATTGATGTACGTAGGTTTCTAAGTGTACATTATATATTACGTACGTGATGCATATATAGGAATATATATATTGTTATCTAAGGATGTATGTAAGAATGTATGAATGAATGTATACAAGTACGTATGTTTGTACATATATATATGAATATATGGAATTTTGTACGAATATATGTATGTATGTATGCATATACGTATGTATGTATTTTTTACGTACGTATGTACGTAAACATGCATTATGTATGTATATATTTTTGCATATATGTATATATATATACGCATGCATTTATATAAGCATGTATGAATGTATGGATGTATGTAAATATGTCCTTACGTACGTATGTATGTGTGTATATATGTATGTAAATTTGTATGCATGAATGTATGGAAATATTTAAGTTTTCATTTATGTGTGTATGATTATAAGGATATATGTACTGTGTATGGACTTATGTATGAAATTGTGAATGTATGGAAGAATGTATGTATGAACGTTAGAATTTATTGAAGTATGTATATTTATATATATGTATGTACGTATGAATCTACGTAAGCACGAATTTATTTATGTAGGTGTGGCTAAGTTTTATATATGTATTCAAAGATGTATATGTATGTATTTATGAACGTATGTGTGTATGAATTTATATAAAATTATGAATGTATGTATGAATGTACGCAAGTACATATATGTATGTATTAATATGTGTTTTGCTTTTATGTATAATAAATGTATGATTCTGTGGAAGTGTGTACGTAAGTATGTATTTATCAATTAATGCATGTATGAATATATATGAATATAGGTATTTATGATTCTTTGGAATTGCATATGTATGTAAGTATTTATATATTTATGTATCGGTTTATGCTTGTTTGAATGTGTGGAATTATGTGTGTATGCATGTATGTATGTATTTATGAATATATGAATTTTTGGAATTTTGTATGTATGTGTGTACATATATAAGTATATATATACATATATATATGAATTCATGGAAATATGAAATATTAATTCAAGTAATTATGTATGCATGTACGAATATTTGTATGTATGTATGTGGGTTTGTATATATGTATGTATGTGGGTTTGTATATGTGTATGTATGTGTATGTGTATGAATTTATTGAAGTGTATATGTATATTTGTATGAATGTACTGGAGTATGCATGTATATATGAATGTAATCATGATTATATGTATGAATATATGGAAATATATATGTATATACGTATGTAGAATTGTACGGAAGTACGTATGTATGAATGAATGTATATTTGTATGATAGTACGCAGTTATGTATGTATGTAAGTATGGAAGTACATACGTATGTATTTGTGTATGGAAGTATGTATGCATTTTTGTATTATTTAATCAAAATTGCTTATATGTATATATTTATATACGGACGAATGTACGTAATTATGTATATATGTAAATATATTTATATGAATGTGTGTATGTATATATGAATATATGAATGTAAGTACGTGTGTTTACATATGTTTGTGTATATGTGTGTACGTAAGAATATTAGTATGTATGAATGAATGTAAATATGTATGTATGTTCGTACTTATGTATTTGTATATGTGTGTGTTTGTAAGTTTGTATTTATATGTGATGTTTATATGTATGCATGTATGAATGAATGTGTGTATGTATGTAATTTTTTTTATTAAATATGCTCCATTACATTGTTTAATATTACATGCAATGCTTCCTTTGATCTCTCTATTGTTCCTTCTGTAGTGAAAGTTCCAAACCTATTGAATCTATAAACTCACAAATCACATTCTTATGTTTGGATATATGTTCTTGTTTAATTTCCATCCAGTTTCTTTCTTGATTGATTTGGTGTTTTAGGACCTCTCGCTTTGTGCTGGTGTTCTCACACTGGAATAGGAGATGTATGTGTGTACGTATGTATGTATGTATATATGTACGTAAGAACGTATGAAAGCATTTATTTGTATATGTAAGTATCTATATGTATATATGTATATAGGTACGTTTGTATGTACTAAGTATGTATGTATATAAGAATATATATTTTATGTTTTTACGTATCTATATATTAATATATATATGTATGTATGTACGTGTATATGTAAGTGTATATGATATTATGAAATATGTATGTACGTACATAGATAATTATGGATGCATGTATATATTATGTATTTGTGTATGTATGTTAGTATGTATGCATGTATGTACGTATGCATGTATGTATCCATGAATGAAAATATGATAGTATTTAAGTATTTGTGTATGAATTTATGTACGCACTTACATAAATATATGGATTGAATTATGTATGTTTATGCATGAATATATGTTATTTAATGTTTATAATTATTCATTAATGTATTGAAATTTTTTTATATAATTATTCATGTATTTTTGCATGAGTATATATACGTATGAATATATGTATATAGTATGTATGTAGGTAATATGTATTTTTGAATGTATGAACTATGTATATTTGTACGCTTGTACTTATCCATTCACGTGTTTTTGTGTGTTTGTATGTACGCATATAGGTATGTGTTTATGTTTATATGATGTATGAAAATATGAATATACGTATTAATGTATGTATGTATGTACTACGTCCGTATGTATGTAATTACGTAAATATGTATGTTTGTATATATGTATGGAAATATGTGTATATGTATGTATGTAGTTACTATGTGTGAATGCATGTTTATACGTAGGAATGCATTCATGTATTTATGCATGCATATATGTATATATGCTTGTATATATGTATATATGGATGAATATGTGAATGTATGTACGAGTGTGTTGTATTATATATGTATGAATGTATGTAAGAAATTATGCATGTATGTATGCACGTATGTACTTTGTATACATGATTGTAATGAATTATGTATATAGATATATGAATGTATGGAGAATTAGTAAGTGTATATATAAACATTTATATATGTGTATATGTATATATGTATGAATGTATATATGCTGTACATATTTATGAATATATATGTTTGCATTATGAATGTATAGTTGTATGAATGTATGCCTGTGTATATATGCATTTGTGTATATATATATATGTATGTGTGTAAGTATCTATTTATGAATGTACGTATGTATTTATGTATTGTGTATGCATGTATGTTTGACGTGTTTATGTATGATTGTATTTGAGAAGTTATTTTCTTAAGAACCTATGTATGTGTGAATATATTTATGTATATATATATTTGTATGTATTTATGAATGTATTTTGGTAGGTATCTAAGAATGTATGTATCTATGTAAGCATTTGTAAATATATATGTAAATACGTATGAAAGCATGGATTTATGTCTGTAAGCATGTCTGCACAAGTGTATGAATGCACGAATCTAAGGATTTGTATATGTGTAAATGTATGTATGTGTGTATGTATAAATGTATATAAGTAAGTACCTATGTACGAATATATGTATGTACATGTGTATGAATGTATGCCTGTACGAATGCTTGTATGTATATATGTATATATATATTAATGTGTTTATGTATGTATGATTGCAATTATGTATGTATATATGTATGGATGGATGTGTGATTTTATGGAAGGATGTATGAATGTATGTATGAATATATCTATGTACGTACGTGTGTGCAACTATGTGTTTATATATATGTGTGTGTGTGTGTGTGCGTATCTATCTTGTATGTTCGGAAGAATCTGTGTATTCATGTGGATATGTATGTGTGTGTTTATATATGTGTGTATTTATCTACGCAAAAATAAATATATTTACATACGTATGATTATGTGTTTATATGTATGTATATATGAACGAACTGAAGAATGTACGTTTATATGTATGTATAAATATATGGCAGTATATGGCATTATGTACGTTTGTACGAATGATATTGTGTACATATGAACGGAAGTATAGAAGTATAAAATTATATATGACTATATGTATGTATGTATGAATGTAAGAATATACGTACATAAGTACATATGAACGTATGTTTGTATGTATGTATGGAAACATGTATGTATGTATTTATATATTATTTACGCATGAATGAACTACGGAAATATGTATGTATGTATACATGTTTAAATTCATGTATGTAAGTATATTTTTATGTACAATATATATATGTGAATATTTGTATATATGTATGAATGTATTGAAATATGCATGTATATATGTATACATGTATGTTTGTATGTTTGTTGGTTTGTATATATGTGTGTAGGTATGTATGTATGAATATATGTGTTTATATACAAATTTATGTAAGTATTCATGTACGTATGAATGTATGTATGTATTTACTTATGTACGTAAACATTCTAGTGTGTATGTACCTATATGTGCATATGTGGTTGTATGTAAGTACGTATGTATATGTAAATACATGTGTATGAATTATGTATGTACTTACTTGCGTAAGTTTGAATGTATATACAGGTTTTCCCAGGAGGAAAGGACCTAACTTCGAGAGAGTGTTCCTCAGGTCCAACGATACCGATATAACCCAAAACACCTATATCCAAAGGTCAATGGTTACGGAGATATTGGCCACAGAATTTTGAAACGTTGACAGATATTACTCACTTATTCATTACCAAATACATATTGAAACTGGCAGGAATATGTGGTTTCTGTAATGCTAATATCTGTACATAACATCAAAGTAATATGTGATTATATACAAATTTATGTAAGTATTCATGTACGTATGAATGTATGTATGTATTTACTTACGTACTTAAATATGCTCGTGTGTATGTACCTATGTGTGCATATGTATTTGTATGTCAGTACGTATGTATATGCAAATACATGTAAATACATGAGTATGAATTATGTATGTACATACTTGCGTAAGTTTGAATGTATATACAGGGTGTCCCAGGAAGAAAGGCCCTAACTTCGGGAGAGTGTTCCTTAGGTCAAACTATAACGATTTAACCCAAAATACCTATTTCCAAAGTTCAATGGTTACGGAGATATTGGCCACAGAATTTTGAACCTTTGACAGCTATTACTCACTTATTGATTACCAAATACATATTGAAACTGGCAGGAATATGTGATTTCTGTAATGCTAATATCTGTACATAACATCAAAGTAAATTGTGAGTGACATAAAGCCATTAAATAGAATTACAAAAACACTCGCACACCCGTCATAGTTGTCCAATAACTTCCAACCACTATACACTGCCAGCAGATGCTCGCCAAAATCGCTGTGAGCTGTATCTAGCGATAGCGCAGGAATGCAGCCAAAGGATAGCGGTTCCATCCCGTTGTGGGTTACACATAACGCATGTGGATTACGATAGGCACACGTATGAATATTTCGTAAATTATTTATGCCGTCCCGGGTAATAGACGCCTCATCTGTGAATAAAATTGCGTTCAACAGTTCTGGATGTGCATTTACCCAGTGGCACAAATCCATACGTTTAGCATGGTCGCCTCGTTG
>Ga0123354_10017501_pt1 | contig 11226 bp, 5 predicted proteins | sample TergutLab28metaG_2_FD_97872 | JGI IMG/M metagenome (GOLD analysis project Ga0123354, IMG submission 97872) | Labiotermes labralis P4 segment gut microbial communities from Petit-Saut dam, French Guiana - Lab288 P4 | ecosystem: Host-associated > Arthropoda: Insects > Digestive system > Gut ... | reverse complement strand
TGTGAAAATTGGAAAGGGTATGTAGGCAAACACAACTATGTCAATTCAGATGTTTTAATGGCTATACTAGACAACTACATGTTTCGGCCCCTACTGGCCATCTTTTGTCTTCAAGAGAACTTAAGGTCCTACTATATACATTGTGCTCGCACGTGATGCAGAGGTCTCTACATACGGGCCTTATTGCGTAATGTAATTTCTATATGTGGTGGCATGCTCTGACTAGAGGCACGATAGCCACCAGACCCTATCGTGCCTCTAGCCAGAGCAAGACCACCACATATAGAAATTACATTACGCAATAAGGCCCGTATGTAGAGACCTCTGCATCACGTGCGCGCACAATGTGTATAGTAGGACCTTAAGTTCTCTTGAAGACAACCTAAAGATGGCCAGTAGGGGCCGAAACATGTAGTTGTCTAGTATGGTCATTAAATACAACATAATTGACATAGTTGTGTTTGACTACATCTCTTTCCAATTAAGTTTGCTGCTTGTATGGCTGTTGTGTGTATTTGATGGAAGGCATCACGATGTGCTAGGAATATACTAAGACATTAATTAATGTACGTTAGCTCAACTATTTTTCTTATACAAGGCTACGTGTTTCAAATTACTGAACGGTCATCTTCAGGCCTTCTAACAGATCGAGTCAACAGATGTTGTGTACATGTTGAGTTCCATGTACACAGCATCTGCTGAGTTAGTCTGTTAGAAGGCCTCAAGATGGCGGTTTAAAAGGTCGAAACATGTAGCCTCGTATAATAAAAATAGTTGTGCTGACGTATATCGATTAATGTTTTAGTATGTATCGCATTCTTTCATATTCTTTTGGTTCTATTTTGTATCATTGTATATGGTTGTATGTTTTGTTTGTTTGTGTTTAGTTTTGTAAATTATATTTTCTTATTATATTTATATATTCTTAATGTTATGTATGTTCCGTTCTGGGTGTTCTGTTTCAATGTTTTGTTTGTGTGTAAATGTGTACTGTGTGGCTGCTAACGGGTGTCAACCCAATTACAGTTAACAAATATTCAATATCAATATCTAATAACAATTACTGTAATTTAAGCCAACAGATGCACACAAATATATTACAGTCACAATAATATTATAAAAAAACACTAACTCCTACATGTTTCGGGCCTTATTGGTTCATCATCAGAAAGTAAAATAAATGGTGTAAGGAGTTGCTTAATATGAATTTGACGTTCAGGTGACCGTGCATCGTGATAAATTCTTATAATAAAACCAAATAGATGCACTAATTTCTCAATTTATTTTTGGAACAAAACTCTACATGTTTCGGGCAGTTTCTCTGTCCATCATCAGGAGTTTCTGACTGTACACACAGCAATGGTATGGGTCATAGAAGTTTGGTGACAGCTGTCAGCAAACCTGTTATGATATATACCACTGCTGTGTGTACAGTGAAAAACTCCTGATGATGGACAGAGAAACTGACCGAAACATGTAGAGTTTTGTTCCAAAAATAAATTTGAGAAATTAGTGCATCTATTTGGTTTTATTATAAGAAGTTGCTTAATGCATTGGACCGTTACCAGTAGACAAACTATTGGAAATCCAGCAGCTCTTCTGCATACAAATGTTCACTGTAATACGCAAACATTTCGTAATTTAATTTTACTCTCTGATAATGGGCCAATAAGGATCGAAATATGTAGGAGTTAGTGAGTGGCTTTCATAATATTATTTTAACTCTAATATAATTGTGTGCATCTGTTGGCTTAAATTGTAGTAATCGTAAAATCCTAGAATACTGATCCAGAAGATTTGCCACAGGCATCCTTGGTTTAGAATGAATAATGTAACTGGCACAAAAAAAAATTAATTTCGAGACACTAATTAAAATACGCGGACCGCGTTAGCACAGTGGTTAAGGTGCTGTGCTACAAATCGGAAGATTGCTGGTTCGATTCCAGATGGTGTCATCGGAATTTTTCATTGACTTTCCGATCGCACTATGGCCCTGGGGTTGACTCAGTCTCTAACAGAAATGACTACCAGGAGTATTTCCTGGGGGTAAAAAGCGGCCGGTACGTAAGGCTGACAACCTTACCACCATCCTGGGCCATTGTCACGTAATCTGGGAACCTTAACTTCCTGGAAACCTCTGGGCACCTCGGGCCTCCAATGGGACTGATTTACCAAGTATATATACAGAACTCTAAATTTGTAGCATTTGACCTAAGTATTATTACTAACACTAGATCGAGGAATGTTCATTTGAAGTCTAAACCTATAGACATTTAGAAGTTCTGTTTAAAATTCCAAGCTCGTATCGAAGGCCTTCATGAATAAGTTACGATATCGTAACCACTGCACAGCTGGAACGATATCGATATTCTGGGGCCCAGACACCTTACTTCGAAGCAGTTTTGTATTCTGGCTGCTACTCCATCTTCATTTGAACTCCGAAGGAGTTGGAATAACTTACTAGAATTCGCTGTACTCTGAGAGTTTCATTCTGTTGGAGCTTCAGATGTATTTTACGTCTCCCATTACATCAGTTTCCATAAGGAGATCGTCCGAGAAAGTCTGGATTCAAGATGATAAAATGTGGTTTCGGGTTTTTGGTTGTATCAGAGTCAGGAAAATAACATTTTATTGAGGGAAGTGTTCGACGGATGAGGCAAGGGCTAAAATATTCATGCCACATACATTTTTGAGTCTTAGAACGTGACCTGAAAACTGAAGCCACCTGGATCAGTGCCAATCACGTTCCGCGCTATATAGCATATTGTCGAAATAATCTTTCCTAGCGAGATTTGTAATGAGATTTCTGTTGACGAATGGTAACTCTAGTTTTGTATCTGAAAAATATACTCTATATTGGATATTTTACGATATAATACTCACTAATCGCTTTGCAAAAATTATATCTGCAAACCCTCTAGACAGCAATACAATTTCATCTGTGGTAAAAGTAATACAGTGAATAAAATCACGTGTTATTTAAAGTGTGTGAAGTTTCTGGAGGCGGTGTGATTATATTACTGAAGAATGTCAGCTGTGTGTATATGGCTGCACCAGGGGTGTTAATCTCAGCTACAGTCACCTCAGAAGACAATTGGCGCACTAATAAGGTAATTGCGTGGTAGTTGTAAGTGAATTTGAGGCAATTTTTGAATCCACACACACAAACACACACGCACACACCTTGTTTTCTTGTTTCGGTTTCATAATTACATGATTTCATAAAGTTATTTCTATAGTAAAACCAACAAGATGCACAAACGTATCAAAATTGGTTTTATTTTTGGATTGACACTCTACATGTTTCGGACGGTCTTTTCATCCATCATCAGGATACTGCTGTCAGCTTGCTGGCGGATACCCGCTAGCAAGCAGACAGCAGTATTTCTTTGACATATGCCTGTTGCTCAATGTACAGTCTTGAACTCCTGATGATGGATGGAAAGACCGTCCGAAACATGTAGAGTGTCATCCCAAAATAAAATAAATTTTATACATTGGTGCATTTTGTTGGTTTTACTGTAGAAATTATATTACGATGCACGGCACCATGAATGCCAAAATTCATAAATTTATTCTTGATTTTAAGCTTTCGCCGTGTCCTGTATGTAATACGTTTTCTTTTGGGTAATTCCCCGGCGTCACAATGCTAATAGCCGACGTTTCGGAACCCTCTATCATTTCCATCTTCATAGGCAGGTGCCTATGAAGATGGAACTGATAGAGGGTTCCGAAACGTCGGCTATTAGCATTGTGACGCCGGGGAATTACCCAAAAGAAAACATATTCATAAATTTACTTAGATAACAAGTGATCGTGTTTTGTACTCGTAAATTATAATATTTAATTGCGTTAATTTTATTTATCTTATTTACAGTGTGGTAAAACGTGTTGCATTGTTGGTAATTTGTGGGTATATAGCCTGAAGGCGGCTTCATGGTACTGAAATATGTAGCTTGTACTGTGCTGTGGAGTTTCCATTAAGACACGATTGTATGAGGCAACAATATATAACAATATATAACAATATATAACAATATATAAAAAGAGCGAGAATTCGAAGCAAGTAGTTCAACTACATGAAGACGCGAGAGGTCACGAGCATTCGGTAGCCACGGAGGTTACAAATTTCGTCTTCTACACGAGTGTTTGATATAGTGTATCCAATATCGTTTACTTCGTGTGTGTATGTTCGATATTTTTTGAAAATCCTTTCGGATAAATTTTAAGGTTATTCTCCAATATGCACTTCCCCAGCAGTCTCCACATCCCAGATTTGCGGATAATATTTTTATTGCCTTGAGGTGTGCTATACGTCCAGAAATCTTACACTCTGGTTTTCGTCTTTATGATTCCTATTGAAGATTCAAATCGTTTCTCACTCCACACAAGCTGGTTGAAATGCACTTCTTGTTTCTTTTGGAGAATTATATTTCAAATTTCGAACCGAGCTCAAATTAATTTGGGAGATTTTTCGTATTTCTCTTCAGTAACTCTAAGCAAATGCAGAGATAATATATGTTTAATTAGACCAGGACCACTCAATTAACAACGACTTCCTGTTTATTCTTCCATTAGTACTCCTAAAATTCAGTGTTATATAATCTAATCCATGATAGACACATTCGTGAAATTAAAAAAATGAATCCCTAAAATATGGCCTAACACTAAATGCAAACAAAACAAAATACCTTAAATGTTCCAGGAGACAAGGCCAGTTAAGGCCCATAAATATTGAAAACAAAGAAACTGAAAAAGTTAAATCATTTAAATATCTTGGGTCAACTGTAAACACAGGCAATTCAATAGAAGAGTAAATCAAAGAAAGAATTACCCTAGGAAATAAAGCTTTCTTTGCAAATAAAAAGATATTTCAAAGCAAGCTCATATCTAAAACAACAAAACTGAAATTATATTTCGCTGTAATTAGACCAGTAGTCACATATGCATGCGAAACATGTATATTAAAAGAAACAATAACCAACAGACTAATGATTTTCGAAAGGGAAATTTTGAGGAAAATATTCAGCCCAACCTATCAAAATGTATCCAGACGAATAAAAACTAATCAGGAAATGGATAAACTAATACAACATAAGAACGTAATATACTTCACCAGAGCGCAAAAGTTAGGATGGTATGGTCATATCGAAAGAATGTAAGAAACAAGAATGGTTAAAGCAATGTACTCCTGGAAAACCATTTCAAAGAGACCAATGGGGAGGCCAAAGATACGCTTGGAGGATGATGTTAAAAAAATTATACAGAGGTTAAAACTGCCAAATTGGAAGACCCTTGTCCAGGAGAGAGGAAGATGGAAGGAAGTGGTTGAGAAAGCCAAAACTCTGCACTAAGATTTATCTCAGTATTTAACCAACTTGATGTACAAAATTTGTTTCACAATAAGTTTATTTCATGCCTCTACATGCTTCAAGCGCATGTGCTCGAAGCATGTAGAGGCATGAAATAAACTTATTGTAAAACAAATTTTGTTCATCAAGTTGGTTAAATAATGAGATAAATATACTGAGATACAGGTCAACAAAACGTCAAAATCTTCCCTAAGAGTTGTAGAGCCGTACTAAGAAGAAGTGAATCTAATCCATTCTGAATCTCATCTGTGTGGTCAAGGCGATCCACTCTCTGCAACCATATTTAATTTAATACTCGACTCGGTAATTAAGAAACTCAATCTTAGAGGAGACGTTGACTGAAAACTGAAGCAGATTGTTGATTATGCTGATGATATTGCCCTTGTAGCTAGATCTCTGAAAACTCTTAAGGAAATATTTCATAAATTGAAAAATGAAGCAGCCTTATTATGATTAAGTATGAAAGAAGACAAAACCAGATATATAAAATAAAGAGAACGGGAATAAAAGACATAACACACCTAAAAATTGATAATGTTGCCTTTGAAAATGTTGAAAATTTTAATTATCTGAGTTCGATTTTGGATGCAAATAATAAAATTAATATAGAATTAGCAGAAAATAGCAAAAGAAAACAAGGCATACTATGCCACTGAAAAACTAATAAAATCAAAATTCCTGAAAAAAAATACCAAAATGAAAATATATACAGCGGTGGTAAGACCAGTCGTTACGTATTCATCAGAGACTTGGACTTTAACAGCAAATGATGAAAAAACCCACGAATTTTTGAAAGGTAAATACTGAGGAAGATATTTGTTACTGTCAATATTGACAATATATGGAGAATACGAAACAACATGGAGATTCATAAACTAGTAATAGAAAGTGCAGATATATTGAGATTCATCAAGGCACAACAAATCAAATGGCTGGGGCATGTTCAAAGGACGGACCAAGCAAGACCAACTAGGAAGCTATTAGATTGGAAACCCATGGAAATTAGACCAGTAGGAAGACCAAGACAACGATGGCAAGAGGATGTTATGGAAGATCTAAAAAATTTGAAAGTTAAAAACTGGAAGGAAATAGCTAAGGATAGAAGAACTTGGAGAGACTTGGCAGAGAAGGCGAAACCCCACAAAGGGTTGTAGTGCCAAATGATGATGATGATGATGATGATCTAATATGGTAATTAACCTTCAGTCAAATGTAGGAGAAGAGTCCCTAAATCTAATCAACATCTGTGCTTCGGGACGTCACAAGGCCCCTCAGATGTTGGACGGACAAAAAGAGTACAGACGTTTACACTACCTTTCCTTTTTATAAAGTAAAGAAAATTTCAAACATAAATCTTTGGAAGTGTTTAAAAGAACGCCCGGACGGTAGAGTAACTTTATTTAAAACTATGAGGGTCTTATTTTTAGACGAGCACTTCCGAGTAATTACTGAAGCTTTTGGAATTCGACTTTGAAATGCAATTCGAGCCTTTCAGATCTGTTCTTACGTTTTTCGCTTCTGTGTGTTATTTTTAACAATCACTTCTCATTTAGGATACGTCGTGGCAGCCTGTGCCGACGAGAGGAAATGAATATTTATGATACTCAACTGAACAGAGCTCACGGCTCGATGTTATATCCCAGAAATTCTGTTACTTCAAGGTGAAAGGTGTCTGAAAGTCTAAGAAATAGGATGTAGGTTATAGAATTCAGAGACACGAAACACGACAGGAAATCGCGCAGTGTTCTTACACTGTAAAGACGTTATTAAATTAATGAGCAGGCTAATAAATAATCACGGTAGAAATTACCTTTTAAGAAACCAGTATTGCCTCAGGCAATTACGAAATTTTCCGCATTTTTGCGCATTTCGTGAAAGTTGAATGTTCATTTCCGTGCTCACAATAAGCATGTTTGTTTCGTTACTCAGATGATTCTAGTATAAACTTTGCCATTATATTAGTTTAAAATGTATTTGATATTACCTTCCCATTCAAATTAACCCTTATCCTGCTAACGTGCAGAATATGGTGAGCTCCTAATAATGCCAGCAAATGGCAGATGGGATTTAACTCGGCGTTTAAAGAGTTAATGAATCTACACTATAATTTACTGGGGAGCATTAAACTTACTTACTTACTTACTTACTTCCTTACTCCATGGTGCAGAGTCCTTCTTGAGAAGCTAACAGGTTTGCAGCTAGTCAAGAAATTCCCCGCATTTCACGGAACCCGAAGTTTTCATTACCGCACTCACAAGAATCCGCCACCTGTCTCTATCCTGGGCCAGCCCAGTCCAATCCATATACCCACATCCCACATCCTGGAGATCCATCCTAATATTATCCACCCATCTACGCCTAGGTCTGGGGAGAATTATATGCTGAATAATTTTTTAATGGAATTATGAATGAATGTACCCGAGATTACAGGCTGTGAAATGGGTATGTATTTAAATAAATAAATAAATGTGTACACATAAAAATTTGTAATCTTAAAGCTTTCATTAATCATATGATGGACGCACTTGTTCCTGAGCTTAATTAAGCAATACTTCGTAAACATCTGTGGGGAAGTGAAGTATGTCTTCGCGTATTTATGAACTCAAAATTACAGGTACTTGATAGGCCAGCATTACACCAGTTGTTGTGTCTAATATGTGGGGCACACGGTGTCCATTGGATAGGGGCTGAGTGGTATCCGAAACCGGTCTGGAGGCCCTGGGGAACGGAAAGATTTCTCCCCTTACCGAGATTCGACCCACGATTCATCCGTAATTCAGACCATAGCATAGTTTTAAGCTTCAGTTAGTATTGCAGCATAATGCACCATGTCGAATGGTTAATATTAATTATAGAGTATAAAAACCAATAACTATCTGTCCAACAATGTATATTTTTAACTGGGCGCAACAGCCCCCAGTGGACCATGGCCTCCTCATTCACGAGGTTTCTAGATCACACACAACGACGCACCACAGTCTGTCGGACTAATCTGGACGAGTGACCAGCCCGACACGGGGACCTCTACCCGACAACACAACACAACAGACATACATCCATGCCCCCGGTGAGATTCGAACCCACAATTTCAGCAGGCGAGCAGCTACTGGGACCGGCTATATTATATGCGCGCGTGTGTGTTTGTGTGTGTGTGTGTGTTATAGAGCAGCAACACCCACATGGTTCGGCTTTTAACCAAGATTTCAAATCTTGTGCTTTCTGATGATTGCTTAGTTAGAAGCCGAAACATTTAGGATGCGGATGTGGATCCGCTAATTCACAGCGGATAAAAAATCATATACTAGCACGGATCGCGGATAAGACTGCGGATATGGGTTTAAAACACCTCATATTTATTCTAGATTTTTTTTTTACCTTGATAAAAGTTTCGTATAGCCTCTCCCAAATTTGGTGTTGAGAGTCTCCCCAGTAGGCAGTATGGTTGGTGTGCAGGAAGTGCAAATGCGTTCCATAATATTCCAACTCCCTCGCACTGCAGCATCTATGAATCATGTAGCCGGTACGACGCCTAGAACGGACAGGAATCATTGCGTTTAAAACTTATATGACGTCTAGGGACAGATAGCCTGAAATTTGCCGCCCGGGGAGTGAGGCAAGGAAGAGGTCAGTAGTCAGTATTGCATTCCTCACGTGCCTTCCAAGTCTTTCAACTGAGCAGTCCCCGACAGTAGTTTGAGAAACAGCTGCATTTCGATTTGCAGGGCAGCGCGAAGTGCTAGGTAACAATTGTGGCGTACATTACATTACGCAGGGAGTACCGTATATTCTCGAATCTAATCCGCACCCTTTTTACAGTTTCAGAGGGTTAAAAAATCATATGCGGATTAGAATCGCGTGCGGATTAGATTCGCGGTCGTGAGCTGGATTTTGGAAAAATGATAGAGCCGCTGTACGTGCCGTAAGAACAATACAATAGAATAATATATTATTTTATTTATTATTTATAATGTTATATAATATATAATATTTATAATTTATTATTAATCAGACTCGCCGTCATCACTCATTACTGAATCAGTCTGCCTTGTAGACAAGGGACGGTTGAAGGAAAGGTGCGGATTAGAACCGCGAACTAACTTTTTTTTCGTTTAAGAAATCGGCAAAAACTAGTGCGGATTAGATTCGGGTGCGGATTAGATCCGAGAATATACGGTAATATCGCCCACTCTAAAATAAGGAACATACAAAACTCTGGTAACTGAAGAATAAGAACCAACTAGATGCTACTTATTGTTTCATTTCACTTATGATAGTTTAAACAATAGGTGTAGTTTTTAGTCAGTAACACAACAATTTATATTCTAAAGATGTTTAAAAAAGGATGATAGTTACTACATGTTTCGGCCTATTCCGGGCATCATCAGGTATTCATCCGAAAGTATGTTGGTAGTGCTTTATAGGATTGATGTGTTTAAGTCGCGATGGTGATTTTAGAATTATGATAGTTTCAACATGTTTCGGGCACTATTATGCTCATCATCAGAAGCTCACGACTACAGTGCTGATTACCGCATGGGCCGTTCGGTTCTTGTGTTGTTGTTGGTTGGAAGTTAGGTACAGGCAGGCTATAGCACGACTCGTGCACCAGTCGATGGTAAAAATGTGCTTATTTAGGCACTTTCGAAAAATTGTGATCGACTGTTAGCTTCGTCATATCTGTCCGTCTATGCGTTCGTAAGGAATAATTCGGTTCCCACTGGACGGATTCTCACGAAATTTGATATTTGAGTATTTTTCGAAAATCTGCCCAGAAAATTCAAGTTTCATTAAAATCGGGAAGGAAAAACTGGTACTGAGACAAATATACGTCTTTCATCCTATCTCGCTCAGTTCTTCTTAGAATGAAAGCTGTTTCGGAGAAAAGTTACAGAGAAAATCAAAACAAGCATATTGTGTTCAGTGGCTTTTTTTATGAGATATTGTGGAAAAAATGTGATAGATCGGGAAGACCATAGATGAAAATGTGGCGCATGCGTTTTACATGCTGGCTACCTAGGGCTACAAACACCCTCTCAGAACACGTAATACTGTTTTTCCACTGAAAAAATATGCACAAACAGGCCTCAATATTACATTATACGCACAGTACATTACCTGTATTGTTTTGTTGTGTTACCAAAGTTTGTATATATTATAATGCACGGAATAAACAATGTAAAATAAGAATGCATGTTATTGCATGAAAGAAAGCTTAAATCTCACATATGGCAGACATCCGGTTACACATTTGATGACGACGAAAAAGTGAAACATGTGGTCAGTTTTTTTTTTACATGTAGGAACTTGTATCCCTTCACATGACACAAATGAGAATCTTCATATATCCTCAAGCACAAATTTGGAAGTCACCAAAAGAGCATCTAGAGATTCATCTCAGTTAAAGCTGGGGTTAACAAACCAGACATTTCTTCAAATTTGAAGTCACTTGCAACACAAGAGCTAGTAAATTTAGTGTCCAAGGAAGTTATGCCTTTCTGATTGCATCTGGTTTCGTTGAAAGGGTAGATTTTCTCACTGATGTTGGATAAACAAAACTAGAGACAGTATTAACACTGAGATCATAAACTTATTAAGATGTCTGAAAGTATTAGACGTTAATGGCAAATATGTGTTTGTGACAGACGTATCGGGGAGGGTCGGGGAGATTCGGAGAGCGTCGGGGAGAGTCGGAGAGAGTCGGGGGAGTCGGAGAGGGTCGGAGAGAGTCGGAGAGGGTCGGGGAGAGTCGGAGACGGTCGGGGAGAGTCGGAGAGAGTCGGGGGAGTCGGAGAGGGTCGGAGAGAGTCGGAGAGGGTCGGGGAGAGTCGGAGACGGTCGGGGAGAGTCGGAGAGG
>Ga0123354_10017500_pt1 | contig 11227 bp, 5 predicted proteins | sample TergutLab28metaG_2_FD_97872 | JGI IMG/M metagenome (GOLD analysis project Ga0123354, IMG submission 97872) | Labiotermes labralis P4 segment gut microbial communities from Petit-Saut dam, French Guiana - Lab288 P4 | ecosystem: Host-associated > Arthropoda: Insects > Digestive system > Gut ... | reverse complement strand
AAATACCAACTGACCACAAACATAAATGGAAAACAGATAAAACACAAATACTGTACTTGCTTAACCAACCACTTCTTGTAGAAAAACAAATACTGAACAAAGCACATACAGTATATTTTAAAATTCTTAACAAGTACAAAAAATTCTATTCAAAATGTTCCGTCTTCGGTACTTCAGGAAAGAGTGGTTTTAATGAAGGAATTCCAACAGGGAGAGCAATAGGTCATCTGAAATATAAAAATGTATTCTTACAAGAATATGGGCAGTAACAGACTGGTACTCAATTGAAGCCACCACTATAAGAGTTTGGCTCCAGAGTACCTTCACATAATTGCTACTAGAGGACATCCCCAAGGAACCATCAGTGACATTCATCTGGCTGGGGTTTATCAAACCGTCACAGTAGTGACATTGGGGTTTCCAGTCTTGAATGTACATTATGTTCTGTATGTTCATAACTCTAACACAGATTCGTAAAAGAGGTATATTGCTTTTAATAAACAAGAAAATGTACTTCATATTACTAGATCCAGGTGTCTGACATTACAGGATGTCCTACAAGCTTGCCCAAGTGAAAAAATTGCAACTGAATACAGTGAAGATGAATGGCAGTGATGGTTGGCCTACTCATGTCTGCGAAAATAAAACAGTCTACGTAGGCTACACATGTTCTGCTACTCTTCTGATGATATGGTTGAAAGGAGGCCTGCTCCAGCTTCAGATAGAAATATAACATTAACCAATTGGTTTCCAAAACATTCCTGGTCCTCTCCCATATTCGAAACACAGAGACTGTCAACAGCTCGGACAATAAGAAATGGCAAAACAATTTCAAGACCTTCCTCAAGAAAACTGAGACTGGGTACACCAAGAACATAATCCAGAAAGCACGACGAAATACTGGCTATCTCCCTTAAGTACTCCACAGCAAAGTGAAGCGCAAAGCCAGTGGTGAGACAAACCAGTCCCCTCCTAACAAGGCACGCACCTTACCTGACATCTAGAGACAGAAAAATTAAATTCCAATGCCACAAAATTGACAAACATTTATGTTGTTCCAAACTGTGAGAAACCTATATGAAATCACTGCATGTAAAGCAATGGCACTAACTGTAACTAAGGTAACAGCAAAGGTAAAGCAAACCTTATACAGGCCTGGACAGACCCTGTGGGTTCCAGCATGTTGAGGCTCCCAGATTTCAAGACAATTGGCACATGAATGTGGTACGGTTGTCAGAACTATGCATCGGCTGCCTTTACCCCCAGGAAATATTCCTGGAATTCATTTCTGTTGGAGGCTGAGTCAACCCCAGGGCCATGGTGCAACCAGAAGGATTATGTCAATGAAAAATTCCAGTGACACTCTTGGGAAACGAACCCATGACCTTCCACCTTGCAGTGCAGTTCCACTGCATACCCCACTGCATCTAGGAATATCTAAATTACTTATGTTAGACCTACTTTTCTAAAAATTTAATCATTTGGCTTCTATTTGTTCCTAGTGTCCTGCACGTATTTAGAGGATAAGTTTTCAAATACAAGTGGCATCTCCAACACCAAATGTTATGGTATTAGTGCCTCACTCGCTATTAGGAATAAGAAACAAACTGTGCATTTAAAATCAGCACAATATATACTTTGTATTTATTCATTCAAGATTCTCCTTGGGGTTTGTCATACCCCACGACAGCATGGGTGTGATTTTTCTTTACCTCAGCAAAGAAGATCTGTCCTTCAAACTACGGCCAGCATTTGCTTCCAGAAAAATTGCACAATACTTGAAACAACCAAATAACTTGTTAAGTCATAAAATTCGCATATCTAAGTTTGGACAGCAGTACGTATATCTATATACATGTAAAGATTATAGCCAGCTCTTTAACGTGGGAAATAAACGGTACGGGGTACGTTCCAAACAGTCCCATCAAGACGGTGCCTTGTCTGCATACGGTCACTGATGATTAATCTAGAAAATACCAAATGTGCTGATCGTCGTGTAACAATTTCGACCAATGTTTAACAAGTTACTGTACCGATCACGGGCGTTACTGATGGGGTACGGGTTAAATATGCCTGCCATAAGTACCGGCGGCCATAGTTTCGAACACAATACCTACACCAATAAATACGACTTAACAAATCACATAATAAAACTAACTCACCCGTTCCTATTAAACCTGCTGGCGTAAAGTCACCGCAAATTTAAAAATTCACTAAATCAGCCACAATTTCTCGGCCCACTCCAACAACAACTCCACTCACCCAACCCGACCAACGCGCAACCCTCTATCGGCTGCTACGAGAACGAATGGCTCCGCAGAAAATAGTTCTCAATTAGGGTTCATAATTCGAAACTTTTAATATACACAAACTCAAGTACACACTATTTTCCTGCCATTGTCAAAGATTATGCACTTGGAAATACTTATATCGTTTTAAGCAGTTCAGGTGGTGTGTGCATTTTGCGGATGAATATAGAACTATAAATGATGTCATCGGCCCGTTTGGCATGTGATGAATGAGATCAAAAATGAAAGTGGGCGTGGTAATTGGCTCCGCATAACTAGGTAATTTCGTCAAAAATGTGAATCCTACTCCACTAAGATTCAATGTTAATATATATTTTTATGCGTATGCAAATATTCAGCAATTAAACGCTTCCTATGAACCTTTAAAATTATAATAGGTAAATAAACACGGGGGGGGGGAGGGGGCTGCGTGAAACTAGGTCAAAGTGCATGTTCCTAGAATAATTAACTCCAGTAGAGTACTTTTTGACAAACTAGTAGTTCAACTAGTTATTCGATTCCCCGCATTCTATGAAAACCAAAGGTTCATTACTGTTTTCACACAGGTGTGTCCCTTGTCCCCATAGTGAGCCGAATTAACACAGGCCACGCTCTCGCAGTCAGTATAAGATCGATTTTGATATTGTCCTCCCGTCTGATCCTAGGACTTACACTTTCTTTCAGGTATCCCCACCAAAACCCTTTATGCAGTTCTCTCTTCCACATTATGTACCACATGCCCCTCTCATCCAATTCTTCTTGATTTAATGACCCGAATATATTTTGGGGAGGAGCACAAATCATTAAGCTCCTCATTTTGCGATTTTTATCAGTCTTCCTCTTACTTCTACCCTTTTAGCCCCACACATTTTCCTTAGTATCCGATTTCCAAATACTCTCTGCCTCTGTTAGTCCCTTATTGTGAGTGACCAAATCTCAAGACCAACTGGCAAAATTATATTTCTATATTCCTGTATAGCACAGAAGAATTGTCAGCTTTCCTAAGTAGAGTACGTCACCTCCAAACTGGACAGAAACATATACCTCATTCTATAATGTGTTATGCAATGGAGTGTACAATCAGAAATCTTACAATTTTGCAGCAGCAAAAACTACGATGTAAAAATGTCCAATGTTAAACAACTAGTAGTTTCCCAACTCACATTCTTTAACTGAGAATACAACTGTGATCATTACCACAATAAAAAGTGTGCGGCTGAAAAGATTCAACATGATAATCCTGGAGGAACCTTCAATTATATTCCCAATGTGGAATCACACACAATTGTAACATTAGCACTGTTGTTTGGCATATGAGATAAAAATTTCTTTATTTTAAACGTATTTATTATGGAAGATTCGCTTTTGGAATCCTTTGCTGTTCCAGATTTATATTTGGTAGTATTAGTATTGTTAGTGACAGTTCAAAAATAGATAATTCTTATGATTGACATCATGTTGTGTAGCTATCAAATTGAATGCGAACACCATTAAAAGCAACTGAATTTTTATTTTAAAACAATAGTTTGTTTAAAAAAATAAGCAACTGAATTTTTATTTTAAAACAATAGTTTGTTTAAAAAACTACATGTTTCGGCCCAAGAGGAATATAATCAGACTTGTGCAAATATTAAAAATTACAAAATGAAGATAAGTAAATTTCATTATGAAGTGATAACCCACCCTTACATACAGGTTTATAGAACTCTGAAATGGTTAAATTTTCTGTAGATTATCATTCTGAATTATCAGAATAAATAATTCTTCCTAACGTTTGTTTTACTAACTTCATCTCAGGTTTTAAGGAAATATAAAAAATAAAATTCCATGAAACATCTCTTAGTTAGAGCTGCTGTTGGATCATTCCTTAATTTTCCATTTCCAATTGTCTAGTAGACTCAAAACATTGAGCATGGTAGGGGATATATTTTTTGTTAAATTTTTTAAATAATGTATGCACAATGTGTACTGATTCTTCTCTTCTTGTTCCATCATTTCCTAAGTACTAACAAAACACCTATGTTAAGTATAATAACATCGAAGATTTGGCAGCCATTGTGATTAAAAACTGATCTTTGGTGTCCTTTTCACCATTTGAACCTGGAAAAGGCAGATGTCAATGCTTTACCTTTGTGATTAGTTGCATGAAATGCTCAGCTGGCAACCTTGCAAGGCCCTTTTAGTGCAAGAAAATGCAAATGTAGCATTACATTGAACTCTACCACTTTTTGGCTTGAATAATATGAGATCCTCTCAAGCTCAGGGACCTCAGCAGGAATCCGTAGTAAAAAAAAAATTCTTCTGCAGTTTGTGCATAAGTATACCACAACTTTTTGCACTTAAACATCCATGCAGGCATGGCATTTGGATAATCAGTCTTGGTGTGTGGCATTCCATTATGTGCCTTGTAAAGAATATCCCCAGTTTACTGGAATATTGCCAACAAAAAAAGGGGGGGGGCATGGGTGTTATACATGAGATTTATAAGATTTTTCCATCACATACCTCTCAGATTTCCCTGCAATGTACATTAAATGTAGAAATACGTAAACTAGTATATTACAGCTAACTATGTGAAAGCATGTTATGAGGATGTTGTTTATTATGTGAAACATGTGGTGCATGAATGGGTCATTGAATAAACCGGATTGCGGGAAAACACCCATTTTTGCAGTTTCGGACAGACATGTTCGTTCTGCGCATTGCAGGCTGCAGAACGTCAAATTCCATAATTCATGCTCAAATTCCATGTGCGGTATCTGCAAGTTGCAGTTAAATAGACATGTTTCTCGACGTCACGCACTTCCTATGATTAACATTGACTTACATATCTATACCGTGATTGCGTGATATTTGAGCGCATGGATCCGAAGCACCTACCTGCACCACCACAGATGCATGCCAATAACTCACTTGTCGGCTAGTGAGCCCCGCTCATAATAGATGGCACTATACGCCATACAAAACAGCGTTGTGGCTGCGCCAAAATCACACAGGGACATAATACTATGAACTTCAGGTATTCAGATAGCGGTGGGAAGTGTTGACATACCTATAAATAGTGCATAAAATAAATAAAATTACCTCAAATTTGGAGCCACGTTCAACATAGCAACAAATACGGCCTGTGTTGCGAGAATGCAATCTAATTCCTTCAAAATACATTCCTTAACAACAATAGCATGTTATTGTCGACAGAAGAGAGAAAATAATTTTACATGCTTTCTTGTACGAAACGAACAGAAGTAGCACATATAATGTCCTGTTATCCGTGACGATCATCAACAGACGCTTTGTGTACACATGAGTGTGTGTGTGTCGCCTGTTTAAAGTAAGAAGCAACTTCCAATTGTTATAGACTAAGTCTAATCAATTATTCTTAAGAAATTAGGAAAGCAGGTAGAAAAATTTAGCCTCTTATCATTCCCAAGTCTCTCAACTCAGATACCGAAGGGGCGATGATGAAGACACAGATGGGAATTGTAAGTGCCTAACTATTTTAAAAATACTTAAATAGAACATAATACCTTGATTAAAAAACACAATGATTCTAGACTGTGACTAGTATACCACTAGAATCAAAAGTTCTTGTTCTAAGAGGGGATTTAAAAAATTATTGGATTAAATGCTGCATTTTCAAAAGAATGAATTAATGAATGAAGCAAAGCAAAAAGAAAAACTTTTTTGAAAGTTTTGTAACAGTATGTTTTGCAGAATATCACAGTTCACGTAATGAGTTATAGCTATAGTCAATGCGACAGGATGAACAAACTTTTTCCAGTCACTTGAACCTGAACATTCTTCGTGACACCACTTGTACACTTCTGTGAATTCGATGTACTTTACGTCATCTTTACTCCAGAGTATGTTTGACCTCTACATAAGCGCTCAGATTTATTATCAGAAGCATCGTCATCATAATTTTCTATGAAACTGTCTTCCTCGAATCTTTTGGAGTTCCAGAATGATGGGATAGGGACATTCCTCTTTATTTGCAAGTTGCGTTCAGCAGGATTAATTGCTACCTTGACGTCACAAGTTTCAGACTTGTAACACGTCACTGGTAAGTAAAAGGACTTTACCCATTATCTTGACAAAATATAAAACACAATATATATAAGACGTTTCGACAGCGACTGCTTTCTTCCTCAGGCAAACTACTGTATCTGGAGACACTGAAGTGTTTCTGCATCTTCTTTCCCTCTGCTACAGATATCAGGAACAGAAATATTGTCAGAATGCAGAAGTATTTGGTGAGGTAGAGGAGTCACAGTGGTGGTTACCGTCTGTGTATTTGATCTGCTGGAGAGCAAGCATTCTTCTGAGGATTTGGTGTAAACCACAGAATTTTCTGGCAAAACACTCATATTGTTGGGCAGAGTTTCTTTCAGGAAGTAATGTTCAATAAATACGTGACAAAAAAAGAAGCTTCTTTTCCGTAACTCGTTTGAGGTTATTTTTCTGGAGCACAAAATTCATCGCGAGAATCCACTGTAGTGATAGTCGAGGGTGACTATGTAATCAGAACATGAAGCAGTAGTGCAGCGACGTTTGATAAGTTATTGTAACATCATTTACTTATATTCATATCCTTTTAATTAAGATTGAGTATTTTCCCTGAGTAGGTCACCAGTTTTCCGTGAGATAAGCCCAGTGGTCGGGTTGTCACTTTAGAGCATCTGGACTCGCGTGTAGCACAGCATTTCCTCTGTACTTTGTGGAGCAATTATACTGCTGAGAGTTGCTTCCATCGTCTTTCTTCACCAGGGCACGGAACCGGCTGTGGTGAGTCTGGGGAGACCAAAAATAAATGAAAAGATAAAAGGCGCCTTCACCATGAAAACGATTAATTCCTACTGTCCCCAAACCTTGACAGTTCAACATGATGATGTTGGTAATGATTTGATTATCTTTGTAGATTTTATTGTGGCAATCGTGACAAACGGGGGTATTTAGCAAGACTAGAGGTGTATTACTTGGTCAATCGTTGCTGGCCCTTGCCAGCAGTGATTCGTTTAGTCAACTTGGCCATCGCCCGCGATAGCCAAGTCGACTAAACGAATCGCGCTCGGCGCTGATCAGCCGAGCGCCATTCGGTTACCCTGACTTAGGTTTTCCGTTATTTTCCTCAGTTGTAAGGCAAATGCCAGGGTATTCGATGCAAAGTCGGGGCACGGCCCGCACTTCACTCCACCAGGCGTGGCGGCTTCACCTAAGCGCCTGACAAACGTCGCAATCCTCCAGTTTGCGACAGAGCCAGTCTGGGCTCAGAACCCAGACAGCCAACCAACCAAAGTTTATCGTTCCCATACTTAGTCCAGGACAACCTAGGCCCTAGTCTTTGGCATGATAAATCAAGGCCCTCAGACTGACTTCAAAATCGTTAGCGTTAGCATAATCGCCTTTTAGAGTTTAGGTGTCTGTTACTGAGCCCAGCTATGCGGTCAAACGCAGGAATGGCTAACAGACAGGAGGACGTCGACTTGCGCTTCGCGAAAGTCTCCTTCCCCAGTTAACACTTTGGCTTGGCTTAGCTTGGCCCTTATCCATGAAAGTAGTGCTGTACAACACGGCTTGAAATTTTAGGAACTGGTGAGAAAGTATTCGGTGGAGATGTAAACTGGACTTGACCTGTTCGGTTGAGCCAGACAGGCGTCAGATATCAATATAATAAGACGCATGCGCATTGCATGCTGGATTAAAAAAAAGCTACAGAGACAAACTCAGATATGTAATTCTTATTACATTCCACAGTAACAGTGGTTATTGCAACGAGTTTCAGTGTTACGTTTATACGTTCATTTTCTGTCTAGTTAAATCACGCATAATAGGAACTTCTTGAAACAAAGAATGTGTAAGAGATATTTATGGCATGTATATTTCAGGCCGCATTAAACGAATTTTTGTACAACAATGAAAATTGTAATAACATAACATTTTTGTAAGGAATGGATCTCGTCAGATACGTGCTGTCCTGGGATCTTACACAGTGTAGTTTGGTAATTTCACACCGCGGCGAAAGCCTGAAATCACGCAAGGCATCTCTTTTACGAAAACAAATTTTCTTATACCTTTATTTCTCATCATCATCATCATCATAAACATAAACATCAAGGATTGGACCATTTGATCCGTTCCGTCTCCAAAGTTACAACTTTCTTCGGTCTTCCAATTGTTCTCCTTTCTTGTGGTCTGTAGTATCATGATTTCAAAGGGATTCAGTTTTGCGGAATTTTTTGCAAGTGTTGAAACCAGTTCCAACTGTATTAATCTATTTTGTCTAGTATGCCTGTAATCTGTAGTTCGCGGCGTACGTAATCGTTTGTCTTGTGGTCATAAAGGGTTTAGCCTGCCAGAGGTCTCAATAACTTCGTTTCTGCCGCTTCAATTCTTCTTCTTTTTGAGGCTGTTAGAGTCCAATTTTCTGACCCAAATAAAAATGTAGGTGAAATTAAAGTGTTGTTTATTTTCAAAATAGTTTCCGTTCTCACTTTCCTAAAAATATTTCTCTTAATAGTACCTATTAACTGTAAAAATTTTGCCAATTTGGATTCTACATCATTGGAAAATTGGTAAGATATACTGCAACCTAAATAAGTAAATTGGCTAACTTGTTCTAGTGTTTCATCATGTATAATAATTTTTGTTCTTAAGTGATCTGCCCCAACAAAACCAAATGCCTTCGTCTTTTTTGTAGCAATTTCCAAATTTTATTCCTTAGATATACTATATAATAAATAGACTGCCTTTTGTAAATTGTCTTCAGTGTCAGAAATAATAAATGACTCATCTGCAAATAATAGTGTGTTAAAAATTAAATATTTGAAATATTTACTAGTTTTAATTTCTGTAATAAAATCTGGATAACCTAATACAAATACATATTAAATAAAATGGGAGATAGTGGGCATCCTTGTCTCACCCTTTGGGCAATAACTCCAAAATCTTCAGATATTCCATTACTTGCATTAACTCTTATAATGTTTTCCATATATATCTTCTGTATTATTGTAATTAGGTGAGTTGGAATTCCTTTACTTGACATATTAGTCCATAATTTGTCTCTGTCCACAGAGTCAAAGGCTTTTTTAAAACCAATAAACGCAAAATATGTGAGAATGTTAAATTCTCTGTTTTTTAATTATTTGTGAAGCTGAAAATGTGCAGTCCATGCAGGATCTACCTTTCCTAAATCCATTCTGCTCTTCTAATAGTAGGGCTTCTGCAGTTACTGTTAATCTCTTTGCAATAATTTTTGAATAAATTTTATATCCAGTATTTAATAAGCTAATACCTCTATAGTTATCTGGAATATTTCTGTCTCCTTTTTTGTGTATTGGTATAACAATGGCTGTCTCCCATTCCTCAGGAATGTCTCCATAAATCCAGCAAACATTTAAAAAATTAAGAAATTCATGTAAAAAACTTTTGGTGCATGTTTGTACAACTCATTATTAAGCCTGTCTAATCCTGGGGATTGTCTGGCTTTTAATGCTTTTATGGTTGTTTCCAGTTTATTCCATTGTGACTAAGTCAACACAGTTCTCTGTTAATTTTGCACATTTCCTTTCTGTGGTGTTATCATTAGATTGTTTAGTTCAAAGTTTTTGATAGTAATCTAATCATGTGTTTTCAGTTATTGGGTTAATTTGCAAATTATCTTTTTCAGTTATGTTTAAATTTTTAATAATTTTATATGCATTTATTTGGTGTCCATGTAAATCATGCTCATTTCTCAATACAAATGTTTCCCAACATTGCCTTTTAATTTTCCTTGTTTCTTTTTTCACAATTGCCACTAACCTTTCGTATTCTATATTGTAAGTTTCAGAACGTGTTGTTAAATACCGTAAATAAACCTTCTTGTTTTCAATCAAGTTTTTTATACCCTCATTCCTTAAAATTAAACCCCTTTTTTGTGTCTTCTCTTTTTCCTTTTGCCTAATGCTTCATTTGCTGCTTGTAGTAATGTATTCTTTAAAGTTTACCATTCTACATTAATACTGAGGCTGCATGTTGAGTACATCAAATTTTCCTCTAATCTCCTCTGATAAAGTAATTTTATACTTGGGTCCTCTAACAAATGTACCCTAAAAATTTCTTCTTGTTGTGGGGATATTTTAATAGATGTATACCATTTTTGAGGTAAACAAATTTTAGAAATTAATAAGTAATTGTCTGTAGCAACATCGTATCCCCTAAAAACTTTGGTGTCATTTACTAAAGGTGATAATTTCTTGTTTGTTAAAATGTAATCTATAATGGATCTGTAACCTCGGGCACTCCACGCCATTTTATGAATCCCTGTATGTCTAAAGAATGTGTTCATTATTTTTAGTTCATTTACTGACGCAAATTCTTTTAGTTTGTGTCCATAATTGTTAATAGCAATTTCACCATTTGTGCCCAAAATTCCATCAATAGGAATTTTTCCAACTTTACATTATAATCTCCAGCAACGATAATGTAATCGTTTTTATTTATTTTGTCTATCTGATCTTGGAGAGTCTAATAGAATTCTTCTGTTTTTCAGTTTTCCACTCTTCAGGGGTATAGGCAGCTAGTAAGGTTAAATACCCTCTTTGCAATTTATAACTTAGTTGAAGAATTCTTTCATTTACAAACATGTAACTTTGTATTCTCTTTTTTAATTTGGCTTTAATCATTATTGCTACACTGCAGCTGCTCTTTTATTCGCCGGCACACTGCTGTACAATAAAGGAGCACACCCTTACAGAAAACGGGCATGTTTGGAGACCCTGAAGTTAGCTACCACCAAACGTATTCAGCAAGGGACTGTTTATCCATCCTGGGGACACCCTACCCAACTCAGAATCTCCGGAGGAAGCCCAGGGATAATTTACACATGTCAATTAAGACGAGAAGTGGACAATGAATCATGGTTTAATGAAAATAGACGTTTGGAATGTCAGAGGTTT
>Ga0123354_10017499_pt1 | contig 11227 bp, 5 predicted proteins | sample TergutLab28metaG_2_FD_97872 | JGI IMG/M metagenome (GOLD analysis project Ga0123354, IMG submission 97872) | Labiotermes labralis P4 segment gut microbial communities from Petit-Saut dam, French Guiana - Lab288 P4 | ecosystem: Host-associated > Arthropoda: Insects > Digestive system > Gut ... | reverse complement strand
CCCTGTCACCACGGCATGGCGCGTCCTCAGGTTGCGGATAGAGGAACGGCCTCCGATAAGGAGGGTAGCTGCGAATAAATTGAATAAGCAGTCGCGGACAGCCGACGAGGGGTGGTCCTCCAGATTGGAGGTTGGGGGAGGTGCTAACAGCCCCTCCCTGTAAAAAACTTTGTTAAGAAATACTCACGAGCGGGATGCTTGCTCTGTGTGGAGGACGCTTGTGAGTGCGGTGATGAACATTCGGGTTCCGTGAAATGCGGGGAATTTCTTGAGTAGCTGCAAACCAGTTAGCTTCTCAAGAAGGACTCTGCACCATGGAGTAAGTAAGTAAGTTTTACAACTCGCTTTATGTTTCGGCCTCGAGGCGTAATCCTCAAGGACTCCCAAACACAAAGCAGTACAAGAACCAATACATCATCCTTAGATACCCTAAGCTTTCCACTGAGCACTAATATCCCCACTTGGTTTTTTTCACAGCAATCGAAGTGTACAATTTACACATGTACTTTAAACTTAAGGCTCTTTACTCATAAGACATCACTTACAACATGTACATATACTTTATTCTCTATCCACTTCACCTGACGAATATATTATTAGTTTCAATATAGATAACCGCTAGACAACGAGATCTCGTTGAAAGCTCAGAATTAGCACAACAACTAATGTTTTTATACTGCATATTTTCTCCCCATTATATATTTTTGTGACCTGAATATGGCCCACAGTGGCCGAAACATGTTGTCAGCCTAATAAGTAGGATACAAAGACAGTTGTCATTTTTTTAAGTTTTGCTGACCGTGCGTCTCAGTATATTTATCTCAGTAATAAACCAACTTGATACACAAAATTTTTGTTTTACAGTAAGTTTATTATATGCCTTTACATGTTTCGAGCACATGTGCTCATCATCAGGAGGTCAAAATTGCATTATACAGCCTCTGGTATCATCACGCCCATAGGCGCCGCAATATGGAAGAGTTTTAAAACTTACGTAGTTTTTAACCCTACTGCAACATTTATTGGTAAAGGGGATTGTAAGGATAAGACAGAATGGATATTATCAAATCTTCACTTCCAGTTAAATTGCAGTTATAAATCGGAAATTATGTACTGAAAACAACAAGAATATTAAATGTGCCAGTAATATATATATACACACACATACATAGCGATATCAGAATAATGACAAAAGACAATAACAAAAAAACATGACCTGTATGTTGCACGAAAGATGTATATTATTTAATATGCCCTCAATGTTGTAGAGCCTTGAAAAGAAGAAAAAAAGAGCCAAGTACAGAAAAAGGTGAATGAAATAAAGAACACAGGTATAGAGGAATGAATAAAAGAAGAGAACGTATGGATGAAGATATAGAAACAGTAAATGATAGAAGGGCGAGCGGCAGTTCATTAATAGCTGTAGGGTTGAGGGCTCAATTCTAGATGACTGAGAATCTCGTGCAGTGCAATTCTCGTACGAAGTATCATAAAACAATTCGATTTTCGAAATGAACTGGGGGAACATAAACCGATATGAAGTAATTGTATCTTTCCTTAAAAACTAAATAAATGTGGTTAAATAGTGACCTTATTACAACAACAACAACAACAACCACATCCAGTCACCTGCAAGACAGACACCTACAGTGAAAACCTTGTCACGGCCCTTTGGTTGCGTCTCCAGCACACGTAATTGTGTTCTGCAGAAGTCCCTCTAATCGTGTCACGTTTAAGCGTGCATTGTTCAATGATACTTGTCACACTTTGCCAAGGCCTAATTAAATTAGAATAACTGACGGTCAGTTGTTCATCTCATAGCCAGTTGTGGTGCATAGGGTCACGCTGCTTAGCTACTGCCGTCACATTTGAGCTACGTCATGCTACTTTGAACTGACTGGTTAGAATGCACTTGTACTAAATTTGGGAAAGTTTAAACTGTAATTTCTGATACCCTATACCACATCCCAAAGGTTCAACCCAACTATTTCATCAGCTGAGACAGAACGGACCCAAACCAAGTGATCCTTGAACACCAAAGTTATTTTGTTTTTGGTGCGACGGCCCCCAGAGGGCCATGATCTCTTTATTCACGAGATTTCTATATGACACACAACTATGCACCACAGTCGGTAGGACTCCTCTGGACGAGTGATCAGCTTATCGCAGAGACCTCTACCTGACAACACTCAACACTCACTACAGATAAACACCCATGCCCCAGTGGCATTCGAATCCATAATCTCAGCAGGCGAGCGGCCGCAGACCCACGCCTTAGACCGCGCGGCCACTGGGACCGGGAATAAAGTTATTTCCACATGATAATTTTAAAATACTATAGGCTGTACACGCAGCTATATACTAATAATAACGCAAAATTAAAATAGTTCCGTGCTAAAATAATGCAAAATATATAAACCATAATCTGACATTTTCTTACTACTCGAGTACCTAAACCTGACAGTCTGAATACAGACTCTGTGGCAGAAGGGGAACTTTCACTGTCACCGGCAAATGCAAATAAATTTTTACACAATAGAAAGACCGGTATTTCTCAAGGACATAGGCCGATGATAATGGTTACAGTGTTGGTGCCACAAGAGTGTCTGTGGAACATCTTATCCTGTTATATGTCAATCGTTGAAGGACCAACACTGAAGGTTATAATCCCGCATGGGAAAGAAAACTGTCACTTCGTTACAAAGTTTTAAGCAACTTTACGATTAAGTTAAGAAAGCTGTCACCGAAAAGAATTGTTTCGCTGTAGTTGGAAGGCCGATAATTTAGAACTTCAGCGAATGTAACGGCTATCCTGAATTTTCTGTGAGATTCTCCAAGTTTTCAGTGAGACGAATAAATTCATACTGAAGAAGGCCGGTTTCTCGGCATTATCGTTACCAGTTCACGGTACGTATCTTCTTGTAATCATGAATGTGCACGGTTAAAACAAAATGAAGAGCTTATTTTGGGTGCCGTGTGGTTTTTAAAAGTGTGTGTTTGTGTGCGCGAGTGTTTACATAATCGTAATAAATACAATAATACGACACGCTGAAATGACCACTAAGCCAGTGCGGATTGGTGCTGAATGTCGCTAAAGCTCCATGTGCTAAATGTACTGGCGTTCATTAACAATGCAGATTTCCCGCATTTCACTGCGGGATTTTTCGTGTGCTGTAATTAGCAGTTTTATGATCGGGTTTGAAAACCGGAAAAATCACAGACCTTGAATATTGGCCTATATCAACGACATCATGAAGGAATATAAAGCAAAGACTCTCTTAACCATTCAAAATTTGTAGGTAACTATGTGTACCAACTGTTACAGTTTGCAAAGACTGAATTTGTGGTTTATTTGCTTAATGAAATTATGGTGTAAGTAACGGACAGGCATAGTTTTTATGAGATGCAAACTCATTAATAATATAATATAATATAATATAATATAATATAATATAATATAATATAATATAATATAATATAATATAATATGGTATGATATGATATATGATGTGATATAATATAATATCATTTTTTATTGCAATTCGCGTCTACAGATTTAAGCCTTTTACAGTATGGGTTCCCCCATTGATGTTGAAGATAGTACTCACCAAGCCATGGTGATATAAATGTGTCTCGACCCAGTTCATGACAGTGTACTCACAAGAATTAAGAAAATATTACACCAGATATCGCGTTCAGCTAATTTTATGCTTCATCTGTCGGTACATATCACACACTCGTCATATATCATAGTTACTTACGTTTTGTCATTACTGCAACGCTTTCTGCACTGTGCACCATGATATGTTCACAGAATGAACGAAAGTTATCAACCTAAGGGACAGCACCAGCAATAGAGACTTCAAGAACTACGCACACGTAAGTTTTGGAGATGTGAAACATACCTTCTAAGTGCCTGCGTTGTAAGGCGCTTTGCTGGTGCAAAGTTGTGTAGGAAGTGGATGGAACCAATTGCTTGCCTCACCACTCGCCTCGACTCCACGCACAACAAACGACGTGCTAATCACTTCTACCCGATAAAGCACAAGTGTTTGTCTGTCATCCTCACTGCCGCGAACTTTATGCTTCTCATTATAATAGAATTTCCTGCACTGATTCTTAAAGCACCTGCTGCCATAATTTCAGAATTTCACAGTTTCCGGGAGACTAGACAAACTAGCTGCGTGATTAAGTTCATGAAGTTGCCTGAATCGAACTTAGAGGGAGGAATCTTGATACACATCCATTGCGGCATTCTTTATTTTCCATGTGAAATGCCACGATAATGCTGCTGTGCCAAGAACAGGCCATTCAATATAGTCTTTCCCTCTCTATTACAACCGACTTACATCATAAGCACTTATGTTTTTCTGTTAACAGTATTTATGTCTGGGCCCAACAAATTGTCTCCGCAAGCAGAAAAAAGAAGCTCATAGTGTAATAGTATAAACAACCAACTAGACGCAACAATAACAATTTATTAGTAATTTCAATCAGTTCAAAATGTTTCGGGCGATAATTTCGCCCATCCTCCGGAGCACTAGACTGGGTTTACAGCTTGTTGTATAATGCCTGCAGGTGACCTTGTCACCAGCAGGCAACTTCTTCGGTGCATTATACCACAAGCTGTAAACACAGTCTAGTGCTCCTGAGGATGGAAGAAATTATCGCCCGAAACATGTTGAACTGATTGAAATTACTAATAAATTGTTATTGTTGCATCTAGTTGGTTGTTTATACCATTGTATCAGAGATGCACGGTCAGACAAACAAGAAGCTCATAATGAGTTCAGGCTAAATTACAGCATTTTCCTAACGATTTATTCTAACCCCATGTTGAAAGACGGTGTCGACGAAGCATCAGCTGGCTTCCGATTATTGAAATGGACAACTACGGACTTTGTAATGTGTTTCATTTAAGAACATTTTAATTGGTCCAGCTACTTTTGTGCACCTACTGAACTCATTATTTTTAGTACGTTGTGTACCTGACAGCTGTTCTGTAACGCTGTAAAGTAACGATAACACGGATCGGAACACGAATGTATTCAGAGTCGCATCACTAAATCTGTTCTAAGGTATAACAAAATATTAGCTTCTATTTTCGTATTTTGAGATCGCGCCTTTAAAAAGTCACGGTTACAATTCTAAAGTTTCTTTTTGTGTTATAAAGAAAACAGACTTATTTGAAAAGTTTTAGAGCTAAGGAAATTCTTGATTTACATTTATAATTTAGACACTGTGGTTGAGATGTCCGGGCACGGTACCTATAAAAATGGAGATAAAACAGGAGTGAAGGCAATAGGAAGAACGGCGTAAGGAAAAGCGATAGAGATACGGATGGGACAAAAGAAAGGAAGAAACGGAATGACGAAAGGGAACATTAAGGAAATGACTTTCTCCGAAACGATAAGCCTGCACCCGAGTTAAAATGTCAGTCCAGATGCCGAAACATAACTCATAAAATATGTACAGAAATTCTGTTTGATATTTAGCAGGAAATTGTATTATTGCTCTGTGTTGAATTAACAAGTAGCTAAATTTTTGTTAGTGGTTCTAACAGTATTGGTGTCACTCAGAGTCTTCATGCGTAAACAAATTTACTTGGATTCGAAAACAAGAAAACAACACCACGATTAAAAGCTCTTTTAATTCGCTTCTATGAAATGAAACAATTTTATATTTACATTTATAGATTACAGGGGATTATGGATATAACGCAAGATATTATAATTTATAATCATCTATTTACATGTATGTAAATATGCACTGCTGCAGGCATTTATCACAGTTCCGTGTTATTTACATTACACGCTGCCAATAGCGGAATGAGGTAGTGTATCAACTGTTTGGTACAAATAAGTGGCGAGTGCTTCTTATTTGAAATATATGTGTGTCCAAATGTACTACTGCAGGAAACAACGTAATGCGTTAATGTTACCAAACGCTTACAGGAACTGTGAAAATAAACTGAAAGACGATTACAAAATTTCGAACAAATGTGCAGTTTCTGGGACGAAAGCTTATTATATTTTACACAAGCTAGTATTAAGGTCTCGCGCGTTTATACTTTTAGCGGGGAATGATTGAACGGTACAGTCTAAGCAGTGTAAACGTAAACAGCATGAGTAAGCACAGATAGCTGTTACACAGTCCTACAGGAGAAATTGAAATATGAATGATGAAGGCGAATTCGAAAGTTATTACGGTGATTCAGATGTTACGAAAAAATAAATTTAACCCTTTAAACGCCGATTTAAATCCCATCTGCCATTTGCTGGCATTATTAGGAGCTCACCATATTTTCCACGTTAACAGGATAAAGGTTAATGAACGATTTAATACCAAGTGTACCACTAGGTTCAATATTAAAAAATTCTACACTGTCCACAGAGTACATATATGTTCTTCGTATGGATATCAGAACAAAGATTGGTTATTTCCCCATCCAGAATTTACTGACTGATATTGGTAATCATATTTGTAGCTTGTACAGGAACGCAATTAGTAAATCAGACCACAGTACAGCTTCGATTAACTGGATGATTAGAATGAGTTATGAATTGAAAATTATGTAGGAGCTAAACGTTCATGAGTAATAGCACCGAAATTCACGAGGCTCTTTCTATGGCCACAAATATTCTGAAAGAAAGCTACGTTCTGGAAGCAAATTGCTTCCATCCTCGGGTGAAGTCACTAATCATAAGAAACAATTTACCAAGAAAATAACAGACACACCATAAAAACCACACCTGTTTGTTATAAGACGATGTGTCATTACAGTGTAATATTGTTATAAAATATGTTAATGCATAATATATAATTGTTGGATGTTTGTGACAATGAAAAACATCCTTGTGAATATTGGTGATATTACTCATGTAAAACCATTTTCAAAAATTTTAACTTTACAATCCAAAGTTTAAGAACTAACATTAGGTGCTATACCACCATTTGTTTGTGGGACGGAGCTAGTATAAGTAGTAGCCCATATGAGATTCGACCTGGACACTTCCCGATTGAAAGTCAGAGCCATTATGATTTGAGCCGACTTGCTCAGTTTTCCTTAAATCTAATCACAACAGACACAAAATCTCTGACAATATTTTTCACGACATTTCATTAAGCACGTGTTTCACACAATAAGCAGTCGATATTAAAGAGCTGCGCACTTTAGATTTTATCAAACTGTCTCATATGAAGAGGTATTATTGAAGGAAAGAAAAATGTGTGTCGGGAACATACAGGTTCAAGATACAGTACCTCTGCAGAAATAAGCGTTAAACCATTAAGTCTTCAAGAAGTGACACATGGCTCATTGTAGTCTCAAACTCCGTGTTAGAATTAGGTCAGTCTTTACCTTCACGTGCCGACCGATTTTGTGGTTGAAAAAATGGTTGTCTTGATGAGGTGGTGAAAACAATTGCACTTCCTGGATGTCGAAGCCTCAGTCGTGGTGCCTGTAAGCTGTCACCGTATCTAGCTAAGCCAGCTCATATGTGTGTGTGTATATATACATATATACATACACACACACACACACACACCTTAACCAGCTCTCCCGCAAGTTATGGTCTTGCGTAGGCCAAAGGGGCTGGGTTGTAACATACAGACGCTATTGCTATAATACTACCGCCACGACTCGGTCTGCAGTGTTTCGTTCACGAAAAGAATATGCCCTAATGAAGGCTGTTAACGAAGGCAGAAGCACCTCCAAGCGACGGAACTTACGTACTGTCACTAATATTAATAGGTTTATCATTCTTCAGGGTGACATACTGGTGAAGCAACAGGTCTGTTAAATTGCGCTCGAAAAGAGCCCAGTATTGATAGAAAGGACGAGAAGACGAGGAAGAAGACCTAACTAGTTCCTAGATGTCCTTCAAGAAAAGGGAACATACTGGACTTTGACAGAGAAAACATTAGATATCAATCGCTGGAGAACTTGCTTTGGGAGAGACCTGTTGCAAGACAGACTTAGAAACTGAACGAATCAAGTCAAGTCGTGTTGTTTGTGTTGATCCTACCTCGCTACCACTAAATGTGTCTGATAAGCCCTTCTGCGTCTTTAAAGTTAAGAATAAATAATATTTTCGTTTGCTACCTAAGTGCTTGTGGACGAAATTGCACAGCTATGGCGACCTGAAACCTTTCAGGTGCCAAGTCTACAATAGCAGATTAACTAACTAATTATAAGACACTATCTGCTAAGTAAACAATTTAATGAGTAAATGAGTGACTAGTTTACTGATTTATTAACAGATTTGCTTTAGAGGAAAATAGATGAGATACACAACGGATATATTTAAACTATTACGCTGTAGAATTTTCCTAAGTCACATGAAGGTGTATTTAAGGCGTCTTAATAGCTGATTTCTGGAATAAATTAATATTGAATTTAAAGGTGATTCTGTCATATTTGTTATCGCACCTGTTAACGCATTACAAATATAAGCTTGAAACATCAGATTTAAACATAACCTGAATTTTTGTAATTGTACTGCTTTTGCACTAACAGAATACTTATAGAGCCATAAATAGGTTCTGCTACAATTAGGCCGATCCCAGTGGCCAGTGGCCGCACGGTCTAAGGCGTAGGTCTGCGGCCGCTTGGCTGCTGATATTGTGGGTTCGAATCCCACCGGAAGCATGGATGTCTGTCTGTTGTGAGTGTTGTGTGTTGACAGGTAGAGGCCTCTGCCACAAGCTAATCATTCATCCAGATGAGTCCTACTGACTTTAGTGCGTCGTTGAGTGTCCTGTAGAAACCTAGAGAATGAGGAGACCATGGTCCAGTGAGGGCTCTAACCCCTCCCCCCCCAAAAAAAAATAAAACACCTGTTTCAAACCAGAAGGAATTCTAATGAGCCCTGTACACCATGTATTGTGAACATAGACCACGAGATTTAATTTTTTATAAATTGCAGTGTAAATTCACACCACATACTATGATTAAAATTAACTGGATTCTTTTAGAATCAATAGTTATTCAACCCATATTATTACAGTTATATTGAATAGACTGGCGTACAAGACCATCATTTCTACAAACAATAATACGAGAATGAAAAAGGTCATGGAAAATATGTAGTGTGCATTATACCAATTATGTTAAACCCATAGACTCTCATTACAAGAAAGCATATCACAGCTGTTGTAGGTAGAACTAGGGTACTTTAATTGCACTTGAAACAAATTGTCTGTTGGGAGTTCAGGGAAAGACATCGACCGTTCCTTTGCACTATCCATACACACAAGGTACTGGGAGATGATGCACCACCCAGTTATCGCATTATCGTTGGAGGCTTCTGTAGTTCTAGCGTTGGAGTTCTAGGAGCGCTGGGCTTAAAATAAGTTTACAATGCATGCAACTTCTGTTCCCTGTTCACATTCAATTGTACTGCTACCACGCTAATTTTTCACACTGTCTCCCCACTTTTCTAGCATTTATCTTTCGAGTATAGTAAGCGAGATTTTCTGTCCCCTCTGGCTGATATCGGTCCATGAGCTCTGTTACCAGCCATTGTGTCACAACCGTTTGTACATCGCGATAACCTTTAAATCTGACGTTCAGGTAACCGTGCATCGTGATAAATTCTTCTAATAAAACCAACTAGATGCACAGGATCAGGACGGATCTGGTTTGGTTCTGCTGCAGCAGAACCAAACCAGTTCCATTCTGATCCTGCTCGCAAGCTGTCAGCAAAACTGTATGACATACACCATTGCTGTGTGTACAGTTAAAAAATCCTGATGATGGACAGAGAAACTGTCCGAAACATGTACAGGTTTATTCCAAAAATAAATTTGAGAAATTTGTGTATCTAGTTGGTTTTATTATAAGAAACTTTAAATCTGTGTAAATCAAGATTTTGCCTCAACGCTGGAGACAAATTATAACCCATCAGCGACGAACTCTCCTGTTACAACCACAATCAGTGTACACACATGCTCTTTAGTTACGACATATTCACAACAAACATTTCTTTTCGGACAGGCCTTCCTATTTACAGCAGTTAACATAAGGGTGCAGTGTAATGCGGTATGTACCAGAACTCTGCACATGCGCTAAATTCTTCTTTTCTCAGGAATCAAAATGTTTGCATTTATGAATGAAGAAACACCAGGCGTTTTGATACAACGTGTTTATTGCAAAAGAGTTAAAACTATCATCATCATCATCATCACATGATAAAGATTCGTTATACGCCATTAATAACACTTCGATCAAAATAAACACAACGACAGTGAATGTGTTTGTAAGTTCAGTCAATCGCACGTGTTCTGTGGCGCTGCTTATTGACTCGAGTGACCGTCAAAATAAACATGATGTTCCCTTTAATGGAGACAGAGTAGCAACAGCTCTGGCCACGCACTGGATCCATGCGGTGTGAGGAGAGGTATTTAAGCTTGTCGGTGCGAATGGAAGGCGTTACCTCACCAAGGAACGTACTGGAGCACAAAAGCAACAGCAAAGGTAGGTAAATTTGTATCTGTGCACGTCACAAAGGAGTACAGAGGACTGGAATTATACTGCTACTTATCACAATACAGAACGGAAAGTAAGTAGTCAGCTTCGCGCCCCGGCCGCTTTACCTCTGAAGAAAAGATCCTGTTACTATTTAAATAGGGGATTGGCTTTGCCCCAGATTCAGACTGGGCACTTTACAAAAATAAAAAAATTAAAAAATCTATTACTAATGCCGGAAATTGCAAAAAAAAAAAAAAAGTTTCAGTTGTTCATTCCGTAGTCCAGTCGCTTCACTGACCACGATATGCCGGCTTCATATATTGAAAGTAACTGAACATTTATTTAAAATAAACAAGAAGACAGAGTCATAGTGCGATCTCCTAGATTGTGACACCGTACAGCCTAGTAGATGTGCTCCCAGGTTTAAGAGAAACGTAGTTGGAATTCGAAGAAAACGCAATGCCGAATCTTTGGTACCCACAAGAGAAAACAGTAGCAACTTCAGATTTTATTTTTATTTTTTGACGTTTTGTTGACCGTACATCTCAGTATATTTATCTCAGTATTTAACCAACATGTGCTCGAAACATGTAGAGGCATGAAATAAAACTTATTGTGAAACAAATTTTGTGCATCAAGTTGGTTAAATACTGAGATAACAATTCAGATTTTACGTTGAGAAAGACTAAATGACTCCAAGCGAAAACTATTAACCCACTTTAACAGAAATTGGACAGTTACAGACTCACGAAACAT
>Ga0123354_10017497_pt1 | contig 11228 bp, 7 predicted proteins | sample TergutLab28metaG_2_FD_97872 | JGI IMG/M metagenome (GOLD analysis project Ga0123354, IMG submission 97872) | Labiotermes labralis P4 segment gut microbial communities from Petit-Saut dam, French Guiana - Lab288 P4 | ecosystem: Host-associated > Arthropoda: Insects > Digestive system > Gut ... | reverse complement strand
ATACAGCAAACCAAGAACGAAACGACCAATGTAGTAATCAACATCATAGTCGCGAGCTCCTGATGATGGGCACAGTAGTGCCCGAAACAAGTCGAGTCTATAAGAAGTAAAATAAAATATAGCAAGTGGCATCTAGTTGGTTTTTTTATTCTACAGCTATCACAATGATGCACGGTCCAATAAACATCAGCGTTACTTGATAATTTGCTAGTAATTTAACTGCTCAAAATCTTTCTGCCATCTGTAGAAACTGGTTCTTCCGTACATTGTTTGCAATACCAGCTACTGGAACCTATCCTGAGCTGAATGTAGCAGTTCCCTACCCTCACATCTGTTCTCATAAAATCGATTCTTGTGTTTTCCTCCCATCAACTGCCAGGAGCTCCAAGTCGTTGATTTCCTTCCTCTTTCGGATTAAATTTCTTTCGCATTTCTCATCGCCTACGTGCGTTCTGCCAATTTAAAGTGCATGATTTAATGATGCGAATAATATTTTGAAAAATAAAAATTGTATTTTTTTTATCCTCCCTTCGCGTCTTCTCTCGTAAATTGACCCTGTACAAGTCAGAAAAGATTACGCCGGTCAAATTTAAGTTCACTTTATTTTAATCAAAGACATCCCGTTGTGTTTCAGTTCTCACAATAAAACAAATAGTTTATTACGTCGAAAACACAACAATGTTATATAATTATTGGTATATGTTATGGCAACAAGTTTCGGTCTTTCTATAGACAATCTTCAGTTCAGCGTTCATAAGTAAGAGGTACAATCAGTGCGTACTGTGTGCTATGGGATCCCACAGTACATAGTACGTACTGATCGTACCTTGTACCTATGTACGCTGGCCTGAAGACGGTCTAAAGAAAGACGGAAACATGTTGCCATAAAAATTATCATTAATTATGTAATATTGGTTTTTTGAAGTGATAAACTATTTCTTTTATTGCTAAATTCACTTATTGTGTTAATATAAAAGGAGTTTCGTTTTAGAAAAGAAATTTAATATTCCTGCGTTAATATGTCAAACCTTTCCCTGTACGAATCTTAGCAACAGCGAGGTGTTCATACGCCTCGCATTTGTGTTACAGCTTTCTTTGGCCGTAATTAATTCATGTGGAGTTTCCAGCAGGTTTGGGAAGCTTCGTATGTTAACAGCGCTTGAAGAATATTGTTATTGAACTTTTGACTAAGGATTCAGTTGATACTGCAAAGGAAACGGTGTGATCTCTTTGTAAGGAAGGAATATTGAATGCATACTAGGAACATAATTACTGGTTATTGTAAGAATTATGTGAAAAACGTAACTCAAATGCGGCCAAAATTCAGAACTTCTGGTGTTACATTTGGCGTTTAATCAACTAAATACTAGAATTTAGAGTGTAAGATTCTATGTGGGTGAAACTGAAAGGTGAAGTGTACAAAAGCTATGGAAGTTACACGTTCTTCCATGAGAAGGCATAAACACGTAGCCTGTGCTTTGAATTTTATATTGTTTTATATCAGGACACTCACAAATCTCGTACTCCCGTTTTATTGCTGCATGGATAATACAGTTAAAAGTACTCTGCTTTGTACAACATAATTTTGTAATAAAGATTAAACCAACGTTATGTGTGTATAACTTTGGATAATCACGTTAACTCTTGGCGTAAATGAGTACATCCATTTTGTGCATTACTTTCCTGCGGTGCGTCTCTTCAGATTGACAACCTTCAGTCCAACTTTGCGGCGTGTTGATGTTTCTTCCTACGACCCGTCTTCTTTTGGAGACATCAACACAGCTGATGGAGGTTCTCTACTTGAGCCGAGGCTAAATACCGAGAATTTCATGAAAGTGTTTTGCTTTATTGGTTATATTTCTGCATCTTAATTCTAAGGATCTAAGTGCTAAATCTAACCCACTGAACAAGGCTTTTCTTGTTTGATGGTGTTTATTTTTTCCGTATTAAAGCGTTTAAGAAATTTGAAGTCTCGAATACTGTACCTCCAGGTGGAAGTAAAAATTTATGCTTCGCCATTGCGGCGTCAAACAGTCGCTTTAGATCCGTAATGTACCTATTTTAATTGGCTTGAAATTCGAAATTACGGAATTAAAATTTCTGAAGAATTTCTGTTCCTCGATGCACGTATATATTAATATTAATTCGGCTTAAATTGGCACTGTTTTGCTGTTCATTGCAGGTGATTTCGTTGGAAGAATTAGCTTCCGATTTCCCTCTTGCCACAATACCACACCGCACCCTGCAGCAAGTTATAGAAACTTTGTCCCTCATCATAGCATGGCACAGAGCGACAGAACTTGCCATGTCGTCATAAGAGGAAACAGAAACAGCATTACAACCCCGCGACCCGTATAACCTATCTATGTAATCTCCCTTCGCCACAAAGCTTGCCAGACACAATTTGCAAACAGTTGGTTTGGCGCTCGCGGTCACGGACTGTGAAGTTGAAGTTGTTACCGTATTCGTGACGAGAATATCTGCGAATGAACAAACAAGAGATAGTGCAATATATACAGCAAGGACTGCTGCTTCGATCACTTGCTCAGCAACTTGTAACAGTATGCCAGCGAGAAGAACATTTGTGGTAGTAAACTGGGACAGGGTAGACGATAGTTTTGGTATAATAGATGTTCCTTCGTGCTAGTAGTTTCAACTATCACCCTTTAGTCTTCAACCCATCCCTTCCCCACACACACAAACAAAACAGAACGGAACAGATGTACGACGAATCACTGGATTCCAAACTTCTCAAACAAGTAATATTGAATCTGAAAACCTCATATCGAAATGGAGGGGGTGAGAAGCGGGTAAGAGAGTAGCAGGAACATGGAGGGTGTTGGGCTATCCATAAGAAAATCTTGATTATTGCAAGGTAGGAAATGTGTGTGGGGGGATTAAGTGGTTCCCTGAATAGAACTCGAAATGGTATATGCTTAACCATTACACGTAATGGAAGCAAAACCACTACCCTTAAAACCGCCTTGCTTTAGCTTTGACCCCCTTTTAACGGATTATGTTACAGTTTTTGCCTCCAAGTTATCATTATTATCGATTCATTTACGTCCTTTTTTTTTACTCCTAAAGCAGAAAAGTGCTGGAAGAAAAATGTGCTTTAGACGAACTTGACTTCATGTTACATGAATTAACACAAAATGTGTCTGAGGTGTTCGGTCAGGAGATTTTAAATTGACAGACAGTCTGGAGCTCGGGGTGTAAAATTAGTTTCCTTAAAAATGTGGCCTTAATTCTTGTACTGGGTTTGGTACAAGCTAGGAAAATGAGAGATGGTAGGTTTTGTTTTGACGAAGGTCCTCTGTTTCTTTCGTTTGGAAGTGTTTGCCGAGACTGACTAACTGAAATGGTAGAAGGAAAGAGAGAAGATTGATTCTCATCTACTGGTAAATGAGAATGAATTATTCGTCCTTATTTAAGAGCGAAAACCGCACAGTTCTGAATTAACTCCAAAAGACCCGCCATAGTCCTATGCAGAATACAAAACCACAGAGCAGGATGCGCCTCTACCTTTTGTCGTATGTTTATACCTTTTATTCTTTATCTTTGATCTGTTATTACATTTGGGACATGCATGTTTCGCGTGTCTGCTGGGGCACTGATTAAATCTACTGTTTTTCGTGTATTTCATCAGCCCTTCTAGGTAAATGCAGTGACATCATGTCAAAAGAGATTCTAATGTCTTTCCTTCACATCTTTTCAAATTCATTTCACCCAGCACCGAGCCATTGAATGCTATAAATTCTGAGCTACGAAAGTGTCGTTAAATAAACCATAACTAAACAGTGACGTAAAATAGAGCTTTATCTCGGTGTTTTCTTCGAAATTTCTAGTTTAAAATGTTTGATATGACTCTTCGAGTACATAGTGTATGCTCTTGGCTGCTGTTTTGCTGGAGTTCGAAACGTCGGCAAGATATTACATAAAACGATGCCTTATACAACGTTTATTGTGTTAGTATGTTCCTTAAAGAGATAGGTCGAGGGTGTGATTTATTTGTTGGTTCGACCAGACTGTCTGAAGGGCGAGAGTTGCCTTATAAACTCTGCGTGTGTTGGTACGCTTGTGTGTCTATGTGTATTTCCGAACTCAATCATTGAGCCAGTAGACAAAATTTCGCAAAACCAGATCAAACATTATGCCGTTGAAGGCCACCCCAACCGTATAATTTATAATTTCCTGCAGTTATGTGTAACGGCGTTGTGGACGCAAGAGCTTGTGAAATAGAGTCGACAGTAGTAACACTTGACACAGAGTCCTCTAACTGCTTATATTAGTAAAATATAAAATAAACAAAATTTTTTAAATTTTTATTATAAAATTAAACTACAACCTGTCAGCCGGTAGTAACATTCCCTTTTTTCAATTTATCCACACAGAAACTGCAAATTTATAAGATTTTGTTTTTAGTGTAATTAGACATATTTACATTATGAGAGTAGATTGTGACTTTGCGATTTGATAACTGAAGGTTTAACTTCTGCTTGAAACAAATTCCTTGAGAATTCTCTGTACCACTTAGAGAACCGTTTGTATTTCAATCATAAACAAAAAATTCTCTTTAAATGCACTTTTGCGCGTTTTAAACATCCCCGTTTCTGTTCTACTTAAACACATAAACACTTTACGTATATTTGTGTTTTCTCCTTTTTCCGGAACGACTATATGCCTATAAGCATTACTTTACGTTATGAACATTTCAAAGGGACAGGCGTCATTGAGGTAAATATTCTAGAGATATGTGGCACCACCTTACGGCCTTAGCAGAAAGAACGTCTGGCCTGACTTTGGAGATGCACACAGTTACTTCCTGAGGATTCCTGATTTTTGGTTCATTTGTTTTATTTTAAAAACAACATCAGTGATAGAAGAGTGATTTTTTTATAGACAGAATTTTAAACCTCATAATTTAGAGTGGGATAGAAGTCGAGCTTTTTAATTTGCTTGTTTATTTCCTATATAACTTAAATACAACACTAGAACTTACGACGTCCCAGTCATCTACACCGGTAAATCAAGAACATGAACGAGTTTCGTATAGGGTCTATGTGGAAAATTGTTTAGGATAATAGATACATATTACCTGAAACTTAAGTTACTGAGGCGGTACACACAAAATGCACAATGGTGAGTGGACAAAAGGAATATTTGTTTCCAATATTGAAGGCAGTTTTATTTCTCACTTAAGTTTTTTCATATTTTCTTGAAAAGTAAGCCAAGCTGTGAAGTCGGTTGGGTCATTAATCAGTCTTTAGGATCGTAGCGGCTGCATTACATATTCCTGAATTGTGATGACTGACACTAGTCTGTATCCCAGAGTATCATTCTTCGAATGTTTCAGCGGCATGTAACGGTTCCTGTAGCCTTTTATGAATTAAAATTGCCTGCCAAAGATGAACCACAAACTGCCTATTATCTTGGAAACCGTCTGATTTCAGTATGTTGAAATAACTTGAAATGCCAACTTGATGCAACAAGGTAATTTTATTGATGTATTCTTAGCTCTACATGTTTCGGGTACATACGTCCATCATCAGGAGCATTAGATGTTGAGTTGCAGCATATGGTTTTCTGCACCGAGTTTTTGGATGGATGGTGGTCTTGAGAGCCGCTGTGTTGGTCGTGTGTACGGTGCGAATGGTGCCGTGCACGGCACCATCCGCACCGTAAACACGAATAATTTATTTCCTGGTTGAAAGATGTGCAGATGGCACTAGTGTGAAATCGCATTGGCATGCAGTGGATGTTATAAGACAAAAACATGAAATTCGAGATTTGCAGTTATGGTAGTCCTATTTATTCATTTAAAGACCTCCTGTGGTTCAGAAGGACCGTGCTGTATAACATATCAATCGAATTCAGATTGCTCAAGAAAATCTTTTATTTTTTTGGAACATACACGCATAAGGTTGTGGCATTATTTATTAACCCTGAACTTTTACTTCACGATTATTTCAGAATGTATGGTGGTTTATCCTAACTGCTTCTTAATTCAGCCCCAGATTACGTTGTCAGGAACGTTCATGAAACAGGAAAAAGGCTGAAATTTATTCACATATATCACAGACTTGTTTATTCTAGTCAAATTTATATGTTTTTGCAAATATAAATGCGATAAAGCATGCGGCATATATACCCATTTTGATAGGAAAATAAATTGGTGTAAGAGTAAATATGTAAAAACGTATTGAATAAAAATAATGTGGAATCACAAATAAAAAGTCTTAGTAAATCTTCTGGCACGCTGTGAGAATTGGTTTGTAGACAGATTTAACGTATATGCAGTTTTGTGCAAGTGTAGAGAAGGACAATATTTCATGAGCGGATGGTTCTGAGTTTGTTATTTTTATCGACAGTCATCTGGAATCAGTATGAGCCAGGCAAGAAGTTCGGGTCTCCTCAGTCCTAAGGGTCATTTCCCCAGTTTATCACGCGTTATACTGCACTCTATGGTAATATTTAATACTTCAGTGTTACCTGTTTTGGAAATATACGTTAATTCCTATGAGGAAAGAGTAGGGTTAAGCTGCACTGAATGAGCAAAGGTATGAAAAAATTAAACTCGGCCAAAATGCTGAGATGGAAAATAAATATTTGCACAGAGGATGTGGAGGAAAGTTGGCATTAGAACGGACTGAACATCAAATTCAACTTTCTGCGAAATGTTGGAATAATTGCAGAAAGGTATATTTTCTTGTTTGAGAAAGCTACTTTGCCCCGTAACTCTTCTGCTCTTTCCATAACCAGGAAAAACAGAGGGGTAGAAGTTCTTGTTTAAATAAACGAACTGATAAATCTGGTGTCCATTTACTCTGATAGTAGTCTGTTCCTGTACGTCCTATTGTATGGGATGATCTGTGTATTCGACTATAAGAGGTACTGACATAAGGAGAGCTTAGTAAATAAAGTGGGTGGCAAATTCAGAGAAATCATGGCTCGATCTCCAAATGGGGCGGAAACTTTTCTCTTTACCATTCCAAACTGAACACCTCCGAGCCCTCAACCTGTTCAGCATTGGTAGATTGCCCCGGGGCATGACCTTTACCTCTTACCTCCAGCCTGTATGTAGGATAATAATGTGGAAACCTTTATTCAATTTCCCCACCACATTTTCACAGTGCAGTAAATAAGCTATCAAAATATTGCTTTAAGTTTATCAGTAGAGTAGAAACAAATTTTTTTTATCTTGCTAGGTACGGAAATATCGATTGTTTCAGTAATAATTGTTTTGCTACAGCGTTTCTTGATTTAAAGAACCACTAATTTTGTTTAAATGTATTGGAATTAGGTATTAAAACGATACCGACGTTGCAAATAAATGAAGGAAAATACTGTATGAAGGGCGTAATAAAATTTTTGAGAAATGAAGCACGATTTGAAAAGGAGGCAGCTTCATTCTTTTTGACCCTTCGTTACTGCTGATTCCATAATTACGGCATAAATTAACCATCGGCAGAACTGACACGTCTACATTATTTGTTTTAGTCATTTCTGCGTGTATTTGAACAGAGCAGATAGCAATGAGCCATCATTTTTGGGCAGTAAACCTAAGTAATTATTTTTGTTTTCACCCCCTGTATATGAAACTCACATGCTTTATGTTTACTCAATTTTGTATTTTTCCCATCTAAAAAGTAAATACCAACTCTAGATTTATTTTAGCATAGTCAGCAGTAGACCGTCGAGTTTGCTGATATTGACCGAGAATTAGTGTCGCTCCGCTGAACCTCACAGCATGGCACTGAATGAAGGAGCACACCCTAGCTGACTCGTTAGCTTTTCGGAAGGGTTTCTCTTGCGCAAAGAATCAAAGAACAGTGCAATGTGAATGACAGCTGATTCATCACTCGAAACGTAAACGGATTATCATTAAGGTATTATTAATTTTTTGTACTCGGGTATTGGAGTAAATGATGTTAACTGATTCCAACAGTCTGCATATATTTAAATCTACTTTTCGTCTTAAGGGCTATAAAGTATAAAGTAGAACACATTTGAATTGCAGTAAAATGAATAAAGACTTGTGTAAAATGTTATATGACTAAAAGGAACATAAGATGTAAGAGGGAATTAAGCCCAATTATAATTTTTCTCTGTTTGATGGTATTAAGAAATTATTAGCTCACTATTCACACGAAACCAGTGATACAGTGTGATAATTTGTATCTCATAATATCTGACACTTATTTTCTGGGGGTAAATCGTACTTGACGCTATTTAGATCATACTAGCAAAAATTTAAAAATTGCTTTGAAGTGAATTTTGTATGAAGAACAGAACAAGTATGTGAAGGTTAAGTTGCGTTTGACATGTTATTTGTTCTGTATTCTATTTAAGGAAAAATAAATTTTGTATACATTCTTTGTGAAGGAGTTTCATATTGCAAATCTCATCACAATCCATTTTAAGACTGGGATATAAGGGACACAGAAATATGACGGTTGTTTTATAGAGTAAAATGTATAAGTAAGAAAAATTTCAAGTATAAATGTTCATTTTTCTACTGCATTATGTAGTCACATTTTGTGTTTCGCAGTGTTCAGGTATCGGCCTACATCACGAATATGCCTGATGTCTTGGGATCATTGTATTGCGAATACCGTAAGGACCCACTGATACTACTATGTCTGAAAATGTTATACATAGTAAAACACGCCTATTTTATAACATGATTTAAGTTAATTTAATGTAATTTAACACGTATAGAAAATATTTGAAATGCATACAGAATTTTAGACGGAAAACTTAAAGGAAGAAGCTGCTTCGGATATCTGAAAATATTAGGGAAGAAAGAAACGAAGTGAGTGTCAGGGGGATGCAAAATGCGTTTATCTGCCCCAAACCTGATACGTGGGTGACCACTTTGAATGAGGTAATGAACACTGCGGTTGAAGTAATTGCGGTAAAAATTGTAACTGCTTTCAAGGCGCTCTTCGCTGAGTGAAAGTAGTTGTTTCTACAGGTAGCTGTCCGCAGATTTGTACCTATGGTGATGTTTATTGGACCGTGCATCATTGTGATAACTGAAGACTAAAAACCATCTAGATGCCACTTATTATTTCACTTCTTATAGCCTCAACATGTTTCGGACATTACTATGCCTATCATCAGGAGTTGTGGTTACCGCACATAATGTCCAACATGTAGCAAACCAAGAAGGAAACGCCCAATGTGGTAATCAACATCATAGTCACGAGCTCCTGATGATGGGCATAGTAATGTCCGTAACATATTGAGGCTATAAGAAGTAAAATAAAATAATAAGTGGCATCTAATTGGTTCTTATTCGTCAGTTGTAGGTATGCATTTATAATACTTGACTCCTTGTCGGTACCAGAATTGAACGTGTGGCTCTTGTTATTGCAACAGTGACATAAATATGCAACACACACACACACACACAGATATGTGTATATATATATGCACCCATTTAATTTCAGCTTGTCACATGTGTTTGTTTGTGTGTAGTTCGGCGAACTGTTCCTTTTCACACATTTGTATATTATTCACAGACCCTGGTCGAAATTGTGACATCAGGCTGGCAGATACGTTAAGACCCTCATGGAGTTACACGTGAGAGACACGGTATCATGAATGTTGCTTCTGCGCCTTCGGATCGTAGGTTAACTGCTCTTTGAGTTGCACTTGATTCAGGGAGCAGCAAATTGAATTGTGCTTAGTTTGTAAAGAAAGTATTTTGTTATTTAAGTAACACACCAACAAATGCACATATATAGTCTTTAATAATCTAAAATTTACATTAAAACACTTAAAACGCTCCTACATGTTTCGATCATATGATCATCCTCGGGGAGCATACTTTGTTCCATGCTAAAGTTACAGTTTAAAACACTCAGTGATTAAATGACTGAGTGTTTTAAACTGTAACTGAGGATGATCGTATGATCGAAACATGTAGGAGCGTTTTAAGTGTTTTAATGTAAATTTTAGATTATTAAAGACTATATATGTGCATTTGTTGGTGTGTTACTGAAATAAACTACAAAATGCACGGTACAACGATAAAGAAAGTATTTTGTTTTATGTTGTCCCTTTTTTCCTAGATTTCATGTCCATCTGAACCCCAAAAATCGTTATTAGTGAAGCAGACGAACAGTGCTTATTTTTTTCGTGTGCAGCTTGCCAGAAACATGAAGTCAAATTTCCTAAACTGTTCATTACACAGGCACTTCCTTCGTTAGAGGGTAGGCCCAGAAGTTCCTGATACAACTCGCAGAATATGTGTGTTTGTGTGTTGTGGCAGCCGGTTAGTAAAACCCAACGTGTTTAAATTGAATAGTATTTACGTATATTATGCAGTCGTTTTGATTAGGGTTTGCAGGGCCCTTCAGCAGTAGTTGAAGTATGTAGAAATGGTATAGTAATCTGAGTGGGGCAGGAGAAGTGAGGTTAACCAAGTCAATGTTGTAATGTGCGCGCATGCGTGAAATTAAATTTGGTAGTGGGGGGGGGGGGGGATGTTGGTTCTACACAAAGCGATAGGATGTGGAACCTCAGTATTCCATAGAACATGAGGAATGAGATTATGTAAACCGAAGCAACGTGTCCGTGCAATTGTGGGATTCGGTGCCAGTAAATGATAAAGATGGAGAAATAACCCAAAAAAAGTATAGAAGGAGGTAAGATGAGGGCATGACGACTGAACACAGAACGCTGCAATGAATTTGAATATCTGTTTCCTTCTGTCTGCTCCCTTCTTTGATCTCATTTCCAGTAACAAAGAGCCAACAGATGAACTACCAACTAAAGTACGAATAGACTTTGATGTTTTCCGGAGGCCGAGATCAGTATTCAAATGGAGTTAAGTCAGTCTACTCTGCGTTCAGCAAGTGAATATGGCGTCATTTTCTTGTTCTACTGAGTCCTCATAACAAACGTGGCTTTTCCATTTCCTGAGACTTCGGTCGTTATGTTTCACAGCACGCAGTGTTCAAGGTCTACGTACGTAGTTATGCAGTGAGGCAAGACAGCAGAGAACACGCGCGCTTCAGCATGACTGCTGAATCTTCTGCCTGACGACAACACATCTCTTTCAGAAAACTATTTAACCTTTTAAAGCTCTATTCTAGCTACATATTCACCCCCCCCCCCCCGCCTTAATTTTTAAAAAACCCATATTTTCCCACCCAGTATTTTTTTTTTTTTGTTTTGGTTTTTTACCTACCCTGTGCTTACTTTTTTTTTACTATTTT
>Ga0123354_10017496_pt1 | contig 11229 bp, 7 predicted proteins | sample TergutLab28metaG_2_FD_97872 | JGI IMG/M metagenome (GOLD analysis project Ga0123354, IMG submission 97872) | Labiotermes labralis P4 segment gut microbial communities from Petit-Saut dam, French Guiana - Lab288 P4 | ecosystem: Host-associated > Arthropoda: Insects > Digestive system > Gut ... | reverse complement strand
GATGCTACTGCAGGATTAGCGCGTAGAAGGTCAAGTGCATATGACTAGTATGACGTCACGGACAGAGTACAGTACGCAGACACAAAAGACATCCACACTTTTCTCTGGCCAATATCTCCGTAAACATTGAACTTTGGATACAGGTGTTTTGGGTTATATCGGTATAGTTTGACCTAAGGAACACTCTCCCGAAGTTAGGTCCTTTCCTCCTGGGACACCCTGTATATGCCAAGCTGTAGCACAAATAAAAGATCATTATTTAATCAGTTATTATTGGGTCCACATTTTGTGCATTTCATCAGTTTGTTTTTCATTTTAATTATTGCTACAATATTTACATTCTCTTAAGTTTTATAATGCTGTTCAGTGGTAGGAGCTTGCATACTGCAGAATGAATCTCGCACTGTTTCCATTGCAACAGTTTGCATGACTGCTATGTCTCCATTGTTAAAGGCAGTTTTTAGAAACATGATGGATTTATGTCCATTGGCATAATTTTACTACCAACTTTCACAAATACTGGCCAAATGGTTAATATTTATGCCTATCTCAATATGTCAGCTAGTGCTACACAGTATCAGTTATGTGGGTCAGTCTAACATAACTGTGTTGAGGCAAATTTTATGTGTATACATATAATTTTATAATCACTTATTAGCTATTGTTGACCAATACTATTTCACAACTTATTGTAAAAAAATGGAAAACTTGTAAGATTCCACAAAAACATAAAAGTTGATGTACCCTACATTACAAATTTTGTTTTTAAGCATTATATCTATGGCCTGGTAAAGGCAGACCTCAACTGAAACATGTAGCTCTGAGTTTGACTAAACCATGTAAATGCTATTGAATATTTTTAACATAACAGGATGAATTATATTAACTCACTATATGCTAGGTGAATAACTACATAACATATTATACTGAAAATACTGTTTAGGCACCTCACAAATAGGTCAATCAAAATACTGACAATAAAAACAAATGCATCATAATAAATCTCTATATAACATCTTGATATGTGGATTGATACAGTGCCCTGCACAGCAGCTCCATCACCTCCTTGTGGTTCATCATCATCATCATCATCATCATCATTATCACAATAAACTACTACCCCTATAACAAACTCCCTCATTTTTACCACTGAAACCCTAGCTGACCATTAGGGACATTAAAAATCAGATCTTCCCATAATGATCATCAACATATTAGCTGTAAAATCCTCAGTTCGACATGAATCTTTCCATATTCCTGAGTGCACAGTGGAATTTAATGTAGAGCCGAAGGAAGCTGTCCTTGTTATGTACCATTCCATGAAGTGTATGTATGAGTGGACTAGTCAAGGCACCACACAGTCTTAACCCAAGCATTAGAGGTAAGCAGTCATCTTGATGCTATGGTTCATTTTTGTGGAAAAGATCTCGGTGCTGTACGGGTTGGAAAGTGAAAGGGACTCACAGGTATTCTGGCAGTGATGGTGAAGACAACACACACAGGACAAATGTAGCACTTTAACATTTTCAGATATATATTTTTTCACTCACACACCATAAGGAATGGCAGTTACCAAGTCAGACTTTCATAAACTGATGGCAGTTACCAAACTTTCATGTGGAAGTGAAACTTGGTTTATGAACAAGAGATGTAAATCTTATCCCTGTGCATAATGAAGCACTACACCACAGATATATAACACACATTTTAACCACAGCACTAACAGAAATCAGTCATCAGTTTCACATAAAATTCACAATGGATAAAACTTTTAGAAATTGCCAAGGGATATACCAGATAACACAAAATTAAAAATGAAGTTAGCAAAATGAAATAACATTTATTCATTAAAGAGAAAAAGAGAAAGGCTGAGCATGTGATTTTCCTTAGTCCCATCAGGTAAATTCCTGAATGATATACTGATTATGACTTCTTCCTTTCAAATCCTTTACCATTCTATTATTTTATGCTGTATAGTCTGAGATAGTAAGAGTCACAAACGAAAACAAAAAATAAAGAAAAAATAACTAGGAATGATAAGCAGAGCTCATTAAACCTACATTCCTATTGCTCACACTGATATAACCCAACATATCAATTGCTCTATTATTATCAGCACTGTCGTTTTATTTTAATTCTTCTAGGCTTTTTTTTTGGGGGGGGGGGGATGGAACTGTCCAAATTTTGTGTATATTAAATTTGTCAGATGAAATATCCCTGTCAGCGTCCGCAGAAAATAAAATAACAAGATGGCGACGGTGGTGCGAAAATTTTCTTCAGCTTTCAGTTGAATTCCACAAAAATGTGGCAATAAAGTCGCTCCCCCCCCCCATAAATTCGAGAGTCCGCTACGTTTTTGTTACCGACTGCTGAAAATTAAAAAAGTAAGGAGTTGGGGTTACGTTCACACAGACTTCATGAACACCGGTCAACTGGTTAAAAACTGAGGGGTCGGGGGGGGGGGGGGGGAACACGCAGACAAATGGGGGATCCCCCCCCCCTTGGGAATGAAAGGAGACTAACAAGTTTGGATGAAGTATCCGCAGGGCGCCACTTCAGATGCGTCCGCTCTGTAGTAGATCATTCCTCATTTCTTGGAGCCTACTCACCTCGCCAACGCTGAGATATCGCAGTCCTTGTATTTGTCTCCTAAATGATCAGACATACTACTTTCTGTACTTGTCTCATGAAAGGCGAGATGTTTAAATCGTCACAATGTCTTAGGCCTCAGTTCGTACCTGGCAGAAAACAAATTTCCACTTTAACGACTAAACACTTAAATGTGCGTGGGTTTCCATGCAACGTGTCTGCTATTTCTGTCGCATTTATTAACGGAAATCGGTACATGCTGACAATATTAGTGAAACCCCCAAATACGAATCCACAATATGCAAATAACCAACATATGCACTTCAATGTTTATGATGTATTGTGTCCACCGTGTTCTCACCAACATGTTTCGGCCGCTAGCACGGCCATCTTCAGGGTGATATTATTGCAGGAATACAAAGGTACAATGTGGTTAGGTGTGTTACCACCACTCCATAGAAATTAAAATTATAATTTCAGTTAAAATTATGTAATATAAATATAGGTTAAAATGTGTAATTATTAAAATCTGATTAATCCAAGGAAGATGGAACACATGAAACCCCAAATCTGAAATTTCACGAAAATGCGTCCTGTGGGAGTCGCGTCCTTACAATCGAAAGGATGGACGGACAGACGGACTTGACGAGGTAGGCAGTCACTACTGGCCTTGTGAACGCGCCTAAAAATGGATAAGACACATAGAATAGACAATGACAGGCTCTCGACAGCTGTACTTCATTGCAAAATCCACCCATCTGCGGAAGTATATGAAAACCATTTACAGGTGACTACATGTCGCACAACAACTTAGTCCGTGGAGGGGGGAAAGGAGACTGTGTGTGTGTGTGTGTGTTATTTAACGATGCTGTCAACAGCTAATATATCGCAGCGTCAGTGACGAATGACTTAGTATGGAGCGCTGGTAGAATGGTACTGAGAGGAGAAACCCCCAGCACTCAGAGAAAACCCCGTCCCTGTGCTGCTGTGTCCACCACAAATCCCACACGGATCCTAATCCGTAGTGAACAGAAGAAGAATAAAACTGTTCATCTTAGTTACCTCTCCTCAGCAGTAGGCATGAAGATACATCACTGAATTGCACGATCACACCAGAAAAGAATGAAAAGCTTTAAATTCTATCCGTTTCACCGGCGGAGTAAGAGCAGCCAGAACCCACTGATTGGGCACCATAGCTGCCCTGGCCACAGCTGTCATTAAATGAAAATTTCGAGTGCTCCAGTCAGAATTTCGACTCTAGCTGTCTACCCCGCAGGGAGTGCAGACATTGAATAGATTCACGCTCTCTCTGCTTTTATCCCTAGGGAAACAGCTTTGGGTATCCATCGAACAGAAGACTAGATAGGTTCCAGAACCGTTATTTATTACTGTGGCGTCGGAGAAATAAAAAGGAATTCTCGCAAGACCAAACAACGTCTACTGTATTCTAGAGGCTGCGGCTATCAAGAACGATAAATTCAGTCAGGCGTTCTTGCACACAATGAAGCTAGCTCGGGCGGTACAGATATCAGGCTACGGGCTGGCTGGACGACCAACAAATCGTGGTTCGATTCCCGGCACAGGCTAGTGTCTTCCACTTCTCCAACGTCCAAACCGACTTTGGGGCCCACCCAACTTCCTATGCCGTTGACCCTGCACTCTTTCTCCGGGAGAAGCTCTAACATAAAGCCGACCACTCACCTCTATCTCATGCCAAGTTAAAAGTGCTTTAAGATATACTTTCCTTCCCCCAAACGCCTCCATTGTGTGGCGCTTAAGTGAGCACAGGGTCTTCTGTAACATTACTAACAGCGATACCAGCACAATGTATGCCACATTATAAATCGGCTAACCTCAAAATTTCGCACCGTCGCCATGTTTACAGTTACAAGGTTCAGCTGTTTGGTGTATAGTTCATAGTCATGTTTATGATTCATCTCCATATGAAATTTTACACGTCTGTCTCCAGCGGTAGATGTACTATGGTCATGAAACAGGCAGATAAATTAACGTTACGGATTCGCGTGACTGTCACATCGCTTTGCAGCCCATAAAACACAAAGCCTTAACGGAAGCTACATATCTCTCGGGGGGTCTATTAGGCCTACCAGAGTGCCAGAACCTTGTAATTAGTGTGGTTGCACCCACACAATTTCGCACGATCGACACAGTGGTATTTATGACGATAGGAAATTAAAAACAGAAATGGAGTTCAATCACTTATGTAATGCTATTCATATGAAATTCAATCTCAATCGATAAAGTGAAGTTTAAAGCGGAAGGAGTATAGGATAAACCTACGCTTCGTCAAAAACAAAACGGCTCGTGCGCCAAAAACCCCAAGGTCGGAATAACTCAAACCCCCCCCCCCCCCCCCCCCCCCCCCCCCCCCAACCCCCCCCCACCCACCCCCACACCCCCCCCCCAAACCACCCCTCCAACACACAAAAAAAAAAACGGCCCCGGCCCCAAAAACCCCCAGGTCGGAATAATCCAACCCCCCCCCCCCCCCACCCTTTCGTTAGACCACAGCCAGCACAAGTGAGTCTAAGGCCCCACGTTAAAACCACCTTAACAAGAAGCTAAATAGAACTCCGAGTCTTTCTGACACAACACATGATCTCAAGAGCTCCACCCATTAATCGAACGTCCAGCCATCCAGCTATTACCGATCAACATAATCTGCGCACCCAATTTACAAGGCGCAGGAAAGTTTAAACCACATTCTCTGAAACCACGGACTCAAAATCCTGTCACCTGTCAGTAATGTCAGAAACAGCGAAATTAATATGGAGGCGGACTTCAACCCTTCAGTACCGCAACACAGTAAACAGACGCTGTTATATCCGTATACTGAAGTTTCTGTTTGCAGAAGCACTTTCCCCCGATCCTGCTAGAACAGTAGCGTAACTTTCCCCGCCTACAGACTTGAGCAGCCAGAGAGAGTGTATGTCTCGTATGGCGCTGTGTCCACATTTTCCGTGTTGTCTTGCAGAAACAGACAGGCAGGCCTCTTGATTGGCTTGAACAGACAGACAGACCTCTCAACTGTCTGCATCTCCATCCAAGGAGTTCAGCCCCTTACTACCGTAAGAGTTTAGAATATCCTACAATTGAAGATTGTACAACCAAGACGGTTAATAAATGAAGGAATTTAGAAAAAAACAATGGCCTAGTGAAGAAAGCGTACCTATGAATAATTACGATATATTTAGAAAATGATGGGAACGTTATTCTTAGGGTATTCGTACCAGGGAGCTTATGTTGGGTTTAGTGTGTCGCTGTCGGTTGACAGAAAACAATACATATATATATATATATATATATCGAATTTTGATAGGGAAAGTTAAGAGCTTGGCCGGTCGCCTGGTGATCTTATCAAAAGTTGAGGTTATGAAGATGGAGACTATGAAGATTGCAGTCTTTCGGGATGTGACGCCGTGCAATGTGGAGATAGCACTCTGCAATATTAAAATTACTATGACATTTACCGAACAGGTTCCACAGATGTCAACTGGATTGAACTGGCTCCGGGCCATCCACTTTGGTACCGGTGGCGTTAAACCTTCGTGTTCTATTAGCAGACAGTTCTTTAGTTAATTAGCCACTTAATGGATGGATAACCCTGCATTTCATATGGTACCATGCCGGAAGAAATGCCGTCACCTCTCTGGGTTGCATGATACTGCGGTATCCCGTCCCTATGGCAACAACGCATCAGCTTTTGGATCGATGGGACGAAGAGAAGCTGAGAGAGAGAAGGAGGGGTGGGGTCTTGCTCCTGTTGCATCCACTCGGTCAGTCAGTCACTCAGACCGCCATCACACCGAGATTTACCCAGTCACTACCCCCAAAACATCAACACCACCACATTCCACGCATGCGGCATCGGAATGGCGCATATGGTGGTGCTGATCGTCTTCACCTATATATTACTAGGCTATTCAACAACGACGTGTCGTTTACAAAGGTCCTCACGATGTCGAATGAGAGGGGATCGTCATGTGTAGTGGATACGGGCTTAAAAATGAACGGCCCTGGCCTGTTTTACGACATTACATCATTATCTGCCTTAAAACAATATGACGCGTCAGGATAACCAGCATAAGCTGGCTGAGATGCGGTACCGGTTGCCGTTAAGTTCGTTATGAGTGGTACGCTACTGGAAGCACTCACAATCAGCACTCTTCCTGTAACACCTATAACGAACCACACTCACACACCGATCGCACTAGTCGTTCAGTCGGGTCTCCAAGTTCCGTATGGTGATGTAAATACCTAACTTATATCAGGTTCTCTTTTCAGCAGATTTGTAGAATACCTGTGCAGCAATCAAACAAAATGTTTTTGTGTCAGGAGCAGCACATCCACGTAATTCGACGTGTGAAATGTATAAACGTTATACACTGTGACAAACTGCACAAGCTTCAGTTGTCCATGTTCTTAATAATGCACTAAGTTATGAACACGTAGGTGGGAATGGGAGTATAACTCCCCATTTTCTTAATCTCGGCACTACAGGGCAGGAAAGATCGCCACTCACTGGACAACAGAACAGGTGCCAACTGGAGTCGGTCTGGACGTGCTGGAGAAGAAAGGAAGCTCGCGCCTGCCGGAAATCAAACCGCGCTCGTTCGACCCACAGCCCATCAAAATAATGAATTGTCCCGGTTCCATCAGTTCTATCAACATACGTGATAACATGTAAAATTTTCACTCAGCCCTTGAAATAAATTTAAAATGGATTGCAATATAGCCGGTACTGCCACCTGCTGCATAACATCCAGATGCAACAAAATATATAACAATGCTAATAATATATTTAACCCCTGGAGTAAAATTAACCTCAAACAGAAGCATTCTAAGCACATTCTAACCTCAGCAACAGAAGAAGGAACTAGACAGTTTTACGGCCCGGTTACTTTACCCACTGGAAAAGCGTCCCCGGATCCATTAGCCCCACAGCCTGTCTGGGCCGTGTACAGGAGGGTAAGATCTATACCCCAATCATGGCTTCTTGTCTTCAGCACGTGGGCTAGTCATATTGAGCTGCCTCAGCTCTTAAAATAAAATGGCTGGAACAAATTTAGTTTCACTGAAAACCGTCAGGCAGTTGGAGTCCCAATAAGGAACAACACCAAATTAGGGGATGTTTTAAAATGCTTACTGAACACTTGAGGAGCTAATATGCACTCCTCGCCAAATATAATTCGTGTCTTCACGTCAAGGAACAAGTGGCATACGTGGGAGAACAGAAATGCATATATGGTTTTGGCTGAAAAATCTTAAAGAGGCCGCCTGGCTTATCTATACGTGGATGGAAGAATAATATTAATTGCGTCTTAAGGAAATAGAATGAACTGATCTGGCTCAGGATTGGGACAAATGGCAGGACCGTGTCAACACGGTAATGAACGTTCGGGTATCGAAAATGTGGCGAATTTCCTAACTAGCTGGTGACCTAGTAACTTCTCAGGAAGGAATCTGATCCACGGAGTTAGCTTTCTAAACGAAAGAAGGAGATGTAGCTCGTGAAAAATACGAACCGAAATGGCAATCCGCTCGGTCGTGCAGCCATCGGGTCCGGCAACTTCACTTTACGCAGATGCCAATTGCGCGGCTGCAACGCCTGTGCTGTCTTGTTTCGATAACACGCAAAACAAGATTGTCGTATAGGTTGCCCAAGCAGCAGGGCGAAATGCAACGTTCCGGTGAAGTCGCCCTGACAAAGTTACAACAAAAGTACGGCATTTCTGGAAGAAATAACTCGTCCAGTGAATCAGTAATTATATATATGACAAGCACATGTCTGTCATGTCTGTGTTTGGTGGGTTAATACATGTATGTCCACGGATTGCTAGCAGCTGTTCACACATTCTGCACATCAGACGAAAATTTACAAGCAGAGACATTTCCACCATTACGTGAGCATCTGTTAAACCGCCATATTTCAAGCATAGTCTCGTTCATGAAGATGAGACGCACGCCAAGAAGCTGACATAAGCATCAAGGTAAACAGAATCTACGTGCCTGATCGGCTGTAGTCCCAAAGGTAAGTGACAAATTATGAACATACTAAATCCCTAATTTTAGGAATTCCACTCGACCACCCACGCAGAAAAGGGTCTGAGCAAAGAAAGAAGGATACCCTGGCCCTCCAGGTTGAGGGACAGGCGTGCGGCTGACATCTTCAGCCCCTAAAAACTCTAGTGTCTTGACACCCCAACAATGGGGAGGTCATGATCCCAAAACAGGCCGAAGCGCCATACAAGAAGGGGGAGAAGTTCTACTGTACCTGTGTTAAAAGTCGCTTGTTATGGCAGAATTACTAAACAGGTTACATAACTCGGTGTACCGAATTCGTAAGATAAATTAAGGAAAATTAAAATCAGCAGGAAAATGTAGGCTAAAATGAATAATAAGAAACAGACGAAGAAAATTACAACACAGTATTTTCCAAAGACGTATATAAGTCCAAGTACAATTTCCTTCGCTTACCTAGCCCATACCGATGGCCACAACACACAGCGTCACGTGACGGCACGCAGAGCAGAGATCGCTGCTACTTGAATTAGCCGTCAATCGGGGTCCATGCCTTTCAGACGAGAGTACTGCAGTTAGTATTCGGTTTTTTTTCGCAACAAATATAAAGCAGTGCTGTCATATTTTAGTTAAATGCATTGCAGGCGATATTAATTTCTTAGTTTCCATATTTATCGGAAGTTCTGGGGATGGTTTCATTCAGTTTGCTGAAACGAGTATCGCGTAACAAAGACGTTGTTTGATGCACATGGAGATTCTGCTGGTAAAACTGAAAACACTGTACTCGGAACGCCGCCTTTCAGATGGTTTTCGGTACGAGGCTTATTACCACACACACTTCATCTTTTAACGTCCCCCCCACCCATCCACCCACCCACACCACCAGGAAAAATCGCAGGGTTTAGGTACGGCGAATTAAAAGGCCACAATCCCCTTCTTATTCTCTCGCCAGAAGCACTCTGTTAGCAGCGCACAGGATGTACAAATGAGTCTCAAAAGTACAATAACAAACACTCTGATGCTCAAATTTTTATTCGGACTTCGATGCACAAAACGTGCCTGGGTGGCATATCGTAAACACCACCTACACGTAGTCACCACTGAAATTTAAGCATTTGACCCGTGGTGGCACCAAGGCTTGTATACCGGCGTAGAAAAAAACCAGTGTCACGTGTCTTCAAGCAGGAAGTGACAGCTTGCCTCACGTCAGCGTCTGTTGCAAATCGATTGCCAGTCAGGTGCTTCTTAAGGAGCCCGAAGAGATCGAAATCACTGGGCCATATGGTGCCAACCGGACTTGGAAATGGTTAAGGCACTGCGGCTGCGAGGTTAAGGGCCATGCTCCCTGCAGTCCCGAACTCGCGTTCCACGATTTTCAACTCTTTCGACCCACAAAGAAGCACGTGACCAGCAAATAATATGCGGCAGACACCTACTTACAGCAAGCCGTCACCTCCTACCCACAGACACTTCATACCGATTGCTCTACGCCGGGACACAAAACCTGCTGCCATGGCAAAACAAATGCTTAAATGCCAATGGTGACAACTTGGAATTCTGATGTGTACCTTCTGCTACCCATGTGTCATATATATATATATATATATATATATATATCTGTGTCAGAATAAAAACCTGACATCAGAGCGTTTGTTGCCTTATTTTTAAACCCTCCTTGTAATTAAAAATCGTATCATCGTAACAGATCTGTTGTCACAACGTGTGTAACATATAAGGTCTCAGAAAAAACGCGTCCGATAATCGCAGTGTGTACTTTTTTACTTGTTAGACATTTTAAAGGGATTTTTATTTCAGTGTATGTTGTAAAACTCGCTCTCTTTTCAGTCTGTGTCGTGGATTTCGTGAATCACAGCTGTCTTACGTGAATGCGAACACAGCCCCTTGGTGAGACAGCCATGTGCCATGTGATAAGGTAACCAACACTAAGTGACCTACGATATGGGCCGGACAGAGTAAGGACTCTACAAGAACAAGCTGTAGAAGAATACAGGTACTACGAAGGGGAAGCAAAGAGAAAAACGTAGAAGAATAAAAATGCAGATAAAGAGAAAATGAACAGAAACATCGAGTATATCGATGCGTTCATACAACGAAGGCTACTGCTCGGTATTACCTATGATCGCATGCATTACAGAGGCCCTAAGTGATCCCTAACTTCTTATCGGGGTTACATCAAAAAGAAAATTAACACAGAATACATAATTGACAGCATCAATATGCCTGACGGTCCATACTGGACTAAACACCCTTTTGCCAACCTCAAAAGTGTCTGTCACATCTTGGAGGCAGAAGGGGTTAACACGTAATCCCTCATCTGAGTGACATGGGAGTGGAGGTGCGAGAGGTTGGGTGAAACAACCCGTTTATTTTATAGTGAAAATTCTAAAATGTTCTTTAAAAAAAAAAAAGTAAACCACAGCTAACGCGTCAAGAGTGTCTCAGGGGCCCAACCAGTCTTCTATCCCATTGGTTCTGGGACAGTCCATCCCCAGACGGTAAAGCGTATTAAGCATGCAGATCGCCACCCCCCCCCCCCATCTGCACGCAACAAAAATCAAGCCCTCAAAATTTCTCAAT
>Ga0123354_10017494_pt1 | contig 11230 bp, 7 predicted proteins | sample TergutLab28metaG_2_FD_97872 | JGI IMG/M metagenome (GOLD analysis project Ga0123354, IMG submission 97872) | Labiotermes labralis P4 segment gut microbial communities from Petit-Saut dam, French Guiana - Lab288 P4 | ecosystem: Host-associated > Arthropoda: Insects > Digestive system > Gut ... | reverse complement strand
CTTTCCTTTTTTCCTGATTTTATTTGCACTGTAAAATTTGGGGTTTAAAATGTTTTGTTTCTTTTTTAGCCGGGCCCCCCCCCCCCCATCTTCCTGTTTGTCTGCAAATGCCCTCAGCACCCTGTTATTCAGTACTCTCGGTCTGTGTTCTTCCTTTGAGTGGGAGTGGTGGTTAACTACTTGTGCATACTTAAGCGGTGCTGGTATTTATACAATGATAGAAAAATTATAACCAAATCTTTTGTGTAAAAGGACGTGAAGTACATTTATTTAACTGTCACATAAGTGATGCTTATGCACCAGTTAGCTCCTTCAAAAAATATTTAAACTATAGCGTGAATAAGCAGTAAAATTGAGTGTTCCCACAGTAAATTAGTTTACGATGTTATTTTAGGATGTATGGCTTGAAAAACATTAATATCAAGTTTCTCGGAGAAGGTAAGAGCAAAATAAGTTTGGGAACGCTTGTTGCTGTTAACTTCCGAGTCATTTATCTTCAAGTCTCATAATTGGAAACACAGACATCAGAGTACACGACTGTTTGTTTGTAGGGTGTGAAAACGACTTTGCCCCAAAAGACAGCCATAGTTTGACGGTGTTTGCCAATAGGATGCTGAGGATAATATTTGTACCTGAGAGGGCAGTAGTAACAGGAGATGGAGAAAACTGCACAGTGAGGAGCTGCATAATTTGTGGTCGTCAGCAAATGTGATTAGGATTATTAAATCCAGGACACGGGGTGTGGAAGAGATTTAAATGCGTAACAGATTTTGGTCCGAGTGAACCGATGAGACTACTTAGAAGACCTGGTTTGGTGGTGAGAAGATAACATTAAAGTGTATCTTCAATAGCGTATTTGGGGGTGTATGGTTCAAGGTCAAGTGGTGGGCTGTTTTGAACTCGTTATTTTAGCCGCGTCTTTCGTAAGAAGTTGGTCAAAAGGCATGCTGATTTGTAGACTTGGAAGGCATTTGAAGAGAGAAGGCCGAAACTGGTCTGCTAAGGCCTATCCCGTGACGGGAGAAGGTGCTGATGATGATGAGGTTGGACGTTTTTGATTGGATGGTTGCTCGATAAAGACACTGCTGCATTAAGATTGGTAACTATGGATTTTGGCTTTAGTTTGTTCCAGGGCGCTGTGAATTTCATGTGTTTACGCCGGGGACATTTTTAGTGGCGAACTTATTCTAGTCTTCTGGACTGTTATGCTATGTCGATTTGCATGTAGTTGCTGACGTTTTGAAGGATCGTAGTGCCTTAATCAGCACGGCAAAGCAGTCCGAGAAGGCGTTCCTGATGTGATAAACTGTAACGTGTAAGTCAAAATGTCATTTTTAGTGAATACGTGTGACATATTCTTAAAATGATTGGAACGTTATATGCGGTAGTATGCTCAGTATTCGGTGTTGATTTGAATGTCGACAATCTAATAAGTGAAACTGAATATTGGCAGGGCTGGCATCCTCCCTGAGAATGGCCACATGAGTGGCCGAAACATGTACATGTAGGATGCTCACTCTGCTTATAATATACGATTGTCTTAAATGTTTGTATGTGTGTGTTGTTTTCATATTCATAAAGATCTACTCAGTTTGTAATCAAAACCATGCCAGCTCGTTTTTCTACAGAAGGATTTGACTCTTTTGCCTTTTACATTTTGTTGGCACAATATAATAATAATAATAATGTAGTAATTAGCAAAAATATAAATGTGAACACACGCAGCTGTCGTTGGCTGCGAACGCATGAAATCTCATTGTTACCTGATATATTTTGTTGTTTAAAATGAAGTCCGGCTGGTTTATTGTTTTGTTCATATGCTTTACATTGGGTAAAGAGGGGCAGGGTCGTCCTTCCTATTATCTGAAGTTTTTTATGCTGTACTTCTTCCTGAGAATGGCATCTCTAAAAAGTCCTGAATCACGTTTTTGTCAGCCTTGCACACACCTGTTCTTCAGAGGAAAGGATAAAGGATAGAATCATTAGACTTGTTTTCTTCGTCACACTGCCTCAGTCTGATGTAAGCTTACAACACAGAACTAAATCCACTTCGTACTTAAGCGATCTCTGGAAAGAGAACTAAGTTCGTACACAGTGTTTGTGACAACTTTTCCTTCAAATTCCAACTTGGAGACGATGGAAGTGTTTCATTAAAATAAACACGAATGCCTATAACAAAAATGTACAGTAGCAGTATGTGACGGTACTGTGCGCCTGGTCGTGCGGCATTTGTATCGCAGTACCACGATCCTGCTTTGAAAACCGCCATATTCTTATAATTCTCAGGCCCAGAATTTAGCGCTGGATAGTATTCCCATTTCCGGGTAGCTCAGTCGGTATAGCGACTGACTACGGGCTGGACGGTCCGGCATCGAATCTCGATGGGGACGAGATTTTCCGCCCTTCCAGACCGGCCCTCGGGCCCACCCAGCCTCCTGTACAATGGGTACCGCGTCTTTCCCGGGGGTAGAGGAGGCCGGGGCGTGGGGCTGATCCCCCATCCCCGTCTAGTGCCGAAGGTCCTAGAAGAGATTAGAGCTATACCTCTACTCACCCTAAGGGCCTGCGTTGCCTATAAGAAGTGTGAAAACTTACCAGTATTCCCATTTCCCTTTACTTTTTTTAGATGTTATGTGTGCATGGTGTGGGCCGGGTAGCTCAGTCGGTATAACGACTGACTACGGGCTGGAAGGTCCGGGATCGAATCCCGGTGGGGACGAGATTTTCCGCCCGTCCAGACCGGCCCTGGGGTCCACCCAGCCTCCTGTAAAATGGATACCTGGTCTTTCCCGGGGGTATGCGGCCGGGGCGTGCTGCTGACCACTCACCCCCTTCTAGTGCCGCGGTCATGGAAGAGTAAAGCTATACCTCTACCCACCCCATGGGCCACACCGGGCCTGTAACGGGAACACTTTACCTCTATGTGTGCATGGTAGTTGGTAGACATCCAAATATCCTACAAGCTGTTTTCGTTTCGTTCTGTCGTATACAATCAATCATGCATCAACAGGACACAGTCAATGAGTAATATACAATAGTATGACATAAATGTATTCTTATCTATATGCAGGCAGTGATATGGGGTTCCCACCGCGTGATTGTTGGGTAACAGTATTGCCCGGGTTGTTGCGCCTTGTGGTTTGGTCATTTCTTTCCGGCGTTTCTAAAGTTTTCGCCCCTTTTTTTAATAGATAAAGAAGGTAACTTATCCTGTTAAGTGGTATGGCGGTGCAATACTAGCCCGAGAATTTGCCATTGAGGACAGGGCTTTCTGGTAGATGTCGAAGGACGTTATTTGACCTTTCAGTACGCCTGCTAGTTCTGTGTTTGACCCGCCGGTTGCGTATGCAACCCATATTACGTCCTAGACATTTTGGTAGTATGTTGACTAGGCGGATGGTCTTAACTGTAATGTTTTACACTACTTCCAAATGAGCTTGGTAGTTTATGTTACGTGCTGCAGTGGGTAACTGCTATTACCAATGGCGTTACGAATTTAAATCTTAAGATATCCGGACTGCCATAGTGTGCATTTTATTAAGTTGTGCTACACATAGATCTTGCAGTTCTGGCCGTCATTGACTGTATATCTTGAACCCGCCCCTTTATTTTCTAGTGTAAATAGGACAGCTTTTGGGAAAAATTGCATAGTATTTCTAAAACTGTTTGGGAAAATAGTGTTCGTTTCCATTAAACATGTACTCTGGTACTTTTCTTGGACTGCTTGGCCCAGAAGATGAAGGCAGAGCCCTCTTTCGAAAGATCAATAAGTATTTACCACTCGACATGGCATAATGTCCCAGAAGACTTGAATCTTTATGAACGTTGCTGTGTGAACCTCAAATGTAGCAGCTTTGTACCGTTTTTAGAAAAAATCCAAATTAGTGTGTTGGAATCTAAGGAATGAGGAAGGGTGCAAGAACTTGTGTTACGTCTCCTTAAATTGTGGAAAACTGAAGTGTGTATACCATGACAGTTCAATAAGAAAACACGGTGCCAAACGTTTGTGCCCGAAGTGGTATTTTGAACCCGTGATTCCATTATCTGAGCATCCTTAGACCCCACTGAAATTACAATAAGTATGCAGTAACATGCAGTCTGAGTAAAGTAAGTCGATCGGTAGTAGTTACAGAACTACTGTATACGTACGCTTGCGCGACCGTTGTGCACCAAACAACTTAGTGTGACAGTTTTAGACGTCTGTTCTGGATGTGCCTGGTTCAGTTCGAATCTCGGACAGGGTACCAACTGGCCGAACAGGTTCATGGTTTTACTCAGTCTGCAGACATACGCAGCTGTTAAAACGCACCTATAAGTATTTAAATGTCGGTGATGAAACTAAAATTTCTTGTGCAAGTAGTACCAAGGCGGGATTGTGCATGGGGCATCTGCAATTCGGTTACAAACAGCGTGTGTTAAGAAATAGGTTGAGAAGTCGCTGGTTTTTATAACGAAAGTGTAAACGTAGAATATGTAGCCGTTGGCTTCCATCAAGGTGGCTGATAACGGAGTACACGCGATGTTTATTCTGCGGAGTTTGCACTTCCAGCTGCAAACGTTTGCTGTAATATCTATGAAAATTCGCGATACTACACTCGGCAGTATATGTTATCTGGTTATCTGCGGCGAAGCAAACTTTAGGAGTGGGCCTGCCTAGTCCGCGAATAAATCTCGAGATTGAAGTCACGGAAAACGACCGTCTTTTCAGGTCGACAGACACTAATGATCTTTGTGAAGGAACGTTACATAATTCCACGTGTGATGAATGCACTGTTTGGTTAACTGAAAGCGTTAAGTCGATTATGTATGGGTTTAAGTAAAGACTGAAAGGAGCGAAAGATATGAGTGACTTGTAAATCAAAATATTAAGATAAGAGGACATAAAAATATGCTTCATTTCCCAAACACAAAAATTAAACACTAAGTTGACACAGGAAATAAGCATTGTGGGTAATTTGCCCCCACCCTTTTTTTTTGTTTTGTTGTGTAGAAAACATGTCCTATTTTTAATTCGAGCCAGAGACAATAACTGCTGTACAGTTAGTAATGTAGGAAGTAGGTAGAAATTGGAAAAGGGGGCGTCTTTAAGTAAATTCGCCCATCAAGGTTACTGTGATTGGGATGAAAGTAATCTGTATCGGTGACAGTCGTCACCTTTCAAGCAGGGGTTCACAAATCCTGGGCGCCAATATTTCTGGGCCCTGGGTACGAAACATGCGTCTTGTCACCCTTCAGGCGCATAGAATTTTGAAGTGCCTTTTAGATTTTTTTTAAAATTTGTGCAACGCTGCTTTCAAGCGTTACATACTCTCTGAAGCTGAAGCTTAATAGTGTGCTGACGTGTGTAGTGTAAAATATTTCTGTGCAGTCTGACAAGAGCATTGACCTTCCCCTCACTCCAGCATAACGAATTGCTCGTGATGATTAATATACACTCATCCGTCGCTGATCATGGGTTCATAATTTGCGGTGGGACCCAGGATTAAACATACATCACTCGGCCCTTAAATGGATAGGAGCATTGGAATTGGCAACTGGAACAGGTCTTCGAGGCGTACCGCTGGATGTTACAAACAGTTGAAAGAAAGAAAGAACGAATTAATTCCCATCACAGGATTTCTCCTAAAAAAACAAAAACACTGAAAATAAAACGCATGTCTCATGTCCGTGAATGAAAGTATATTTTCGATATATAACAGACCAACAAATGCATGTCAGTAAAATATATTTTATCGATGTGCATTTCTTGGTTCGTTATTTAATAAAATTTTAAAACGTTTTTTGGGGGAGGGGGCGGTGCAGGTGGTGGTGAAACCTAACCCCCCCCCCCCCCCCGTAAAGCGGGGGATAAATTTGTTTTTTTTTTTAAAACCCCCCCCTTCATTTATTTAATTTTTTGAATCTAAAAAAATTTGGAAGGGGTTTTTTTGGTTTAATTCCTTAGTAAGTATTCAATCCTTTTTTGGGGGTTTTTGGGGGGGGGGGGTGGATTTATGACTTCTTTGTGTAATGAATAATGTGCAGGCAGTAACATCAAACTTCATTTCTTGAAGAAGTATTTCACCATTCTGATAAACAGAACTGTTGTGTAACGGAAGGACACCTTCGTTTATGTTTTGCTCAAATTTCACAGCCTATGGAATTTTTTTTTTTATTTTGAAGTTTTTGTGTTTTGAAATTGTATGATGATTGGTTTAAAACTTGAGCATGACAATGCCTACAGAAGGATGTTCACCAGTCACATTCTAGGGCTAACTGTTCTGTCTTACGGTCTTTGTTGGTCCAGTAAACATCAGTGTAAGTGCACTGAAATGACAAATAAATGCAACTTCTTTCATAAAACATAAAATAGTTACTTAATTTAAAATGTTTGGGGTTGCTGTTCTGGTTTAATCCTACTGCTAAGAAGTTGCCTGATGCTATTAAAGGGATTAGAATGGCACATACTTCATTCATATGCAGTTTTCAGTATATATTCCCCTTTATATCAGTCATTGATTTTATATACTTTGGAGCAAAATCTAGATGTGACTTTAAGTGATTAAATGTGAAATAAAATAAAATTTAATTTTCTGTACCAATACCAAACTGTCATGTCCATGCTGGCCTCTTAGAAGTTAAATTGACAGCTTTCTGATACCGAATCTTATGTTCTTTTCCAGGAGACATATGAAGCATATGTTTGCTTCCTTCGGCGGTGTGAAGAATACTTCTTGTGTCATTACCTGCCCCCAACTGGAATTAGCAGTGTTGGTGAACATATATCACTTGAAACAGCATTGTATCTTGATAGAGCATATGATGATGAGGAACGGAATTTACGTCAACTTATCTTTGACTGTTTATTGAAACGGGAGACATGCATCACGGGTTGTCACAGTATGGATGAGATAGACTTAATAGAATTAGGCAGCTATGCAGAACTCCAAGGTGGTAACATTGTCCTTCCATCTGGGTACAGCAGCATACTGGAACCTGTCTCCAGAGACATCCCACAAGGAAACATCTGTAAGAGACAGGCTGCCATAACGATAAATTGGCGATATGCAGATGAGTCTTTGTCTGCCAACATCACAAGTCCTGGTGGGGATTCTGGAATTGACCTTTTTGCCAATGGTGATAATGGGAACGATTCTGATGATTCAGACAGGACAGTAACTGGCGACTACCCAAGGAGGCCATCAGAAGCATCTAGTCGTGATGGCAGCAGTGAAAAAGAGTTACACTCTGCTGTTACAGAAGACCAGAAAAACTCATGTTCAAACTTACAACAGTGTGACAAAAGTAGTGATGAAATATCAGGTGTGAGCAATGACACTAAAGAAATAAACATAAGTGAAAGTGGTGAAAGTTCATCAGCTTCTTCCTTGCAAAGGCATGTTGAAGTCACTAGTGAGTCATCACAGTCTAAGGCTGTTGAACGTTTACCAAATGTGGAAGTTGTTTGTGAAGATGGATCGCGGTACTATGCAGATCACTTAATCTGCACCATTCCTCTTGGAGTATTGAAGGAAAAGGCTGCAACTCTTTTTTCACCTTCATTGCCCCAGTACAAACTTGACTCCATTGACAGGCTTCTGTTTGGCACAGTAGATAAAATTCTGTTGGAGTATGAAAGACCATTTCTCAATCCTGATATCACAGAAGTGATGTTACTTTGGGAAACAGATGTAGATAGTGATACAGGTGAGTAAATCTCTGGTACCTGATTGCTACATGTATGAACAATATTTTCATATTTCATTATTAGTGCAGGTTTCCCTATGAGTACTTCAGCTTCTTGCTGTAGGTTGTCATTCGATCAGTGCTTCATATTTATTCCCCATATTATCCAAGGATGAAACAGCAGACCAGTAAGTGGCCACCGTATTAAGGGACTCAGTCTTGTTTCATCCACAAAATTAAAACAATATAGAGCTTAAGTATTTTGTCATATGGAGGCTCTATAATGCAACATGTATGGAATACAAAGTGTTGGTTCTGATATTCATAATGATTTCAAGCACAACTCAAAACCTACTTTCCCGTCGCATAAAATTGAAGCCTGTTAAATTGTTTTTCTTTTATCTTACTTTTTTTGAAGAGTTTATTAAATAAATGTATTTAATTTGTCAGATATAACCTCAAACTTTCACATTGTTGCTGTGTTTGTAATTATTGATTTATGAACTGTACTTGACATATTGCGTTCTCTGTCATCATCCCAAATTTAACATGCCTGTCTCCCTGGTTCTTTGGTTACTGTGATCAGGAAAAACTTAAAGAGAGTATTTACAAGGCAGCAATCTTCCTATTTTACGTTTCACAAGGGTATCACATGAACAAAAGACATATATTTTCCCAACTGTTGTTGTATCACAAGTTTACTTGTCCACCATGTTGCTAAAGATTGTAGAAAATTAAAAACATATGGGATTGGGATGTCCTCCAGTGGCATAATATTCATACCAAGTTTTGTGAAGATGGTCACCTGGTCAACAGACACACATACACACACACACACACACAGCTTGTTGATCTCAAAAGCTTATTATATCCTTTTTAGGAAAGACGGTTTTCAAAATGAATCTAAAAGACTAAGTAGTGCCAATTTACTAGTTTGAAGATGCAGTCTATAGTACAAGTAATATTTGTATCTACCAGTGCTGTATATACAAATTCTAGGCTTTTGATGAATTTTCTTAACATCTTACCAATGGAGAGGGAAATTCATATTTACCTATAAACTTGATATGTGATGAAGTGGAAATGATGAATTGAAGTGAATCTATTCTGAATTGTTGGAGCGTTTTGATGCTGAGGGGGAGGCCTTTTGTCCCGGATTGTCACAGGTGACGAAACCTGGGCTCACCATTATGAGTCGACGAAAAGGCAGTCAGTGGAGTGGCATCATCTGCAATCACCAAGAAAAAAGAAGTTCAAGACAACTCCTTCTGCCAGAAAGGTCATGATCACTGTCTTTTGGGACATTGATGGAGTGATTCTGGTGGATGTGATGGCCAGAGGTGAGACAATCAATTTGAACGTGTGCATCAAAACCCTCCAAAAACTGAAACAGCGTTACCGGCGAGTGCGGCCTAACAGGAATCCAGTAGACATGTTGATTCAGCACGATAATGCCCACCCTCACACAAGTCTACGAACCCAGGAAGCAATCGCCAAATTTGGTTGGACTGTCCTCCCCCATCCCCCCTATAGTCTTGATCTGGCACCATCTGATTGTCATCTTTTTGGGCCACTGAAGAACGCACTGTGCGGGACAAGGTTTGAAGATGACAAGAGCATGATTCGTGCCTTGAGGACATGGCTACATGAACAGGAAACGAGCTGGTACGGGGAAGGCATGCATGCCTTTGTTTCGCGCTGGCATAAGGCCATAGACGTAGATGGAGATTATGTGGAAAAATAACACGTGTAAAGGAAACATCCAGTTATACTGTGCGTGAATTTCATACATTCTGAGTAAGTAGTTTCCGAAAAAAAAAAAATGTGGAGCATTAGCTTCTGAGCAAGCATCAATAGCCATGGCACTGCAACAATACTCAGACCAACATCTTTCGAAAAGGCCATCCTCCTTGTGGACTCTCAATCTGCCATCCAAACTGTAGCTTCAAACAAACAGGCCACAACCCAAACAGTAAAAGAAGCAAGAAGAACAATAAAACTCCTCAACAGACAGGGCAAGACAGTTGCCTTTCTGTGGGTCCCCTCACATGTAGGAATACACGGCAATGAAACAGCCGACCTACTGGCAAAAAAAGGAACTACACTTCAAAACAAACAAACGAACACCACTTTACTTTGAAACAATTAAGAGACTCATAAAACAAAAAACACAAGAAAAATTCTCCCAGGAAGTCATTGCCTCATCCAACAAGACACAGTGGCAAAACATTAAAACTACATGGAAAAACAACAAAAACAAACCCAGTAAAACAAGCAGTCGCAAATTTCCGGCTCAACACAGGTCACGACTGTCTCGCAGCACACCTCCATAGCATCAAAAACTTCAGCTATAACTACTGCACAATATGCAAACTGAAGAACATAGTAATGGACAAAGATCACCCCCTTGTGTGCCCAAAACTGGACCACACTTCTAAAGAATTACCAAAGCTGTATTGGGATGCCAGAAGATTAATGGAATAAATCCAAGATCTGCCATTAGACAACAACAAATTTCTGAGTAACCCTTGTACATTTATACTGCATGGCTAACATGAGGACATAACAACAATCAACTGCATAGATAGTAATAACATCCATTTTGGGAAGGTCACACATGTTCTTACCAACATGCATTGCTGAATAACCCCTAGGAATTGAACCAGTGTTTCTGACTGGGAATGACTGCAGTGACAGCAGAACACATGCTTTTGACAAAGTTTACAACGAATCACATTTTTATATCAGTAACTTAATAAAGAATGTTATATGACCCCATAGCACATCTGGTTCTTCAAAAATGTAAGTATTGGATCTGAGTTGGTCAATGCATAATCCATATAAAATAGAACATAAAAGACATTAATTATTATTATTTCTTCTCAACATGTTTGGTCCTAAGATCATTTGCAAGGCATGTTACACACACACACACATGCTGTTGAAGTTTAACATATGAGAAATCTTACCTTTTAAGTTTTAGACAATTTGCATAACCTTTAGCTGAAATGCCCAGTTCAAGTACATTTGCTAAAGCCACTAAGAATAAGAAAGTTTTTAACAAATGCATGGGTACTGGGTGTTGTAGCTAGATAACTACATTTAATTGGATAAAATTTGGTGAGATTGCTGATAGGTGAAAATTTTAGTAGCATGATTGTGTTTGTAATGTGCATAGACCAAAATGTGTTTGCAGAAGTAATTATGATTAAAATTATTTTGTGTTGTGTGGGTGATAAAGTCAAGAAGAATGAGATGGGCTGGGCATGTGGTGAGTGTGGGTGAGGAGATGGGGGCGTATAGGGTCTTGCGGGGAAACCGGAGGGAAGGAGACCACTGGGGAGATCTAGGCGTAGATGGGTGGATAATATTAGGATGGATCTCCAGGAGGTGGGATGTGGGTATATGGATTGGATTGGGTTGGCCCAGGATAGAGACAGGTGGCGGATGCTTGTGAGTGCAGTAATGAACCTTCGGGTTCCATGAAATGCGGGGAATTTCTTGACTAGCTGCAAACCAGTTAGCTTCTCAAGAAGGGCTCTGCACCATGGAGTAAGTAAGTATT
>Ga0123354_10017493_pt1 | contig 11230 bp, 14 predicted proteins | sample TergutLab28metaG_2_FD_97872 | JGI IMG/M metagenome (GOLD analysis project Ga0123354, IMG submission 97872) | Labiotermes labralis P4 segment gut microbial communities from Petit-Saut dam, French Guiana - Lab288 P4 | ecosystem: Host-associated > Arthropoda: Insects > Digestive system > Gut ... | reverse complement strand
CTCGCCCCCCCCCTCCCCCCCCCCCTTTCCTGTTTGGACGTTCCCACGTTTGCCGCCAGGTGCCTCCACGTCCACAACGATGCGAAAGATTCTAGCACCGAAAGGGGGAACTGTGTGGGCGAGAATTGGCCTGTAATTTTGCCTGAAATTGCGACTTCCACGTCAATTCAGGGATCTTTTACATGCCACAGATCTACAACATGGGACCGACGGCTTTACTTCCCCTCTGTAGGAAGGCGTGCTGAGGATTTTTTCGCCCTGAAAAATCCTGATGGTTTCGGCTGGGTTTGAACCTGTGAAGTTGGGTACTTAAAGGCGGCACGCTACCCCTAGACCACCGAAGCCACTACGGAGTCACATTTAGTTTTAGTTATTTTCTTTTAACTTACATTTTATTTATTCATTTTATTTTTGATGTAATAAATGTAGTGCTATATCCAGTTAAACAACTAGATCATTTCTAGGAAAATGACAGTCACTTCTCTGTACTCCCTCACACCACTCTCGTACGCGACTGCTTTCGCACTGCACTGCTAGCGTCCGTTACCTGCTTCTAACCGTTTCGCCGTTTAAATCTCTCCCTGTAAAACCCCTCCTACCTATCACTAACGGTTCTGAACATATGTTGACAGATTAAACCCAAAACGTACGGCTATGAACCGTCTGTAACTGACGTGAGCAAACCTAAGAAACAAATATATCGAAAATGTTTGGCTACAGCGTTTTATATTTACTCGTATATTTTTGTCTTTTTCATACATGAATTTCAGTTGGTATAAGTGAGGTTTAAATATATTGAGGCTGGATCTAGTGGGAGCCACACTTTAACATGTTTATATTCACAGAATTCTTTTCAGGCTCTCTGAAACATTTGAAAGTGTTTCCTCCAATTTCCAAGTTTGAGGAGATCGATATAACGAAGGCCTTGACATCCCGTGGGCGATTACATTATCCAAAGATAGCAAAGAAATCTCGTTTGGATGAATTTTTGGCCCGGAGGACACATCTGAAGCTGTTAGAAGAAAGGAAATTTGCCCAGAGTGTATGTAGTTGTAATATGATATGTTACATGAAGTAGAAAGTGTGTCTGGAATGTTTTAGGACATTTTTTTTTTATTTTAAGGGTGCCATCTACTGGGCATTGTTGGGACTATTTAGTATCAGCCTACAAGTGACACATGGCCAAGTTTAATCAGTCTGCAGTTAGATGTTGCTGAGCCATGTCTTTGTTTTGTGAATTAATTTTTTGTGTGATATAACTGTAATCATGGATGAACTAAGAGTACCATTTAAGTTTTGCGTAAAAGCTGATAAAAGTGCGTTCGGAAACACTGCAAATGATTCATAATGCATGTGGCTGTAGCGCACTCAGCCATACCCATATTCACCAGTGTTACCCTTGTTTCTGTGATATTAAGGTGGATGTGAAAGTCAGTGCCAGAAGCGGCTGCCCTTTCACCGCAGGCACGGACCAAAAAAGTTGAAGTTCTTCATTGCGTGCTCGTTGACATCTGTTGCACCTTCCTCCAAATTATTACAGAACGTGTAAACATTGGCGAGGGTACTGCTCCTTTAGTAATAGAGTAAAGTGCAGGGAAGAGAAAGGTGTGTGCAAGATTTGTTCCTTGGGAATGGATTGTGTCATGTTGGGACATTCTGTCCATGCCAGAGGATAAAAATAAAAGATGGTTACAAGTGACGAGTCATAGTGTTTTGTATAATATGCTGAAACAAAGTGACAGAGTGCCCAGTTGGTCAGAAAAATTCACTGAAACCGAAATAGTTGCCGTTCCAAAGGATTCTCATTCTTTTTCCGTGCAGGCCGTGTTATCCACCGAGAATTCCGTCTGGAGGATCAAATTGTTACCGCAGCCTATTACAGAGACAGAACGGCGCTTAAACGCAGTGAATCGGTTGAGGCTGGCCCTGTACAATTCAAAAGATTGGTTTTTGTCACATAAAAATCCACCATTGTGTAATGGTGCAGTTGTGAAGCATGTTTTAGCTAACAGGAATGTTGCAGTGCTTCGTCACCCACCGTAACTTGCCTGACATCATCTCTGCTGAAAATTTTTTCTTCCCAGTTATCAGATTTGCTCTGAATGTTGGGCATATACAGTCCATAATGGAAATTCGGGTTGCAGTTGCGAGGGAACTGAACAGCACTTTGAAAAAGGCCTCTGTATAAGGGATAAAGAATTGTATAAACATGTGTGTAAGTGTGTAAATCTAGAAGGGTGTATGCTGAGGAATAATGGGAATAGTATATCTGAATCTTTTATTTTTTTTCAATTTTTGTCCCAAAACCTTTCAGACACATGTTTTTGTGTTACAAAAATTATGAAAACTCTTACGTGTTTGTATTCCACTGTATTAAAACACTCTTCATGTACTCTTAAGCCACTAGGAAATAATTAATTAGGCTTTGTTTTATAGCTTTTGATTCATAGTGACTGTTACCCTGTTTTGTCATATCAGAGCAGGGATGTGCAAATTCTAGGTGCCAGGCTGCCATAGCCACTACATTTGGTACAATGGCATCTAATATTTTTGGGTTCGCAGATGTCACTGTTGTGGCATGTAGAATTTTGAGGTGGCTTCTAGGTTTATGGAGAATTTCTGCTGCCCTGGATGAGAGATTGTATTATTAAGCTCCAACTGTTATCATATGGGTATAAGGGGTGTGAGTTGAAAAAATGGATGAATTTATGTAATATATTTTATATAATGGGAGACAGGAGAGGTGTATACAGGGTTTTGGTGGCGAAACCTGAGGGGGGAAGAGACCATTTGGAACTCTGAGGCATAGAGTGGAGAATAATATGAACCATTTGGCGCCGGAATTGCTTTTTAATTTTAGCACATCCTGTATATAAAATGTGAATAATACATGAACCAAATACATTAAAATTATGAAACAGACTGTATTTTGAAGAGAAAATAATGGAGAGTATATACCATGTTTAAAATATTCAGTACCTATAATTGTTGAATAAATATATAAAATGCAACTTTAGAGGTTAGCGGTGCGGTACGACCACTATAGTTGACATTAGGCATTAAAAGGTTAAGGTGGATCTTTGTGAAGTGGGATGTGGGGTTATGGACTGGATCAAACTGACTCAGGATAGGGACATGTGGTGGGCACTTGTGAATGTGGAAATGAACCATCAGGTTCAATAAAATGTGGAGAATTTCTTGAGTAGCTGAAAACCTGTTAGCTTCTTAAGAAGGAGTCTGCTCCACGGTGTAAGTAAGTAATACATGTTATATTGTGTTATGTGTTTTCTGATTTTAGTGGGAAAATCTGGAATCATTATTCTGTGTGTATGATGTTTGTTTATTAGGCAGACAAGCTCAAAAACAAAAGCTCATCTGAGAGTGAAAATGGGAAGAGTACTCCTGATGGTGATGGTGAGGTGGACGTGGAGAATGAAGAGAGTGATGATGCGGAGAGTGAGGGAGTGTCCTCCGCTGAGCAGTTACTGCCATCGTTATTTCTGGGGAATTTGTATGTTGCCAACAATGGTACCAGTGCTGCGGGAGGGCCAAATAAAGACATTCTCAACTCCATTACTCGACGGGTCACGGCCGTACGTCAGCAGTATGCCAAACTTGCGCGTCTTGGTCGTGGCCTGTCATGTTACTGTCAGCAGTGTAATGTGAACGCTGTCCAGAGTCCTGGGTCTGCTGCAAGCCCGGCCTCCTCCTGTTATTCCCCACTGTGTCTCCAGAAGGCACGTGTACGTCGAGAGCTTCTTATACTTCTTAGGAAAGTGAACAGTCATTCAAGCAATAACAACCTTCTAACAGCAGCCATGCCTTCTGTGAAGACGGTTGCTACAATGCCGACCTCTCATAAAGTACAAAACAAGGATACTTCGAATTCTGCAATTGAAGGTATGTTATCATGAGTCTGTGGACATGTTTCATAGTATTGTATTTACGCAGTTTGATCGGTCCAGTTTCGGAAAATGGGCAGTCCTTTTTTTTTTTTTTTTTTTTGGTTAATTTAAAAAAAAATTTTTTTTTTTTTTTTTTTTTTTTTTTTTATTTTGTTTTGTTCATTTTTGTTTATATGGTTTTTTTTTTTTTTTTTTTTTTTTTGGGCTAATTTAAAGAAAAATTTTTAATTCTGGTATATAATTGTGCTGAATTTCATTTTGGAATTGAATATTTTTTTTCACCCACAATTTTCATAGAAGCAGTCTCGCTTGACACATAAGCTGGCTGGATGGGGCAGATTGTTGACTGATTGGTTTACAGTTTGACACTTGTCTGATCAGTGGTTGAGTGACAGCTGGTTATATATTTTAACCAGCAGCTACATGTTTGATACTCTTCAGGCTCAATCGTTGTGAAACATTACACATTTTAGGCATTCTTTATGAAGTAAAAGCACCCTGTGTGAAGACCATGATTTTTTGTCTGTGACCTGGTGTCAGTGGCTGAATTGTTTGTTGGAATTTCATGAAATTTAGTATAGGGTTCTTTACAGCATGTTAAACCAGTACACGTTTTGTGAAATTTGGGTTAGTAATAGTGATACTTTACTTGAGGACAAATACAGTGGGGTATGCTAGAATGAACGTAATTGGTTCTAGAACCTCATTTGTTATAGCACCTGTTTGTTCTAGCGTATGTTGAAATATATGTATTTAAGGTAATCTGATCCAGGCCCACAGCCTACAGCAAAGTTACCTTCCAATACAACCATTTAAACAGGAAAAATACAACACAAAATCAAAAATATAAGTGTAAAAATAATATAAAATTGATTAATTTAACTTTTGTACATTGCAAATAACTGAAGTAAATTGATAACTGAACCTTACAAACAATAACAAAGATAATGACTGACACACTAATCAAAGTGGGAAGGCCCGAAATGGGAAAAACTCGGTCAGGGTAGCAACAATTATGCAAAAAAAAAAAAAAATTAACTATACAACACATTATATGCGTCTTTTTGTGGCTGTGGTGGTACCACCTAATTTGTGTGCAGGTGGGATTGATGGTATGGAGGCCATTCGCAAAGACCTGGAGTCAGCTGTAGCGGTAGACACTACGTGCGAAGATGAGGCAAGGGTATCAATTCCTATTGCGGAGAAGTCGTCTCACAAAGAAGAGTCTACTAATGATACTGAAGTTGCTGGCAGTGTTGATACAGAGGGGGTAGTTAAGTCTGAAGCCATGGATTTAGATGAAGGAAAGACATCATTAAATGGTGTGAATAATGCACGGTGTACAGAAATGTCAAGTGACGTAAATGCAGCTGTACCTGATGAGGTGCAAAGAGCTGATGGTGAACTTAACGCTAATGGTGCCGTATCAGGTGCTGTAGCTCACGGTGAAGCGGGAGTGTCAACCACAACACCACAAGCACTTGGTGAGGTGGAAGTCTCAACTATGACTTCTGACACGTGCGCAGAAGTGGAAGTGTCCACATCAACACAGGAAGATGTTCTCGCGAAGTCGGAGGCGAAGGAACGACAGATGCAGAATGCAGTCAAGAGCAGTACTGCAGCAAAGGTGAGTCGTATTTTAAAGCTACTAAAATGATAAGAGTGACTGGATATTGGGTTGGTAATAATAGGTATTCTTTGTAACAGTGTTACGGGTCCAACAGGTCACCTGCATGAAGCCTTGGTGTCACCTTAACACTAATGTGCTAAGTGTTTCATCTTTGGCCATCACCATTCTGTGACAGTTTTCCCGGTGGTTTGTGTGTAGCAACAACAGATGGCAGGTGTACTCTTTGTACCCAGATGAGTGTGTGTGTTCCTCTCCACCCCAGTTTTTGCAGATGTAATTAACACTTGTAGGTGTTGTGTGATTTGAAATAAAAAATGGTGCAAAAGGATCTTAGTAGAGCTGTTCAGAAATTTTTCAGTCAGTGTGGACAACGTCCCCTTTTTAATCATGACAGATGAATGATAATTGGTTGTGGTTTTGTAGACCCTTATCCTGTTGCTGTTTGCTGTTCATTACTATCATTTTTTGTTGTTCAATAAAGACACTTTTTTGTATAAAAAGTGTTCATCAGCAGTTCTTTAAAACTACTGTCAGGTCACAACACTGATTCAAAAATTAACCTAATTTTTGTAATGCTGGCAGTGTAAAACTGTGTCAAAGAAGTGGCCAGAATGTTGACGTTCAGAATGGCTTCTTCACCACAGCGACACTCCCATTCACGTGGTGCTCTCCGCCCAAAAGTTTCCTGTGAAGAATGCAACAGTTATTCTGCAGCCACCCTACAGCCCTGATTCCGTCAGACTTTTTCCTGTTCCTGAAATTGAGATTTAGTTTAAAGATGCATTGATTTGGACCAGTGGAGGAAATGTAAGGAGAACACTAGAGCAGCTGTTGCACATATCTTCAAAATTGTATATGGATGCTGGGAAAAAAATGGAAATGTTGGTGGAATTGTATTATGCAGGAGACTAGTTGGAAATGGGGGACTGCGGTGGCACAGTGGTTAAGGTGCTGTGCTACAAATTGGAAGGTCGCTGGTTCGATCCCAGCTGGTGTCATTGGCGTTTTTCATTGACATAAAATCCTTCCGATTGCACTATGGCCCTGGGGTTGACTCAGCCTCTAACAGGAATGAGTGCCAGAAGCATTTCCTGGGGGTAAAGGCGGCCGGTGTGTAAGGCTGACAAACTTACCACCATCCTGTGCTGTTGTCATGAAATCTGGGAACCTTAACTTCCTGGAACCCTCTGGGCTACTCCTGGCCTGTAATGGGAATGCTTTACCTTTACCTTTTACCTAGTTGGAAATGGATAATAATTCATAAAATGTAACTGGTATGTACCTTGTTTTATTTAGTCAGTCTTGGGAGCTTGTAAACATAATCTCACACAAGGCATTTTCAATAAACAAGGTTCCTCTAATTTGTAACTGTGTTAATTGAGCATTTTGCTTTTAGGCAGGAGGTGTTATTTGTGGGGGAGACTTTAGAACAGGTGGCACAAGAGTTGCTCAGCCACTCAGCCAGTCATGTGCTGTGCAGGGGATGAGTTGATGTGCATATAAAACTTGGTGCCACGAAGAAGTTTGTAATATATTTTGGCTGTTAACAAGTGAAGTGCAGTTCTCCTACAGCATTTCACCACCAGTTGATGTTCTTGGCAGGTTGGGTCCAACGACGAAGCATTCCCATGATCTGCCTTTGCTTGCTGTCTTATAATGGGCTTGGAGGCTCCTGTTTACTCTGGTAGGGATGCTGTTTATTTTATTGCAGAAATGAGTGTCACAGTGAATTCTGGTTGTAGTAGGTTTGTTCCTAGCTTTGCCAGGGCATCACCCTTTATGTTACTGACTATACCAACATGACTGGGAGTCTGTTGGAGGTAGGCCATTATCCTGACCAGCCATCTGGGAGAGTAAGCTGGCATGTTGTGGGTGAGTTACTGTCCAGAGCTTGGTGTGGCATGCAAATCAATTGGGCTCAATTACCACATGGCATATTGACTGCATTTGGACCCTCTGAGAGCCTGTAGTTAAACAGCCAGACCTCATCTTCCTACTTCCAGCCATCCAGCTGTTTGTATAGGTGTGGAGCCATTGTGGCTGTGTGTTATAGCCAGTGGATGGATGGTTTCTAGGATAGCTCGCTGATGCATGACCACGAAGGTCACGGTCTTCATTGTGTGGAGATCCAGAAGAAAGACGTGGAGCTCTGGTAGCGTCTCGTACACTGTGCATAATCCGAGGAAGTGTTCAGTTCTGTGAGCGGTGATGTACTGGAGACATGTGGGTCTTCAGTCTTCCAGTTGCAGTGGTGTGGATCCGCCAGTATGTGTTCTAAAGTTGTTTGTTTTGCTCCTGGAACTAGAGGACTACCTTGGGTCAGTGCTGGTCTTTATGTTGGTGGCAGCTGTCATGTTAGGCATCGGTGTGCTGGTGGTGGTGTGCAGTGTGGTGTTTTGCATCCTGTCCAGTTTCTGCAAACAGTTTTGGCTCAGTGTAGTGATTGCCTTTCTGCTGTACTCCATGGTTTTTGTATGTAGTATTCTATATACCATGCTATGGGTGTCTTTTGTAGTTCTTCAGTTGGTAGTAATGAGTATTTTCATAAGTTCAAGGTGTGACAGGAAATTTCATTTCTACCAGTTCAGATGGTATCACATCCCCACAGTATTCACTGCTGTGACAACCAAAGGAATTTATGGCTAATTATTTATTTTAAGGCTGGGTCAGCCAAAGCACTGGGTGAAGTTCGAGTCACAACAACTGAGGTGGTAACTACGGCTACCACCACCTCATCACAGCGCACACTTCAGATTGTAGACGGTGCAGTCCAGAGTGTTAAGGTGTCAGAATCTAAAGCTACATTGCTCAATACTCATAAGAGTATGGTGGCAACACATCCATCAAGGTATGCTGGAGTGATTAACAATAAGGAAACAATAATGTATAATTGTATATGAACTTAGTAGAATCATGTGGTGTGACACATTGAAAATCAGATGAAGAAAATTCTGAATTCATCTTGCATGTTGTGGCACAAATTTCACTATTTTTAGGGGTGCTACCGCATTCTTGAAGGTGGTGAAGTTTCTGTTAAAATGTCCTATATGATTCGGTTATTTTATTAAAGGAGTTTAAAATGTGTTGTGTAGCTGTATTAGGTTAATATACAGTGTAAGTAAGAAACCTGCTGTCTGGATCCAAGTTCAGGTAGTGGGGGGTTTTTTTTTGACAGAGGCCTTCCTGTTGTATAGTTACAAAATTATACAATGTAATATATTCTGGCTGTACACAACTATATATCAGTGCAGTGATATTTAATTATACATACACTCAGATCACATTATGGCAACATGTTTCGACCGTAAGACAGTCATCATCAAGCCAATAAAGAACATTTTCAAGGCACAACAAAGTGAGCACTCAATGGGATCCCATTTTGTTTACAGTAAAAGTTAAAATGGCATATCACAAACTCTTATTTGAAACTAAACCTTTAAAATAGAATGGTAATTAAAGTAAACTGATTCTTAGTCTAGTTGTTACATTGTTGCAGGCCTCTATGTGGTTACTAGTTCATTGAGTATTGTATCTATTCAACCAATAACCAAATGAAGAACATGTCATTAGCACTGTTAATTGGTTATTAGTTGAAGAGATACAATACTCAATGAATTAGTAACCACTTAGAGGCCTGCAACAATGTAGCAACTAGACTAAGAATCAGTTTACTTTAATTACCATTCTATTTTAAAGGTTTAGTTTCAAATAAGAGTTTTGTCATACGCCATTTTAACTTTTACTGTAAACAAAATGGGATCCCATTGAGTGCTGACTTTGTTCTACCTTAAAAACGTTCTTTATTGGCTTGATGATGACCGTCTTATGGTCGAAACATGTTGCCATAATGTGATCTGAGTTTATGTATAATTAAATATCACTGTACTGATATATAGTTGTGTATAGACGGAATATATTACATTGTATAATTCAGGCAGTGTTCCTTTTAAAAACAAGTTAATGGGATGTCTGATGCCATGGATTGTGTTCCATGTAATAGTGCTCTTAGTTTGTTAAGATACGTGTAGTGTTGGTAATAGAGTAATGATACGGACAGGCAAAAACTGTGGTGCTCGGAGAAAAACCTGTCTCAGTACTACTTTGTCACCACATTTCCCACATGTACTTGGCTGGGATTGAACCCAGGTTTCTACAGTGAGACCTGACACCACGGAAGGAGTCATGAGCCATTAGCCACCCAGGTCGTTTGATAGAGTATGTTTCAATTATAAAGCCCAAATTTTCATTACTGTATTCACAAGAGTTTGGGGCACGTGGTGGCGCAGTTGGTTGAGGCACTGCAGTACAAGCCGGAAGGTCGCGGGTTCAATTTCTTATGGTGTCGCTGGAATTTTTCATTGACATAATCCTTCTGGCTTCACTATGGCCCTGGGGTCGACTCAGCCTCTAATAGGAATGAGTACTAGGAATATTTCCTGGGGTGGGTGAAGGCGGCCGGTGTGTAGGGCTGACAACCTTACCACCTTCATGTGCTGGCTGTCTTGAAATCTGGGAGCCTCAGCCTCCTGGGACCCTCAGGGCCTGTCCAGGCCTGCAGTGGGATTGCTTTTTTTATTCACAAGAGTTTACAGTTTGCACCATTGCATATTGTTTGTGTAAGGTCTGTTTAAATTGTTGCTCTGTTTTGTACATTATACACTGCACCTGACATTTTACAAGATGTGTTGTTAACAACAAAAGTGGGTCTCTGTCACCACAGCATGTCATGTCCTCAGGTGACGGGTGTAGGAATGGCCTCCAATGTGGAAGGCAGTTGTGAATATATCGAATAAGCAGTCGTGGACAGCTGACAATGAGTGGTCTTCCATCTTGGGGGTTGGGCGGGGTGCTAACAACTCCTCACTGTAAAAACTGGTATTGTTTGGAAATATTTACAGTTGCCTCGTGCATGGACTTATCTGTGGTACAACCTAAGCAATGAAAAAGGGACATGAGATTTGGTACTTGGATTGTAAGCAGCCTGTATAGGTCAGGTTCACTTACAGCAGCAGCCAGGGAATTAGCAAGATGTAAATTAGATTTAGTTGGTGTGCAGAGGGTTACGTGGGACGAAGGGGTTACTTTAAGACCAAGGGATTACATTTTTTGCTATGGAAAAGGGAACAAAAATCATGAATTGAGAACAGGCCTTTTTGTACACCAAAGAATAGCATCGTTAAGAGAGTAGAGTTTCTCAGGGATAGGATGTCATTTATAGTTCTGAGAGGTCGCTGGTGTAATGTCATTGTTATGAATGTGTGTACGCCAAGTGAGGAGAAAAGTGATGATTCAAAAGGCAGTTATTATGAGGAATTAGAGCAGGTTTTTGGTCATTTTCCTCAGTACCATATCAAAATTCTGTTAGTAGATTTCAACACAAAATTGGGGAGAGAGAGTATTTTCAAACCGACAACTGGGAATGAGAGGCCACATCAGAATAGTAATGGTAATGGTGTTAGAATAGTAAACTTAACCACATCAAAAAACCTTGTTTTAAGAGCACAATGTTTCTGCAGCAAAACATCCATAAATACACCTGGACCTCTCCCGATGGGAATACTCACAAGATTGATCACATACGAGGTCTGTTAGAAAAGTATCCGACCGTATTTTTTTATGCGAACACCTGATGGATTATAATCTAGCGCGCTTGCATGAGCCGACCTTGAACCTTAGTGCGCATGCGTGAATTTTT
>Ga0123354_10017490_pt1 | contig 11230 bp, 3 predicted proteins | sample TergutLab28metaG_2_FD_97872 | JGI IMG/M metagenome (GOLD analysis project Ga0123354, IMG submission 97872) | Labiotermes labralis P4 segment gut microbial communities from Petit-Saut dam, French Guiana - Lab288 P4 | ecosystem: Host-associated > Arthropoda: Insects > Digestive system > Gut ... | reverse complement strand
CGTTGCGCTGACCACGTGACACCCCTCTATCCGCAAAAGTTGGCACTAACTTCGCCGACCGGCGGCGGCCGCTCTGTCGGTATAGTTCGCGTGCGGACTAAGGCCACGGAGTTTAGTTAGTTTGTTAGTAATGCATTGCAAGAACTAGACAAAAAGTCATTACACTCTTTGGGAAGAGTTCAGGGTTTTTATTGTTAAACATGGTGCTGTGTAAATTACCACTGTACTTTAAAGCAATGGTGAACTAATACATGGCAAGAGGTCGCCCGGGCTGTTTCATCTATATCGTGAGTCCTCAGGTTAATGATTACTTCCTGTCACCCTTCTGAAGCCTAGAATTTTGAGGTGCCTCAATGTTTTAGAATACTTACATGAACACTGCTTGTAATGTTTAAGCCCTTCAAACGTGAAGTTTATTAAAATTGTATTTAATTGTATAATTAGTACTTCACAGGAAACAAAAAACTTCTGAAATCTGTTGAGGTAAATACTGCTGCTTGTTCTGAGGCTCATATAGAAGACTTAAACTAGCTTGTAGGAACTAAGCATAAAAGCTTCTAAATTTGGTTTATATAGTTAATACATTAATCAGACTGCTTGAAAGGATTGACTGAAATACGAACCGATGTCAATAAACGCAAGCTGTGTTGAATTCAACACGAAGCAGAGTGTTTAATTAAAATCGTGATGTTTTAAATGCGATACAATGTAAATGCATTACTGGAGCCGTAATGGTTGAATGCACGCGACTGTAGGGAGTACGATAACACACAGGATCGTGGAGGCCCCTAAAGGTACAGCGTGCAATGAATTCCGACTGCAAAGAAACATTTGGTGTCGTAATCGGGAATTTGGCAAAAATCTTTTGTGGTTGGCGGGTCTTAGCTTCATATCTTGGCGAGAAGTCTCGTAATCCTCTTTGGGGTGGGGGGTTGTCGCATGCTTTGGCTAATAATGCTATCATTCGTTGCTATAATTGTAATAACAATATAAATTTCGCTAAATAACAGGAGAGAAACAAAATCTTTAAGTGGGCGCATTATCGGAATTATTTGCTCTTTATTTACGCAGAATTTGACTGTGATTACAGAAGACAGAGCTGTATGTTTCGGTGGCTTTTTTGTGGTATTTGACAAATACGTAAACATGGTCGTAATCGAAGTAGCAAAAAAAAATCTGGTTGCGTTTTTTAACATGCAGAGTGCAACACAAGTCACTTGACACTGGCTCTATGTTGTTAGACGTCGAGTGTCGATTAATTCGCGCCATTCTGTATGTCCACAAATGTTGTTACACATCGAGTGTCGATTAACTCGCGCCACTCTGTACGTCCACAGATGCTGTTACCCGTCGAGTGTGTTTAACTCGCGCCACTCTCTATGTCCACAGATGTTGTTACACGTCGAGTGTCGAGTAACTCGCGCCACTCTGTATGTCCACAGATGATGTTACAAGTTGAGTATCGATTAACTCGCGTCACTTTGTATGTCCAAAAATGTTGAGATTCATGAGTTAGTGATGCTTTAGTAAAGTTGATAGGACTCTTTTAGTGGAGATGCTGGTAGCTACCGCCTTATTCTGTAATTAAAAATCAGTTTCTTCTCCAGAAGCATTGATATAAGAATGTAGATTTATACGTATTTCCAGATATTACTCTTTCTTCTTTTTCTATAAATTTATTACTTAATGTTCCCTTAATATCATTGGTCAGTTGCATATAAGATCTCATTTTGATTCAGAAGACCTTAAGATTCTTTAATCCTTCTTAGTATTTTTCGTTATTTCTGTCTTACCTGACGATGATCTATTCCAATCGAAACATGTGGTAACCAAATTCTTGTAATATTGCAAATAATGTTAGTTTTGATCGACTGTATTATTCTCTATTATTTCTCAGGAAAACATTTGGACTTCAGCGGGAGGAAAAAAACTGTATAATGAGGAGCTAATGTTTTTAACTTTTAACCAAATATTTTTCTTGTGATAAAATCGAAAAGAATGAGATGGGCGGGGCTTGTAGCGCTTATGGGGGAGAGGTGAGGCATATACAGCGTTTTGGTAGGGAAACCTAAAGGATGAGATGGGCGGGGCTTGTAGCGCGTATGGGGGAGAGGTGAGGCATATACAGGGTTTTGGTAGGGAAACCTGAAAGAAAGAGACCACTTGGAAGATCCAGGCCTAGATGGGAGGATAATATTAAGATGGATCTTCAGGAAGTGGGCTGTGGTGGTATGGACTGGATCGATCTGGCTAAGAATACGAACAATGGTAGGCACTTCTGACTGATATAATGAACCTTTGGGTTCCATAATATGCAAGGAATTTCTTGACTGGCTGAGAACCGGTTACCCTCTAAGAAGGGACTGAGCTCGTTGGAGTAAGTAAGCAAGTAATTAACTAAATAAGTAAATAAATATTATTAGTGTGATAAAATAAAGAGGTTTTGTGGGAACTCTTGAAGGAAGGGGCCGCTTAGAAGATCGAGACTTCGGTTGGACGATAATATTAAAATCGACGTTAAATAAATGGAATGGGTACTCTAAAACTGGGTTTGTATAATCCTGAATAGGGACAAGGGAAGGGATATTGTGCAAAGGTTAACGAACCTACAGGTTCCAGAGCGTACCTTAACTACGCGAGGAGTTACCAGCTTTCGAGAAAAAAAAATTGTTTCATGGAGCTAGCATAAGGAAGTAAACTTCCGTAAAAAATCAGTGTCACCACTTCAACAAATAACAAGTATTTTTCTCTGTTCAATCCGATTAGGTTTCTACGTTAAAACAGTGTTGATTTTATTACGAAGCTGATATTTGTGCGTAGGTGGATATTACACACTTTTCCATAGACTTAATTGGGAAAATCGACAAACATTTGTAACAACGTGCCTATGTGAAATATATGTCTATGTTCTAAACATAGAACGTAGGAACTTGCATTACGCAAACCGATTTTAATTTGGAGCCTTCAGGGTATCCCCTCTAATTCAATTGATTAATGTAGGTGTACGTATGTACGTACGTATGTATGTATGTATATATGTATGTATGTATGTATGTATGTATGTACTCTGTTCATCAGAGATTCCTAGTAGATGGCCATTCAAATAGTAAAGAAAGTAGTCCTTAGTTTATTCATGAAGACTGCCTTTGAAATGTGCTATTCAAAGCAGAAGAAAAGTCGTTTACCGGTAGTTACTCAAATTCGTAACCACGAAGTTGCTTGTAAGAGGCGGAAAAACAGAACGAGAGAGAGAGAGAGAATCAACCCTGACACATTTTAAGGGAACTTGAGGGTTGTTTGACCTTGCATCTTCCTCATGAAATAAAGTGAATGCCAATTTTATGCAACTAGGTAGTTCTATTGATATATTCTAAGCTCGACCTGTTTCGAGTACATGCGCCCATCATCAGGAGCATTAGATGTTGAGTTGTTGCATATGGTTTTCTGCACCGAGTTTTTGGATGGGTGGTGGTCTTGAGAGCTGCTGCGTAGGTCGCAGTGCGTAGTGCGACTCGCATGGCACCATCCGCACCGTACACACGACCTACGCAACGTCTCTCAAGACCACCACCCATCCAAAAACTCGGTGCAGAAAACCATATGCTAAAACTCAACATCTAACGCTCCTGATGATGGGCGTATGCACCCGAAACATGTCGAGCTAAGAATACATCAATAGATCTGCCTAGTTGCATCAAGTTGGTATTCACTTTATTACATTTTATAGTAATCTAGATTTTAAAAACTGTCTTATTAGAAGATTATTATATTTATTACAACATTTTATTTATTTATTACACTTATTGTTTATTTATATTTATTTTTATATCTATATATTATTTTATTATGTTTATTATATTTATTGTATGTCTTATTATATGAAACCGTATAATCTGGTAGTTTTGTTACCAAATTTGTGAGGAACATACTGCTACCATCTTCAAGTTAAAAGTGTTATATTTTGTTTCTTCTTATCACAATGGTGTATTTTGATGTACTTTGTAACGCGAAATGATTGTATTTGCATACAATGTTGAAATGAGTGGTACAGATCTGGTTTTAGTGCATTGGTACCGGGCGATTCTGCGCAGTGTTGGGTAGGGGAGATAAACATCTTGAATCGTGGCAAATAGCTAGATTGAACAGGGAGACTGTTTCAGTGAGGTACTGCAGCACCCGCTAGACTGACACGCAACGCAGTAGAATGAACTGAATGCTTAATTAAATAATTGCTCTCTGTATTCATACAGCAAGCACGCCACCCTAACCATATCAAATAATTCACTTGCGTAACGGCTACTTCTGTTGCTTCAATTATGGAGTAACTAGGAATGTCAATCGATATAAAATTATACGTATCGCGCAAGTCGGTTTAGCGGCTACGGTCTAGACTTTTAACTGTGAATTACACGCTTCGTATCTAGGCCGTGACACCGTCTATTATGTTGTACGTTAAGATTTTTGTATTATCTCCAGGCATGTTCGAGAATAATATATCGCTTAGGCTACTAACGCTTCATGCTAAATATTTCACAAATCGTGTTTCGTGGGTTTCATTTAACTCTCAAAAGACAGCAACTGATTTCCTAATTAGCGTCAATAAGCTGGTGTTTTTGACGGGGGCAGTGTTGTCTGTGGGATAAAATTTGAGAAAAGGTAAAGTTATTCCTGTTGAGAAAAGTTATGGAATGGAGCCCACCAGGAAGGAGAAAACGAGGTAGGCCTAAACTTACCTGGGCGGAAGGGATGAGGGGACTGATGGGATAAAAGGGATTAACGGAAGAAGACTGGAATGACAGAGGCAACTGGAGGAAGAAGATAATATAATTGTCAAATGGGCGCAGGAAGATGTGGAAACATTTTACAACTTGCTAAATAAATAAAATTTTTGTTTAGTCGAAAAGGCATTTAGAAGGAGCAGAGGTATTGTTCCACCGAACAGTAAACTCGACACTAGTTGGAGAGTGGTCAGTTAGGCTGCTTTAGTACTGAGATTCTTAAACAAAGAAAGTCAGCTTATGGAGACCACCATGCTGCTTAAGTTTGAGTACCTGTGTTTATGCTGTGTTACAAGTGAAATTATCGGTACAAGCCCTGATGGAGTATGGGGAAGTATATATAAGTCTCCACTTTTTCTTAACCTTGGAACTAGATAAGGTGAGTTATTAGCTTTACGCTCTGCCTACTTTATCCCTATGAACACCCGCGGTTACCACTGGATAAGAGGCTGTATGAGATCAACAGCCGGTCTGAATTAGAGACGTGACTTTTGCTCCCGCCGTGAAGATAATCACGATTTTTCGGCCACGAACCTATAACCTGGTCTCTCTACCGACCGAACTGTCCCGACTCCATGATCTTCCTGTATGTCTGTGAGTGATTTTGCTTCTCACTTGCCTAATGTTACACCAGTCGAGAATTAGTCACGAATCTTGGTACCTAGAAAAGCAGTAGACACAACGCGCACAATTTACCGATAACAGCTACATTTTGTTTAACGATTTTTGCTGCATGTTTTGACTTACGCAGCCATCTGCAGGCCGATACATGATTGGGGGGGGGAGGGGGGATTAAATAAAATGTGGTTGTGATTGGCAAATTTTGTGTGCTTCTTTGATTATCATATTAGTATGACAATATATGTGCGTGGCACTTACCGTCAAACACAACTATTTTTTTGGTTAATTATTGTAGGTTTACAACAACATGTTTCGGCCCTATTCCTGGGCCATCATCGGTTGTATCACGACCTAGAGTAGGCTATACTATACGCCATACTAATTGTATATCACACAACGGGGATGACGCACATAAAGATTATCATATTAGCTTATATTAATAGTCGCAGTAGCACAGTGGTTAAGGAGCTGTGCTACAAATCGGAAGGTCGCTGGTTCGATTCCAGTTGGTGTTATTGGAATTTTTCGTTGACATAATCCTTCCGATCGCACTATGCCCTTGGGGTCGACTCAGCCTCTAACAGAAATGATTACCAGGAGTATTTCCTGGGGGTAAAAATCGGCCGGTGTGTAATGCTGACATCCTTACCACCATCCTGGGCCATTGTCACGTAATTTGGGAACCTTAACTTCCTGAAGCCCTCTGGACATCTCGGGCCTGTAATGGGACTGAATTACATATTAATAGTAGAGGTAAAAATTTCGATACGGAGTTGGAATAAATACTGCCCCATTTGAGCAATTTGTACTTTTTTACGTCAAAGTCCTTATTTCCTATCAGCATTAATAACATGGCGGAAGACAAATCATGCTAACTGCAATATTGACGCGGAATATGGAGTCTTATTTTTGTCTCACGTTTGGTGACAGATCATAACAACTGGTGTAATTTTGAAATGTGTACTTGAGGAATGCAAAATATCAACATGGCATCAATGGAATAATGTTTTTAGCTGTCGGTTTCATGGCTATAGCAAAAGAACTAGTAGAACTATGAATAAAGTATTTTCTACTGCAACAAATCATAGGCACGACCACAGTTCCTGTGCGAAACGTTTTCCCTAAGTCGTCAATTAGAAACATGAAGAAGTTGCGAATAGTTGCAGTTAAACTAAGAGCAACATGTTTAACGCAGGCGGAATCCATTTGAAGTGGTAAGGTCTCTAACTAACGTAATGGATTCTAGTCTTTTTGAGAAAATAATATTTCCCCACAGCGTCAAGAAACTTCTCTCCCATTCCATTTTATTGAAGTCTATAATCCATCACCATTTTCACAAAAACAAGCCACTTTTCCCATTCTTGAGCCAGATCAATCCAATTCAGGTCCACGTCTTTTTTTTAAAGATCCATTTTAATATTATTCTTCCTTCCGAGCCTGAGCCTGTTAAGTGCTTTCTTTCCCTCAAGGTTTCCTACCAAGAATCTGTATGCACCTTTTCTTTCCCTTGTACGTGCTACATGCATGGTCTATCTTGATTTCTTCACCCGGAGAATATTTGACGGGGAAGACAAATAACGAAATGTGCGGTGTAAAATTTCCTCCAGTCCCCTCCCACATAGTTGTTCTTAGACCCACATATTTTTATCAGCACACTATACTCAGACACTCTCGCCTTCTTCCCTCAGGTTGAGAGAACAAGTTTGTCACCTGTACAGGGGTGCTGATAAGTCCTTAGCCCGACCAGGAAGGAAACAAGCTAATATTTCTGTCAGAATGGTGTGAATTTCCTTCGGCGCCTTGCCTTAAAGGAAAAAATACTTGATGACAGCTCGCGCCTCGATGTTGTTGAAATCGCGCGTGTCCCTGACATGCTTCCGAGCTTGCTCCCTTCCTGGTCGGGCTAAGGACTTATCAGCACCCCGGTATAACATCGCTACAAAGACAAAATAAAGTAACTGTACTAATAGTTGAAGACCTAACGATTATAAATATATCCAAGAGGGAAATATACTTAATTGGTTTTACTGTATGCATTTTGCACGTTATTGGCTGCAACAAACGGTTAGATAAATTAAGAAATAAATGCCGTTGAATCTAGATGTTAGCTGTGCAAATGGGGGTGTTTTCACACTGTTTTCCCCCGGACCTGTTTCAATCTGCACTATAATTGAATTAGGAAGCACCGATAGCTGTAGCGTTCCCATGCAGATTCCCCACAGCTCCGCTGTAACAGTCGGCACCAGCTGCCGTGTCAGCGCCACCCCGTGACATGCAAACCTACACTTCCCGAACAAGTCAACTTTTCATTAAATCCAAATAACAGCCTCGTAACTCAGTTATCTGCTTACTGCATACAACTTTATCTCCGCCTGCTTACATTTATTTTCTTCTTCTGTCATCTGTGCACTAAAGAACATAGCGCTGTAGTGGCTGCCGGTTGTGGCATATTCTAGACATAATTTTTAGTATCAGCACGGGACAAGAGTGACACAGAAGTTTTCATTTAATGACACTGTAAATTGCTAACGTCATGTCGCTCAGTGAATGGAACAGTGGCAAAACCATAAAATTGCCCATTTGGAGTGTGTTACAAAATTTAATGGCTGCATCCGCTAATACCGGCTGACTTGTTAGTTCAAAAATACCCCGCTGGATGACGATAGTGCTGTTATTGTCGAATTGTTTGTTATATATTTTTGATTTCAATGGCAGTATTAACTGTAAATGAACAATTTTGTTTTGTGCCACTGTTGCATGCAGTGAGAAATATAAGACCGTTTGTAGATCAATAATGTAGACAGGATAAGAACGAAGTACTGGGAGGAAAAGACGTCTGTCCCAGAGTCAGTTTGTCCACAGCATACCTCACATGGACCGACCTGGTTTAAAACCCGGTCCTCCGTTTGTGTAGACCGGCGGATACAGGCACGAGCATTGGCGTCGTCAATTTTAGCTAGGAAATTGTACGTTCTCTCAGCGTGTCATCGTCATGTTTAGGATTGCTTGTGTTGAGTTTGACCCTCACCAGGTTTGAAAAGGGCAGCCAGTTAGTAAACGAACATGATTATTCGATTAAATGAAATGGCTGCTATGGATTATATTCTGTTTAGTTATATTGCAGATGCTTTTGCTTAGAAGTAAGCTTCGCCAGACTCTACCAGCTTTGGATAGAAACTCGGATTTGAGAAATATTTTTCGGAAAACATATATGTTTAAATTGTTCAAACATTTTAAGGGGTCAAGTTCATTAAGCTAGGCTACTTTTCTTTTTCAATTTGCAGTTTAACTGTTTTAATCTTTAGGATACGGGCTTAAGTGCCAATTTTATCTTCGTAATTTCCATTTTCTTGTGCAACAAAAATCATGAATCATGTCAATTTTAATTCATCATGGACTGAATCCTTGTGGCTTAGAAATGACATTTAAAATTTCTACAAAACAGACACAGTGACCAGCATATGGCATGTTAGGGCACTCGCCATTACGTATAAGACAACACTATATGGTCTCTTATGACCCTGAAGTTTACAGGGGGTTTATGTCTCTTATAACGTTCTGTCACCTTAATACACAATGTGTGCTGCGCAGATAACGACTGTAGAATATGCACCTTTAGGTAACCTGACGATATCTGAAGATGCGCAAAGCGTCTGTCACTTGTTCCTCTACGGTATTTCCCTACACGTGCCTCCAATCAGCTCTCTTCAGAGAAATGTTTGCTCTCACAACCAACGTTAGTGACAAGTCTCTGATACTTCTTGACTTAGCTGACAGGGACCCGGTGGGGAATACAGGCGAACGAAGGGAGGATGAGGAGGAGAGGAGGAAACGCGAGAACCCTCATCCCCACCATCTGTGGAACTTCTTTCGTTGACTTCGGTATAGTTGCAGTTGCTCTGTTCAAAATCAAACACATTAACCTGTTTGCTAATGGTGTTATAACATTGCACAGTAGCGTGTAACTTCTTATCCAATTATGCTCATTAAAAACCGAAAAAAATTACTATTTATAGAGCTGCATTCATAATATGAATGCAGCTCTATAAATAGTAAAATAGTATCTAAATACCCCTAATTATAATTAGGGGTATTTAGATACTTTGTATTATTTTGATTTTTAATATGTAAAGCTGGGTCAGAACTACTAAGAAATCATCGAAGAATTTTGATCAGTTACGCGTGCCTCTACTTCACTAGAATAATTACGGAAAATGTATAATACTCTAGTATACATACAAAGCGACAAGCCATGGTAATGATCCAATGTAATATAAACTTCGATTTGTTATCACCACTAATGTGTGAGAAGGAACATCTCTAAAATAAGGAATATTGAATGCATTAGGGTAGCGTGATAACAAATGATTCAAGCTGTACACGTGAAACTAAACCCATGATCGGCAAGGCATAAGCGGCGTTCAGAGAGAAGTCTCCTTAATCAGCCAGTTAGGTTTAAATTGAAGGAGGAAACTGATAAATTGCTATATTTGGAGCGTAGCTTTGTATGGTGTTGGAAATTGGACACTTCGAAAAGTAGATCAGACATACCTGGAAAATTCTGAAGTGTGGTGCTAGGGAAGGATGGAGACGATCAGTTGGTCTTATCGTGTGCGAAATGAAGTATAACATAGAGTCAAGGAGGATATAAATCTCCTAAACACAATGAGAAAAGATAGGCTAACTGGATTGGTCACATATTGCGTATGAACTGCCTTATGAAATGCGTTATTTAAGGATAGATGGACGTAGGTTAGAAATGATAGGAAAGAGGAAGAAGACGTAAGCTGCTACTGGATGACCTTAAGGGAATGAAAAGATAGTGGAAATTTAAAGAGGAAGTGTTAGACCACACTCTATGGAGAATCTGCTGTTTAAGAGGCAATGGGCCTGTCTTAAGACAGAACACAGAAAGAATGAATCAATTAAAAATAAGGGAATATTGACTGGTTATCAGAATAAGTGTTAGCTGCTGAAAAAGGTTTCTGTTTTGTTGAGTTATTTATTAAACTCCTTCTGAAGTGTCAAGGACTTGCTAAGCGGTGCTTTCAGAATTCGTATTCGACTGTTCGGGTTAAATTAATTGCCTGGCTAACAAATTGCGTGGAACAGAGGGGTGGTGTGCATGCGTTCTGTTTGCCCCACACTCTGTGTGGCGCTCTCTCGAGTTTCCGGTGTGAAATCGGCGCGGTTCGCGTTCTCAGTTTCTGGCAATAACAAGTGACAGACAGTGATGGATCTAACGTCATCTCGGTGCTTGCTAGCCTGCATGATTCATTGTGATGTACGTGGTATCTTAACTGCACTGGTGCCTAGTCCGTCATATTGTAATAATAATAATAATAATTAAGTCTTATTTGTGTGGTCATATTTTCATTTCTTAGGTGTTTCATTTTGTTTGTATCATTAAAACCCACACTGCCAATCCCGATGGCCGCGCGGTCTAAGGCGTGGGTCAGCGGCCGCCCGCTTGCTGGGATTGCGGATTCGAAACCCGCCAGGGACATGTATAGGGACATGTATGTCTCTTGTGAGTGTTGTGTGTTGTCAGGTAGAGGTCTCTGCAACGGGCCGATCCCTCGTTCAGAGGATCCCTAACGAATGTGGTGCGTCTGAGTGTGATCGTGAAGCCTCGACAGTTAGGCGGACCTGACCTACTAGGGGCTGTTGCGCCATGGGGGGGGGGGGGGAATTACCCACCCTCCCGGTTAATTTGTTGGATTTGTTTTTTTTTTTTTTTTCTTTTTTTTTTTTTTTTGTTTTTTTCTTTTTTTTCCTTTTTCTCGTGGCTTCTGTGGTTCTTCCCGGGGTTTTTTACTTGGTGGCGTAGG
>Ga0123354_10017488_pt1 | contig 11232 bp, 9 predicted proteins | sample TergutLab28metaG_2_FD_97872 | JGI IMG/M metagenome (GOLD analysis project Ga0123354, IMG submission 97872) | Labiotermes labralis P4 segment gut microbial communities from Petit-Saut dam, French Guiana - Lab288 P4 | ecosystem: Host-associated > Arthropoda: Insects > Digestive system > Gut ... | reverse complement strand
TCCAGGAGGTGGGATGTGGGTATATGGACTGGATTGGGCTGGCCGAGGATAGAGACAGTTGGCGGACGCTTGTGAGTGCGGTAATGAACCTTCGGGTTCCGTGAAATGCGGGGAATTTCTTGAGTAGCTGCGAACCAGTTAGCTTCTCAAGAAGGACTCTGCGTCATGGAGTAAGTAAGTTAGTGCAGGAGTAATTACTGATGAAACATGGACACTATCATCGCTGCTTCCGCCAGCTGTGAGGTACATATTCTGGGACCGCAAGGGAATTTTGTCGACGGAATTCATGGCACCAGGGACCACAATAACGTCAGAGGTTTATTGTGAGACGCTGAATAAGCTTCGGAGGTTGATCCAAAAAAACGGCGCGGGATTCTCGCTATAGGCGTCGTTCTCCTGCAGGACAACACGCGGCCCCACACCGCGGCTCGCACAAATGCTTTAATCAAGCTTTTCAACTGGGAGATTTTCGACCACCCTCCTCACAGTCCGGACCTGGCGCCAAACGATTAACATCTCTTCACCCAGACGAAGGTCTGGTTGGCTACCCAGCGCTTCCATACCAACGAAGAGTTCATGGATGGCGTCAAAACCTGGCTGCATAACTTGGTGGCACCGTTCTTTGACGAGGGACTACAAAAACTAGTGTCACGGTACAAGTGCCTAAATGTGGTTGGCAACTATGTGAAGAAGTGATGCAGTTGTGTATGTTACAGGTCCATATAGTAAAGTTTTGTTCTCCGTTTTGTATTTTTTTAACCAGCCAATCGGAAGATGATTTTGGAATTGCCCTCGTAATTATAGGGGGCCTGGAATGTTGAATCACAGGAGTCCCCTGACCAGTTCTTTAAACCACTGAATGTCACAAAATCGCAGGCAAAATAAGAAGAAATCTTCCCTTCATAGATTGCCTAGAAATTTTACAATGCTGGCTTCTGTTTTTGGCAGATCGCAAGAGCTGCTTCATGCATATTTCCTCATTTGGCTTATTCCTAGCAGCCTATGTGTGGAGCAGAAAATGCTTTGTGCAAAACAACATAATTTTCAGTTATAAATTCCACTCCCAATTCTGCTTGCTGTTGCCAAGATACTGCATTCACTCTCAATAGTCTGAACTACATCACCTTCATGTTTACTTTAATGCATCTTCATTCAACATTCTGATTTTATATGTAGTTCTTACTATCACTTGACCAAAATTAATTTCAGTACTTTATATAAACCCTCCTCACCCCTTTCTAGTGTTGTGGTCAAGAAAGAGTAGAGTTATACCCCTACTGCTCCTATGGGCCATACAGCCTGTACAGAGCCTCAGTGCCTGTACAAGGGAGCACTTTACCTTACCTTTATATAACCCCTAATCAGACTACTAAATATATTATGAAAACATATTTTTTTTTATACTTGGTAAAAACAGCCAGGCAATGTATGGACTCCCAAAGGCAGAATGATAATGACAGAGGACAACTGAAATACATGGAGGTAAACCTGTCCCAGTAACAATGTCAAAATGAAGGAATTACCTTACAAGGCTAGATATAATAACTTTAACAGGCGCATTGTACCTGTGGTTGAACTAATTGAAACTTCCTCATCATGGTCTACTGTGTGAGGGTCTTGATTCAACACCCATGACTCTGAACAGCCATACCAAAACATATGTTCCTGAAAGTACGAGAAAGTGGACATTTCTTACCCACATATCACTGATTATAGTATATAAACACTGCAGACTGGCTTGAGATTGAATCTGGGTTTCTGCAGTGAGAGATCAGTGGCTCCTTCAGCCACACCTGACCTTGCCTTAGAAACAAAAGATAAGGGCTACCATCTAACTGCCTACTCTTGCTGGACTCCACTAGAGTCATGAAACACTCCCTAGTGCTTGTCACTTGCAAACATTATCAGTACCAATATTGATGTGAAGAGAATGGTGAAATAAATAGAAGATAACTGTAGGAGATGAAGGGAGATCTCTTTCCATGGCCTTGGCACAACAATTGTAACCACCACATCACCACACTTCCAAACTGCAATTCATATGTCATACATTCAACCAAACTAATTCCGGGTAAAGGAATAGCACAATTCATTAGCACAGCAAACAATCATTACTGTATTTATTAAAACCAACTAATTGCACATACTTGTCAAACCATTAAAACCACATTATTAGATTAAAATGGATTTAAAATATCTCCTACATGTTTCAATCCCTCTACGGGATCATCCTCAGGGAGCATAAATTAATGTAGGACTAAAGTTACTAAGATCGACTGTATACGAGGTTATCTGGTAGCATGCTGTTTTGTTTATGTTATGTCCGTCTGGTTCGGCCTGTGTTCCTCACCCGTTGTGAGTGCTGTGTCACTGTACTTCCAACCAAGTACAGTGACACAGTTGGTAACAGTTTAAAATCCAGTGGTTACTTCATATATCACCAGGTCTGACATTCACAATTCTGCATTCTGCCCACACAGTGTATTTATGTGTTTTGTATGGATCTGAGAACAAACAGCAATTATTTCACTGTACAGCATTGACTGACTTGTTTTTATAACAAGGATGAAGAGTGTTTACTGTGAAGTGTAAACTGAATCTGCAAATATAAATCAGGTTAATCTTAGTCTTTAAAGGGGTTTACTGGATCCTCACACTAAAGATTCTGTTCTCAGAATGAAGCGTATATCAAAATTACTGCTGCATTTATGTGCAACATCTCCAAGCGACACAAAAATATAAAGGGTTAGGTTAGGTTAGGTTAGGTTAAGCTACTTTCCTTAAGATTATAACAACTGTTAAAATAAAGATTGCAGGTGAACTTTAACTGTGCAAATTCAGAACTATATAGATATAATAAACTGTCCATCAGTAAAAATACATCTTTATTATGAAACAATATTGTAGTTAACACTTAAATTTGGTAAAGTGTAAAAATATGATATATATGCTCCCCTGTAAGCTAGACCACAACCATACAGTACATGTTATTTGCATATAATTGTTCACAGGCCACATAAACCGATGACAACACACACACACACACACACACACACACACACACTCACCACAATCTGTCTGTCACCCGAAGGCAGTGCTGACAGTGGACCACACAGTAGAATAACGCAGCACAGAAACAGCATGTTGGCAACAGTGACCAGTTGTTCCACACTAAATGATAAACTGTCAGCTACTCCTATCTGAAACTCTTATGTAATCATTCAATCCCACTACAATTTGAAGGAGACAAATCTCTACTCTATTGACTCAGATGTCATAAGAGGACATTTTCACTGCAGTGAATGTCTATCAGAACAGAAGCAGCAGCACACAGGATATGGCTGTTCTCCCTTCAGCACTGCACTACACAGAAGTTAGAACTGTAAAGAACGCAACTGGGGGGAGGTGAAGAATGTGCATAGTGGCTCCAATCTCATCCAAATACCCTACTACAACGCCTGCACAATACTGTAACAGTTGTAACCACTGTGGCTACAGTACATATTGGTGGAGATAGATAGAAGGGTTTAATTTTGTAAATATGTCATGTTAAAAAGGTAAAGCAGTCCTGTTACAGGCCTGGAGTGGCCCAGAGGGTTCCAGGAAGTTAAGGTTCCCAGATTTCATGACAAGGGCACAGAATGGTGGTAAGGTTGTCAGCCTTACGCACCGGCCGCCTTTACCCCCAGGAAATGCTCCTGGTACTCATTTCTGTTAGAGGCTGAGTTGACCCCAGGGCCATAGTGCGATCGGAAGGATTTTATGTCAATGAAAAATTCCGATGACACCAGCTGGGATCGAACCAGCGACCTTTGGATTTATAGCACAGCACCTTAACCACTGTGCCACCGTGGTCCCCCAAATATGTCATGTTGGATAATTTTATTACAAGTCATTGTTCCATATATTATGATACTACTGTATTCATTTTATATTAAATGTACAAATTCTTCATATTGTATTTACATGATTCTTTGTCACTATGACATATGCTATGTTATGGCATGTATATTTTGTATTTCCATATTATTCAATGACAAATTCTATAGCTAATAGGTTCGTTAAACCTTACATGGAATTGATGAATATATAATAAATGAATGAATAATTTAAAATATTACCATGTATTACTCAAAATATCAACATAGATCAACTACATACATAAGAGATGTAAATCACAACCAATTATACATATATTCACCTCCAACAAATTTTGGACAGAAGCCATCATGTACTTAATTAAAACAGATCATTGGAGAGTGCCAAAGTTTATTCACTTAAAATGCACAAGTCAGATGTATGAATGTTACAGAACGGTGGAACTGGTAAATTGTGGGTGAAAACTAGCATAAAAACCTCAGTGATTACTGCACTGATTGTGTCCAAACAGGCCAAAAACATGTCACAGGAAGGAACCTGGTGTTCTTGGATGTGATGCTGCATTACTAGGTAGGTGGTTCCAACTGATCCAAAGGAATGTGTGGCCTACATCTTCAAGTGTTCAATGTTTAAGTAAACCCCTGATAATGAACGTAAAACATTCCTTTGAAATGCTGGATGTCAGTTACTCAATGACGCAGCATCACATTCTGGTTGTAGATTTGAACAGCGCATGGACATGCAATAAAAGCATTGAACTATTTGCTGAATAGCTGGAAGAAGAAGGTTTCTCTCATTACAAAGCACAATTACCTTCAAAAAATAGGAAAATCCAATTCATAAATGCACAAGCTGGAGGCAGGTTGTTCCAAGACAGCACAAAATAGAACCGACTACCTGTGCCCACAATATACAGTTACAATCAAAATTTTCTGGTGATAAATGTAATTTTGTTATGAAAGGTGAAGACAAACAGTGCAACAATATTGCAAGTAAATGTAAAAAAATTCAATACTTTAAATACAGTTAAATAACAAATATTCACACATTTTTATACACATAAACAGATTTTTTCTTAAAAATCTTGTAATGGTTTGGGGCTTGTAACTTTTAAGCTGTAATTTATAAAATTGATTGTAGGCATTGCTGCATACCAGAATTCTGAAGTCCTGTGGGCATCTGAACATAGCAGATAAAGATTAATACTTCCTCTAACAGAACAAACCACAACAAAATCTTGAAAAGTTGAAACTGGATGTGAGGTTGTAAATACTGATCAGTGATCACAACTTTATACAAATTATTCTGCATTTTTAAACAACAAATGTTTTTTGGCACTTTAAATGCTGTAGAAATGGTTTAGTCTGATATTTTGAAGGAAGATACTGTCGCCATCTTCAGGTTAACTGGATTTGGTTGAGGTGGATGATTAGGTAATTGGAAGGATGGAATGTGGTGGTTATGTGGGAGAACTGGAGAGTGTATTGGCCAATCTGAGCTATGGAAGGAGGAAGAGGGAATACAGAACTGATGACTGTTGAGAGCCCCATACATCTGATTGGTCGAAATTCTCACAAACTTTTCTGTATAACCAACACATTCCTTCCTCCAGTTACGCACTTCAGCATTCACCTGTCATTCTGAAGACAGAAGAAGCACATTCCTCTGAAATGTCAGAACAAAATTCTACTGCAAAGTGTAAAACCCTCAAATAAGACCATCATTTGAAGGAAAACTGCTGCAAATGCCTGCCAACATCTTATTCTGTGTTTAATTTGTATGTCAAAAAATATTCCCTTTGTCAACACTTTCATCCTTTTCAAGGATTACCTTCATAAAACAGGTCAAATTCTTAACCCTTTGAAGTCTAAATCCACCCACACAATACACAAAAATGCAGTTCATATCTCACAGAATCAGAACAAAGACCAACTATGTAACGTTGCATAGGGAAATATTCACTTTTGATCATCAAAATCATGTGAAATACATAATAGACTATGTGCATTAAAGAACGTGTTATACATATGTACCAGGTATTTTAAAAGGATCAGATTCATGATGTTGACATAAATGTCACTTCTAGGACTGGCAGCTTCTCAATGGCTGCTTCATGCCATCCATTCACTTAATGTGCAATTAATATTCTTCATTGTGCCAATCATTTCAATGTGGAGTGTTTTCACATAAAACAAGCCAGTAATGTGAAGTTCTACTGTTCAGAAAGAGAGTGTCAACAAGATTAAGAAGGCTGCCGACAGCATCGTCAACACAGGGCAGCTGGTGTTTGTCTTTCTGATTCCAAGGTTCAATAAACCTGAAAGCAAACATTATAAGTAAACAGTTACGTAACTTCCATATCTCTTCACAGAACACATTGAAACTTCTCCAACTGCTCTGAATCCTTAAATTCCTCCAAACACCAATCACTGATATACAACAAACAAGGTGCAATTCAGTTACAAAAACCGCCTCTTAATGCTGTTAAACCTTTAGCAGACTAAACAGTGCTAGCAACTGCAACTCCTAAATTCATTTTAAATATTTAGGCAAAATTGAAATTTACCGAAATATTAAGACATGCTGCATAATTTCTGATTTGTTGTCCACAAAATGCCGTTTTTCTCACACTCATAACTTTTCCTGTTCAAATTATACGTTTTTCATGCACTAAAATGTAAGTACCAACTAGGTTGTTCTAAGCTCAAAAAACAATCGCTAGTTATATCTAACTCCATACAGCACAACCCTCCTTAAAAAGCTGACAGTTCTTTCACTAGCTGAGAAATTTCCACGTACTGTACAGTGGAACTTGAAGATTCATAACCAATTTTTTTAGAGGACTTCCATTGTGTTATTAAATTACGAGACAACAAAACAGTTTCTGGTTTCAGTCAACAAAACAAAACAATACATTATTATTATTATTATTATTATTGGGGGCCGCGGTGGCACAGTGGTTAAGATGCTGTGCTACAAATCGGAAGGTCGCTGGTTCGATCCCAGCTGGTGTCAGTGGATTTTTCATTGACATAAAATCCTTCCGATTGCACTATGGCCCTGGGGTCGACCCAGCCTCTAACAGAAATGAGTACTAGGTGTATTTCCTGGGGGTAAAGGCGGCCGGTGCATAAGGCTGACAACCTTACCACCATCCTGTGACGTTGCCACGAAATCTGGGAACCTTAACTTCCTGGAACCCTCTGGGCCACTCCAGGCCTGTAATGGGACTGCTTTACCTTTTATTATTATTATTAAACTTAATAGAAAGCTTTTAAATGTACAATATATATGTTAATTTCATTTCAGCTTCCAACAGTGTGTATATTATTATAAAAAACTTATATTAAAAACTTTAATACTTCACAGACTGTACAAACTGTTTTAATATATAAGTCATATGGGATCCCATATTACATGTACATTATTTGCACTGCATGTTACCTTGTTATAAGTTTTGCAACGATGGCCTGATGGTGGTCAAGTGACCCAAACATGTAGTCACCAAGGTAACAATAAAATAAAATAATACAGGGTTATTTGAAATGATTGTTAGGGTTTTAACAACTTGCCACCTCGTTCTCCAGACGCAACCCCATGTCATTTCTTTCTATGGGGTTACGTCAAGGATCAGGTTTATGTTCCTCCTCTTCCCGGAAGTATCTTGGAACTGAAGGTATGAATCAGAACCGCCATTGAAACCATCACTGCTGACATGCTACAAACAGTTGGGAATGAACTCGATTATCGTGTTGATGTTTGTAGAATCACAAACGGTGCATATATAGAGCACCTTTATGGTATGTAACAAAAACTTGGAGTATTTTTCTATTAAATAAAAAAATACATATACTGCTATCTCAAGTGTATTGTGTATGACAAGTTGTTAAAACCCCGACAATCATTTCGAATAACCCTGTATATTGTTGTGTTGACTGAAACCAGAAACCATTCTGTTGTCTCTCAATTCATTACCACATTTGCAACAGCTCACCACTTCACTCCATCGTAGGCCAATTAAATTTAGTCTACATTCTCAAATACAATTTCTCAAAGGTCCATTGTAGGGTTGTCCTCCCACTTCTGCACAGATCTTCCAAACAATCTCATTCCTCCAGGTTTTCCAATAAAACCCTGTATGAATATCACCTCTTCTCGCCTGAGCATGCCACATGTTCTACCCATCCCATCCTCCTTGAAGTGACCACCCTAATTATATCTGATGAACAGTAAAAATCTTGAAGCTCCTCCTCATATATTTCTCTCCTTTCTTTTATTTCCTCCTCCCTCTTAGTCCCAAATAACTCCCTTAGCACTCTCCTCTCAAACACCCTCAGCCAATGTTCTTCTCTTAACATAACAGACCAAATTTGACAATCATATTAAATATCAGGAAATAATAGAGTTCTGTATATTTTAATCCTTATGCTTTAGACTGCAGACAGAAAGACAAAACATTCAAAACCACATATTCAACTTTGATTTTGTTAGTGTCATTCCAAAATATTCAAATTTTGTCACATTTTACCAGGGATTTATCAGCTACCTTCAGTGGCGTACCGAGGGGGGGGGGGGTTGGGGTTCAAACCCCCCTCGAAAATCCGAAGGTCCTCCAAAATTGTGCCAAACTCAACCCGATTGTGAAAACTGTTAAAAGATGCTGAATTTAGGATGCCAACACCCCAAGATGTTCTGAAAAAAGGCAGTAAAATTCTCAAACTACCACCGGTTCGCAATTGTTTTACATTAGCAATGACAAATAAATTGGTTGTCATCATAACTGGTCTTAAAGTACCAAAAATTAATAAAATTTTTACTATATGAAATGAAATTTCTTGTACCAAATTACAGCTGCCTCCAGAACCCCTGACTAGGGGGCTACCACCACCAGATACCTGTTTTCTCTGTTCTCTGTCCTCAAATGAATTTGTTGAACCCCCCTGAACAAAATTCCTGGGTATGCCACTGGCTACCTTTATGCTGCAGTTTTGCCCTGCATTCTATTCTGATGATACAAGCATATACTTTGTTTCCTCAACATTTGCTTCAATATCAGCCACCTTACTGGTGACTAATAATTCTTCCAGTATAGACCAGAAATTTGTCTCCCATTCAGCTCTAATCCATTCTGTTTTTCTTGCACATCCCTAATGACATCTGCTACAAGAAAGTTATGAAGCAAATCCTTGTTTCGCTCTGCACCTAAACACTTTCATGGGTGTACCATCTCAGCAACAATACTTATCTTGTACAAAACCTCCCTCATAACTGACTTACAGGCTCTCTTTTACTCCTGTGCACCTGTATTGTATTCCCATATTTCCTGATGTACATAATGACAGGTGAATATCTGATCACTGATTAATCTCTTACGTCTAAAATCACAGAGATGATACCCAATAATTTCATCTACATAGGGAGTTACCTTTGAGAGAAGGATACCCAATAAAATTTCATATGTACAAAGCAGATGACAGCAATGGAATGCCATAATAATACTCTCCTTACACTGTTGACACAGTTCTTCTGCATTCCAAATGAAAATTAGGTTTATGCACCTCAGAACATACTGTTCTACCTCCTGCTGGAATGAATTCTACTGGAATTTGATCAGTACCTGGCAATTTATATCCTTCAAAACTTCCAGTAGTGTCTCAGTCTCCAAGGGACTGTGCTACATGTATTTCAGCCTCTCTAGCATCACTGACCCCATGTACACTCTGTAGGTAACAAAAGTAATTCTTCTACCTATACAAAATATGGTGGGAGTCTGCAAGCAAATCACCCTTCTTATCCTTTTCTACCAAATGCCCACATATATCAGTAATTATGTTGTACTTGCAATAAGCATAATAAAGGGCTACAGTTGGTATATACAAAATGTGAACTGTTACTGCTGTAGTTGTGTGACCACCACCAAAATACAGTATTGGGACAGACACCTTCCACATATGTAACATACACTAACAAAAACTAAGGCAGAAGATTCAAGTCATCTAGTATCTGGTGTTAGGTGAGTGGCTTCAACAGTCTGAAGGATGACAAGTGCCTTCATCTTCATGGTCAAGCATTCCAAGAGGAACTGTTTGTACCCTGAAGATGAAGACACTACATTTTGTAAAAATGTCATGAACTGCTTGCCAAATGACATGCTGTCATGCTGCAGAAGACTGGCAACTTCAGCAGCATCTCAAATCTCACAAAGATCAAAGCAGCTCAGAGAACTGATGCTGTTATGCAGGACAGACCATCCTACAATAACATATTCTTTGCTAAGGCTGGCAACAGTGCATTCTAATTATAAACAATTTTAAGCACAATGATAAATCATAGTGAGTAAAAGACAGTATACCATATAACTGAACAAATCATGTGATTGCTGGCACAGCGTACCTTCTGACATGTGCAGTAATATATAAGGCAGATTGATATCAAAACATGTATAGTGTAATTTCATCAACATATCGCTTACACTTGCAATGATGCACCAAGGGTTTGTGTAATTTAATTTAACAGAGATGTAAGCGTCAATGTAAGATTATATCCAGACGTTAGCAGAACAATTCATTACAATTAACACACATTTGAGCCTTGTTGTGTATCACACACTTCGACTTGTACATTTTTGATGAACACAACCAACATCTAGCAACCTACAATCCACAATCACCACAAAATGCCATCATCAGGTGATAATGGTTTAAATCTAAAAATTAAAAATCATTAATGCAACAACGATGTTAAAACACAGTAATTTACTACTCAAGAACTGTAAATGTAGAGGATCTGAGTTGTTACATTGAGCAGCATGGTAAATGATTCCTGCTGTCTTAAAGGCATGTATATTAAGGGTCAATGAGTCACAGTCTTTTAGGATTCCTTGACCCTTAAAGGCATGTATATTAAGGGTCAATGAGTCACAGTCTTTTAGGATTCCTTGACACTTAAAGGCATGTATATTAAGGGTCAATGAATCACAGTCTTTTAGGATTCCTTGACCCTTGAAGACAAAGGTAGAACATTCCTACACCGAAGACCCAAAACCTCAATATCAATGCTATGAGAAACCCAAATCACATACACTGGAATATGTGGTTAAAACTGTACAGAACAGTAATACCTGTGTATGCCTACTTCACTTATGTATCTGATGTTATATGTCATGTTGTGGTGAAGATACAATTCAAATTCTAACAGCTTTTAATAAATGTTGGCATGCTTCATATTTTTTCTGGCGACAGATACAGAGGTCCCGGGTTCGATCCCCGGCGCTACCAGATTTTCTGAGTAGTAGTGGGTCTGGAATGGGGTCCACTCAGCCTCGTGAGGTCAATTGAGGAGCTACTTGAATGA
>Ga0123354_10017487_pt1 | contig 11232 bp, 5 predicted proteins | sample TergutLab28metaG_2_FD_97872 | JGI IMG/M metagenome (GOLD analysis project Ga0123354, IMG submission 97872) | Labiotermes labralis P4 segment gut microbial communities from Petit-Saut dam, French Guiana - Lab288 P4 | ecosystem: Host-associated > Arthropoda: Insects > Digestive system > Gut ... | reverse complement strand
GCTGTATAATAAAATTTTTACCTCCTGATGATGAGCACAGAGTGTTCGAAACATGTAGAGGCATATAATAAACTTATTATAAAGCAAGATTTTGTGCATTAAGTTGGTTAATTACTAAGATTACTCTTGTCCTTTGTTCATTATTAGCTGTCAGTAATGACAGTGACAGTACAACAAGACAGGTGATGTACGTATAACGTAACATTGACGCGCGTTCGTGCAACCATTGTTGCAGTGGAAAAGCGATGAATAATACACAACCTGAGTGTATTTGTAGCTTTAGGTATGTAGCATGCAATGTGTATGCGTCATATTGTCGTCTGTGGCCCGCCCCGCTCTGCACTACTTTTGTACATTTTCTCATAAACGGTACGATTTTCGAAAAATAGTTTCTGAACACAAAATGGGTGTTTTGATTTTCTGTGCAACTTTTGTCATTGTAAGAAGATACGATAAAAAATGTATATTAGTCTTCACGTAAAGTGCCCGTTACAGTTGTCCGATTTTAATGAAACTTGAATTTTCTTTACAGATTATAGAAAAATCATCAAATTTAAAATTTAATGAAAATCCGTCTAGTGGGAGCCGAGTTGTTCCATGCGGACGTACAGACGGAGAGACATGACGAAGCTAATAATCGCTTTTTTTTTTCAAAATAATTACCAACACGATGACACTTATGGACTATCCTTTATTTCAGGGGTAGTCGTAATTCATTCTCTACATGTTTTGAGCTTCAGGAAGCTCATCATCAGGAGTTCATTTTTACTGTACAGGTAGCCTCTGGCATGCTGTGTAATCTTTTGCTGTTGGGAACAGAACACGTAGGAGAACGGGAGGGTTACAGCAAAAGATTACACAGTATGCCAGAGGCTGACTGTACAGGAAAAATGATCTCCTGATGATGAGCTTCCCGGAAGCTCGAAACATGTAGAGAATGAATGACGACTACCCCTGAAAATAAAGGATAGTCCACAAGTGTAATCGTGTTGGTTATTTTTTGAAACAATTATAATGATGCACGGAACAATGAATGTAAAATGCTTTTTTTTGTTGCAATTTTGCGAAAGCGCTTAAAAGAGCGGTAGCAACGAGAACAAGGTTTGTGATTGTGGTGAGGATGACGGTGACAACAAAATTGATTTCGACAGTAAAAAGGTAATACGAGTATGTAGGTTTATAAAACTTAAATAATATTAGTAATAACATTGACAAGAACCTACCCTCTTGTTCTTTTGTATGAATGTGAAACTTAGTTCTGCATTTTAAGAAAAGGGTATAGAAGGGAATTATTTGAATATAACGTGCAGAGAAAGTTATATGCGCCATGAAATAAGTTAGGAGGAGAGTGTAGTAAGGTACATGTACCGAGCTCCGCAAGGTTTAACCGTGACATGACCCTGTTAGAGTGATTGAATAAAGTATGATAAAATGACGTAGAACGCACAGGAAAATGAGAAGTGCAGTACCACTTTCTTATAGCTCCACCTTGTTCACATCGTATTCGGAAAAGTTAAGTTTATTTTCCTGCATCAGGTATGTGTCTCCACTTAAACTTAAATCTAATCAACATTTCTTTGGAAGAGGGGTGCTACAAGCAAATAAATTTACGTTGAGGGTTTAGGATAAAATCATTCATCTATCGTCTTATTTAGAGAGAAAATTGTATGTTCTGTTATCCGTGCATCTATATATAATCATTTAAATGAAACTAACTTGGTGCACAATATTCTCAGTATATTTCGTCTATTTTATTTATAACCTCTACATGTTTCTTCCAAGTGTTCTTTCGCTCGAGACTTTTCACGCATTGTGCCTTTCCTGTATTCCACATTGTCTTTCGTCCTATTTACGACTGTATTAGGAGTGGGTACAAATCAAGGAGCCCACCCTATTCCAATTTCTCTAGTTCTTTGTAATTTTAACGTATGTAGGTCCAGATATATTCTTCTGCATATATTTCTGAACACCCTCATTATTAAAAACGAAGGTGGTGTTAATGTTTCCTTATTATTTCCTACAAGAACATCTACACCAAAGTTTTGTCTGACTAGTTTGCTCTCATGTATTTGCGTGTATGTTTGACATATTAATAGCTCCACAGAATGTTCCACGCTGTCAGTTTTATCTTTCCCAGACTGTATTGTGGTAATGTTAGTGGTAACTTTTGTTACCACCTCCCTGCTGCGCCCAACATTTTTTCCCCTTCAGAAAATTTACAGGAGCGTCATTATTTGTGGTTGTCTACTTTCTGTAGTGACATTAGGGGATGCTGACCGGAACGTAGAGGATAGGCACACTTAGTGTTGCGTAGAACTGCGTCACGCGGCAGAGAAAAGAGAAAGCCATCCCAGCTGCTTGTCTCAGTTGACTCTCAGCCTACAGAAACTCTTAACGCACAGTATTGTTTGTGTTACAAATTGTATTTTCTCACATAACTTCACTACGACTTATGAATGGCTCAGTCCATTATATTCAACAGAAAGCGTATTTGGTTTGTGTAGATGTTAAAAGCAAAACGTCTTAAAGCGGAATTTGGATAGGCAGATAGGCTTTGCTTCGATAAATTTATAACTTCTGTTACTGGATCAGTGTGTTGGTTTGAAATGTGGGGGACGTAATACCACCTAGAATGGTACTGCTATGAACAAAATATCAGGAAGTATATTGGGTACTGATGTAACGTTAAGCATAGAAAATTGTAAACAGGGAAATTAAATTGCACGGTATTTTGTTATCGTTTTACTGCTTACATGTAAGAACTGTGTCCTCTGATACATGTTACGTGTTTCCATAAGGGTTGTAAAAAAGGAAAATAATGAAATTTCTCAAATGAAGAACAGTTTCAAGCCCAGTGGTAGTTATGTGTGCCACCTGTTGTAACATTAAGAAACTTGGCTTTGCTGTAGAGTGCATTTGTAGGATTTGTTTTATATGACGCTAACAATACAAACCGACAGTCTGCCTAAAGAGCATGGACAGCTAGGTGTGTTTAGTGACGGGCGGTGTGTTCTGTGAGCTAGAAGCTGAAGTTTTGTGTAAAATTTAGAAGAACAACTGTCCGCCCAGCATTGATTAAATCTTTGTAAATTTAGAGAAGGAAATGTGGTACCACTGTGATCAAAAAGTACGGTGAATGCTGCTGCCGAGTGCGATCCAACAGAAAGGGTGGGATCTTCAATACGGAAAGCGGCGCGTCGAACCTTAGGAACAGTGTGTGACAAGTTTCACCTTGTTCGGTTCAGTCACTCGGTTTTGAGCTACGGTTGAGAGAAGGTGTGTTTTAAGGTGTGCCTTAAATCATGGAACACGAACAACGCATTGATATGAAATTTTGTTTCAAACTACAAAAAAGTGCTAAAGAAACACAAGAAATGTTAAAATTAGTTTATGGTGATGCTGCAGTGACCATGAAGGCGGTTTACAAGCGGTTCGAGCGATTTCGTGACGGTTGTGAACCGGTTGAAGACGAGGAGAGATCGGGACGTCCTTCAACATCAAAAACCCAAGAGAAAGTTGAAAGAGTAAGCGAAATGATTCGATCAAACAGACGATTGACTATTAGGGAAATATCTGAGGATCTGAACATCTCTTATGGTTCCGTTCAAAACATTTTAACAACAGATTCGTGATGATTGTAATGTTTATGGTAATCCATTCCCTTCGTGTAACAATTAATTATATAGTTAATGGAATAATAGTGCCATGAATAATGTCTTCAGGTTGGGTGGCGAGGTTGGTTGAGGCACTGCGCTAAGAACCTGAAGGTCGTGGGTTCTTTTCCTTATGGTTTAACTGGAATTTTTCATTGACGTAATCTTTCTGGCGTCATTATGACACTGGGGTCGACTCAGCCTGTAACAGCAATGAGAACCAGAAATATTTACTCGGGGATAAAGGCGGCCGGTGCATAGGGCCGACAACCTTACCACCGTTATGTGCCGGTTGTCTTGAAATCTGGGAGCCCTAACCTGCTGGAACCTTCAGGACCTGTTCAGGCCTGTTTAGGGATTGCTTTACTGTTACCGTTACCTTTACCTTTTAACATATTCAGAAATACGCTGTTGCACTTTCCACAGGAAAAATAACAGACACGATGATAAGATATGTTGTTTGTTGCGTGTAAGTTGCAGAAAACAGAATAAATAGTGTGTTATTTTTAGGCGCTTTCGCAAAATTGCGAAAAGCGACTATTAGCTTCGTCATGTCTGTCCGTCCATCCGTTTGTCCGTTGGTCCGCATGGAACTTTTCAGCTCCTAACAGGCGGATTTTCATGAAAATTTATATTTCAGTACTTTTCGAAAATCTGTCGAGAAAACTAAAGTTCCATTAAAATCTGACATGAATAACGGGTTCTTACGTGTAGACCAATACACATTTATGATCATATCTGGCTCATTTCTTCGTAGAATGAGAAATATTCGAGACAAATATTGTAGAGGATGTCAAATCACACATTTTATTTTCAGCAACTTTTTCGAATATCACGCTGTTCATGAGATACTGTGGAAAATTATGGTATAGCCAGACAAGTCACAGATGACCATATGGCCCATGCGCATTGCATGCTAATAACTACGGCTACAATACACACTTAGTCTGTACAATACTTTTTGCTTTTTCACAGCAACAGTGGTTGCTCGAACCTGCCTCATTGTTTCATTGCACTACACTGCCTGTCTTGTTTTCTTTAAACTTGTACGGAACACTAAAATTGATCATTATGCAAGAACACTGATTGTATTTACTGACCTGTATATTTAACTTACGAGAATGTGTTTTGAATTCTGATGATTGGACGATAAGCACACATATAATATATATATATATATATATGTGTGTGTGTGTGTGTGTGTGTATATGTGTGTGTGTGTGTGTGTCGGAGTTATTTATCGCCATCAAGTTTGATTAATTTTCATGCCGGTAAATTGAAAGTAATGTTTTAAGGTTTCGGATTATTGTGGTGTTAGATAAAACTGTTAAGATTAAATTAGCCTTAGTTCACAGAAGTAATTAGTAGAGACAAATCAGTCATACGTAGCATTTCATAACACACATGTCACAGTTCATCTCCAAGATAACATATGTCAACCTACCAAACATGTTTTGTGACCTGTAGGCTAAACGCAACATCTGTATTGTCGTTCTACCCTCCTGTTAGAGTGGTGTGTTGGTTTGCTTGTACGATTTTGAATTTCTCACGAAGTGTTGGACCATACATCCTGCGGATTCGTTGATTTACTTCCACTTTGCATTTCGGAATGTTCTACGTTTCTGGCGTATTTCCGAGTACAACATCGAAAAATGCTTTCGGGTATTTTCAGTGCAAAAGACGGTTTCACTGCAGTGAAAGTATCACCTACACACCGTGAATATTAGAATCATTCGAATACCTCCCATATATCCATCCGGCAGACCCACTAGGACTGCAGTGTCACTGTTGCATGATTCACAATTAAAACATGTCGGATTATACAACTAACATTTATCAACTGCAGTGAAGTTTTAATTGCTCGTACATCAGTCACACGCTGTATATTCGCTTGTTAGTAATGGACAAAGAGAACATACCGATCGTTTTTAAAATATTGTTTACTTCAGAACTGGTATAACAGCTCTGATATATTTGATGTTGTCAAATAAACACAATGACAAGAGATCGATAAGTCCCCGTTGTCTAGTTGCGAAACTGCGGGAAGAACTATAAGAAAGATTATACTTGAAGCTTACATCGAACGTTGCAGAAGTTGTTAGGTTTCGGTTCATGTTGTTCAGTAACACCCACGCTTTAAATTTGATATTTGTGTGACCATGCATCATTGATACAATAATATAAACAGCCAACTAGATGCAACAATAACAAATTTTATTGATAATTACAATCAGCTCAACATGTTTCGGGCGATAATTTCTCCCATCCTCAGGAGCACAATACTGTGTTTACAGCTTGTGGTATGATGTACAGGCGATGCTGCCTGCTAGTGACACCAGCAGGCAGCATCGCCAGTGCTTTATAGCACAAGCTGTAAACACAGTCTTGTGCTCCTGAGGATGGGAGAAATTATCGCCCGAAACATGTTGAGCTGATTGTAATTATCAATAAAATTTGTTATTGTTGCATCTAGTTGGCTGTTTATATTTTTGTACCCACGCTTTACTTTATACAAGCACTCAAACTCCAACTTCGTCGATGTGATTAAATTGGCTGTTCATTTAAATACTGGTTAGGACTACATGCTGTTGTAGGCCTGCAAGTTCTGCAAAGTTTGATGGAAAAACATTTTCGTATCTCCGATTTCGAATTCCGGCGTTTTACGGCGGAGAGTATTTGGTGTCTTTGAACGTTGCACAGTACATTTCAACCGCAGTATTAGCGGGCACGAGAGCCAACCAAGGAAATTGAAAAGCTCAAGGTACTTTATCATATTTAATAAAATTTTCTTTTGTAAAACACTCGTAGCTGAAATTGTGTAAGTGTCCTATAAACTATTACTGGAGATTTGCATACTGTGTTAGGTTTGGTCATCTTTGCTGTAGACCTTGACGTTTTCGTTTGAGGGTTGTTCTTACGGCTGGTATGAGGTACCCATCAGGCAATTAGTCCTTTGGGAAGAATAACTGCGAGACGATGGATGTCTGAGGTTGAACCCGGAAAGTTTGGAATCGCATTAGCGGAAGGCCTGTGCAATCGGTGTCTGGGGCGGATTTCACTTGATGGCCACACTAATTAGGGGAGACGAACAATGTCCTTAGTAACGACACTCTGACATTTGACGTAAAACAGAGAAAATTAAGGAAACTCACAGGAAAGTTAGCCAGATGTTTTCAGACACTAATTGTTGTGTCGAATTTGTCGCCACTTGTGCACCATCGACTGCCCTGCTCCGCTTACGTCCGCTTCGGTTGAGAAGGCGTGTGACGTCAGGCGCACCTTGTGGACACAGGTGCTGTCCAAGTTGGCGAAGTAACGGATTACCCGCATTAGCGAACTGTGAGTCGAAACTCTCCGTTAGTGCTTTGATGCGATCGATGGACAGTTAAAGCCCCACATCCTCGTGAATTTGTCTTTACTGGTGCAACCAGGGGTTGAATAGATGTTTGTTAGTCCCTTATGTCTGCACCGTGTTTAGAAGTAGAGCGATAAAGGATACAGAATCGTCTATCCGCAGTAGCCAATCAATCGACCGAGACCAAACAGGGCATAGAATTGCAAAAAATAGAATCCTTGGCAAATATCCGCATTTCCCTTCTGAGTACGATATCCCACCTACGATAGTAGGTCTACTGTTATAGTATCGTAGTAGCGCTTTGTATGGCCAAAGGCTTCTCATCTACATGGCGATGATTGAAACAAAGTCCGTGGAGTCTGGTCACGCACCTCTTTTCTCAGGGATCCCTTTGTATTGAATGTCACCATACTTCGCAGCTCTGTACCTGGACTGCCACTGCAAACTTAGATTCGCGCAAATGTCAGTCTCCTTTGGATAACACAACCCACCATGCCCCATTGCCTGACCAATATGTCAGACAGCAACCTCCTTCGACCTCATTCACCATGAAGATTGAAAGAGCAATGTATGCCGAAAAGTTTTGAGGAACTTCAATACACAAAATGGTTAAACCGCTAAAGCAAAGAATTGTATTTTCGTTTAGGCAGCGAAAACGAGAGTAATTGTCTGTGTTCATTAGTTACAGAAATAAGAGAACGGAGTGTCTAAACCCATGTGCAGTGATGTTGTTGACAGTCCTTCCGGCGCAGTTACTGTGTGTTTTGTTTGTTATTAATTAACATACAGCTAGTTTCGTTTGTAAATTCGAAACCCAACATTTCTGCTAAGGATTTTCCATGAAACCATGCTAGACAACAGCTTCCACATATGCAGTTCTGCGAGAAAGTCTAATAAAATAGCTAATATAGCCGAAGAGAGGAAGGTGATTGTGAAGCTGCACAAAAAAACTGGCAACGTTGTCTGAGTGAAACCTTACGTTACCTACTCTTGATTGCATTTTGAAGAAGAATATAGAAAATAAGTTGCTGAAAATGCAACAAGGGATGTGAAGCAAGAACAAAAGTTTTCTGAACTTCCGGTAGAAAGATTATATGGAAAAATTTATAAAGTGCCCTGAGAATGTATAGAAGAGTTGAAAGATCAAAATATATCACAATGGAACTGTCAGAAATAACGCTGCTTGTGTTAAGGGAAGTCTTGTATATAATGCACAATTTGATGACCTCGGGGTTTGATGACGTGTAGGGTTATATGTGCAAGAAATTTGCTGGTACACATGAATATCTGAAACACCACACGTGCCAATGTATTTTGCAAAATCCTATAAACGCAGCTAGTTTTTTGACAAAGGATAGAATGTATCTATGACAGAGGGAAACCATTGTGCATGGTTCTTCAAAATATCGATAGTTACATGCCTTCACACAATATATAAGATTGTATCAACACGCATGTGACGTTTAATTCTAGACTGTACCCATGTAATTATCATTCTTGCCGAAGAATCAAAGGGCTCAAAGTATGAGGAAGGGGTTCATGGAAGATTTGATGATAGACCCAGTGGCTATAAAAGAAGCGGGGAGAGAACTGAGACGTACATGCTGGCACCACGCATCTGATTCACACGGTTGTAAAGTACTACATAGCATACATATTATAATTAAATCTGTCACGGAACATGTATGCAGAGGTGGAATATTATAAATAGTTTACTTATTGCAGGCAACGTAATCAAATATCTATATTTATAGGGGGAGGGATTCTTCAGTGTGGCTCGCTGATTGCAATGTCGTTTTATCTAGCACTAAACACAATGTCTAGAGCTGTCATTAAATGAAACTGAATACACGTACGCTAATAATAACAATAATAATAATACATTATGTGCTGACACTAAGAAGCAAATTGCATGGGCTAATTTATTGTCCTGAGAATTTGCTGTGTAATAACTACCCTAATTGAAAATAAACGTTCTCTGATTAGATTTTCTACAACGTAAAGAACATGACGGACACTCGAAATCAGAATCGAGCTTCTGATTTGAGCGCTGTAATTAATGAACCGCTGGAGCTGAGCATGTGAAGTACTGTTTGAGGGCGACCATATTAATGACTACAAATCGTGTACGAAGTATTGTTTACCTGACAACAATTATAAACATCGCGACATTACGGAACTTTGATGTTGTATGCTGCAAATTTAATGTAGCATTGTAAATTATGCACAGAAATTAACGAGATGCACAAGTATTCCACTAACTGATATTTCCTACCAGCTTGATCACACAGAATTGTGCATTTCTAGGAAGACAGACGTCATATATATTATTCAGAAATTCCTGTTATTAATAAAGGGAAATTAAACAAGAATTAGATGAAACAGTTGTTTTGACTATATCGGCAGAAGGTACTTGACATAGACTAGATCATTGAGCCTTATAATTAAAAAACTGCGACTTGCGTTTCCCTGCGTCACGTTTATGTGTGTGTGTGTATTAAAAAAAAACAGAGCTGGTCTGACCTCCATGCTGCTGGGTTCCTGAGCTTTATAGTCCGAAATATTACTCCGTTGTACCGCTTAATTAACACTCTTCTAAGGCTGCTATTTTACAGCCCAGGAGATTCTTGTGCGTCTTGTCCATGGGTACTTTGCACTGGCTCTCAATATGGCCTAATTTGCTGGCAACTTTGTGCTAAAGCCGAAGCCCGCTTTGGCTTCAGTACAAAGTTGGAGAGTATTGAATTCCTGACAGCTCTGTTACTGGAGTGAGGTTTCTCAGATGTTTCGTCATGTCGACTGTTACGTACTTAACTTGCGCTTCGATGGTCGTACTGCTTTCATCTTTACGATGAAAGAGTCAGATCAGTGGACTGCTCGTTCGTGACGTTGTTGTATCTTTACCAGTTGATAAGGCGTATCATGTCTTGCTTTGAGATTATATAAGAAAATGCAGGTAAAGTAAAGATAAAGTCCACTCTAGAACACACCACGAAGGCCCAGACGGGGAGTAGATGTATAGCTCTACTTTTTCTTTAACCTCGGCGCTAGAGGAGGGTGGGTGGTCAGTGCCACTCCCCGGCCACTTTACCAACCGCTCCCCCCGAAATATCCAGGTACCCTATTGTGTATGAGGCTAGGTAAGCCCCAGTGCCGGTCTGGACGGGTGCAGAAAATCTCACCTCCGCCGGGATTCGATCCCCGGCCCTTCCAGACCACAGCGAGTCGTTATACCGACTGCGCTATCTCGGCAGGATGTTTAGAGAAGAATTTACAATTTCCATTTTCATTTTTTGAAATAAAATGCAGGAGCGGAACATACATTCTGTGTCGCTGAAGGGCTTACTTTGTATGCAAAGAGACAGTGTTTAACCTTTTCTGGTGGAAATTTATAAAGTACGACAAGAGACACTAACTATTTTTTGAGTGCCGGTGACAAGTTCCGGTATTTCTCTAAGGACAGCAGAACTTGTTACGCTGTGAAAGATAAAACTAACTAACCTATGTCTCTCTGTATACAGGGTTACTGATAAGTCCTTAGCCCGACCAGGAAGGAAACAAGCTAATGTTTCTGTCAGAATGGCGTCAATTTCTTTCGGCGCCTTGTCTTGCAGGGGGGAAAAAACTTGATGACAGCTTGCGTCTCGATGTTGTTGAAATCGCGCGCGTCCTTGACATGCTTCCGAGCTTGTTTCCTTCCTGGTCGGGCTAAGGACTTACCAGCACCCAAGGGGCACTGTTTTGTACATTCTTGTGTATTTACAACCAAGCGTAGCAAAAAGTTTTCAGGTTTCAGAAATAGGTTATTTGGACCGGAACACACTGTTAGCTTCCACATTAAGATGGAGCTAGGCTAGTCATACACAAACGAACGAAATTTAAAGACTCTTAGTCAGTAAAATTCCATTTAGGATAATGTCCCTTTTGTATGCTTTCGTGCACTCACTTTTCCACTGTGTAATTTCCAGCATCGGTATATTAATAGACGCCCGGTTGGATGGTAATAACCAGTAACTTAAAAATCCATGAACACTCGTACGGCACGCACACCGATGAAACGGGTCGCAAGCCGTTGGTTTCATGCAGCGTGAGGCACTATATTTGCATGAAACTAGCCATTCGATCACAGACGGGGGGGGGGGGGGGGAAAAAATGGGGGGGGTGTGTTGAGGCACCGTTTTTGTTTTTTTAAAAAGATTTTTTTTGTTTTTTTTTTTTTTACTT
>Ga0123354_10017486_pt1 | contig 11233 bp, 5 predicted proteins | sample TergutLab28metaG_2_FD_97872 | JGI IMG/M metagenome (GOLD analysis project Ga0123354, IMG submission 97872) | Labiotermes labralis P4 segment gut microbial communities from Petit-Saut dam, French Guiana - Lab288 P4 | ecosystem: Host-associated > Arthropoda: Insects > Digestive system > Gut ... | reverse complement strand
TTAGATTTTTTCAGTGGCATTTCGAAAATCGATTGTTAAAGAAGCTAGTTTCGGTGTAACGTCACTGATCTTGTCTTTCCTGAGTTCATTATGTGGCGAATAATTTTGGTGGAAGAACTTGATTGGTCGGGAATGCTTTTCGGTATCGTGTTTTTAAGCGCAGCACTGTTGTTGCACACAAGGTAAACTCCGTTCACTTTAACTTTAAACACTTGGGTCTTTGAAGTTATAAAACACATGACTTGCTGGGCCCAGGTCTATGCGTTGTAACGACAAGCCCTGTTTTCACAATTAAGAACAAATCACCACACTCAAATGAGAACGACGACTTGTAACGCGTCTAATTTAAAATGCAGTTCGTAACGCGTCTAATTTAAAGGGCAGTGTTAATGACTTGGACGTACCAATTCGTCGGTAGGTTGGCATCCCTTCTGACGAGGACCAAAAGTAGTTGAGGTAGGTTGTCAGCGCTCTAGACGCATATGATCACAGCTGTGAAGGCTTGTTTTTTGTTGTGTAGCACCGTGGTCCCACAGCAAGAGCAGACGGGAGCGGGTTTGGCGATCCCTACTCTAAGGAGCCCTCGAGCCTTCTGAAAATATTTCTGGACACACGACGAAGCCGTTGCCATAAGATGTGAGCAATTTCTCTTGGAATATGACGTTTGATGTCGCGCACGGAATGTGCATTCGTGATTTCCGACTTCCGCCGCGATGTAGATGAGAACTGCGCACTTCTGGTATATTACGCAGCCCGTATTGGTAATTCGTTACCGACGTTTCGGGGCAACCTATCAGTCCCACCCTCAAGGGTCCTGTGATTTTGCGCGCATTCGTTGCACACCAAACTCCAACGTAGCTGAAGATCTGACACCCCCACGTGGAACCGTCAGTCTGCTGAAATATTTCTGTAGCCATTATCGCTCCTGATTTCCCTTCACCTTAAACGCGTTGGCGTATTTTATTTTTGACCTGCATTTAGCCTGTGGGTCGAAATTTATTTATATTATTTCACTTATTCTGTTACACGGCGTTGTTGTCCAGAGGTATTTTTTAAAACTCTCGTCGGCGACCCCCACCCCCCACGAACCCACTTTTCTTCAACACAAGACGTATATATATCTCTCTCGCAGTAACCACTAGCACATGATTGGGCGACCCTGGCCTCGGTAACCTAGCATACCTTGTAGTTTCCTGCGCTAGGGGATGCGGTTAGATGTACTTGGTTTAGTAATCGGAGGAACGTGTGAAAACTTATGACCTATAATTGTTACGGCTTGTTATGTCATGTCATATTATCACCTCGCCCTCCATCAGTTGCTTCGTGATAACGAGAACACGTTCTAAGCTGCTTCTGTAACCACAACTTTGTTGTTGTGTTTGTGGTTTGGAAAGGCTCCCGGATGTCTGTATTTCGCTGCAAGTTGGCCGTTGGTGTCACCGTCGACCGGACAAAGTGTGAGTGGTGGTAATATAACAATCATTCGTAGTGGTCACTATTGTTGTTTTAGCCTACTTTCCATTCTTCGCAAAGAAATGTAAGCATACGGAATTCCTATCCTGAGCCCCTCCTCCCTTCCCTCACCCAGTTTCTTTTTGAACCGGTGACCGATTTTACGAAATGTGATGCAAATGTTAATACGTTAGATACCGCCAGAAACTCGTATTGTTTATTTTCCTACAATTCGGCACTAACAACATGTTGGATACACAGAGTTATGACGAGAGCGACACAGTTCTGAAATGTATTTATAGATGTAAGAAAAATAAGCAATTTTTGTGCAAGTTTTTGTAGAACGAGAAACAAAATGGCGGGGTTATGAATTTGTATTTTGCGTTCGGTTTTAAGACGATAGTGAACTATTGGAACATTTGAAATTTGGTTGGAGTGTAATAATCTCGGGATGGATGCCGTGTATTTCTCCGAAACGTCGAGAACCACACAGCAGGCTTTGGCAATGTCATAGGTTGAACCATTCAAATAGAGATGTAGCTCTGCGTTTTTACGTGCATGCTTTTGATTACAGATGTATGAGTGAATAATCAGTTCATGTGGACGAAGGGGTAATGTTTTTGGTGATTACAATGGCAGGGATAACCTTCAGTTCGAAACTGATAGCCCGAATTGTGTCGCTTGGGCGTCAGCAAGAGTTGCTAATTTGTATGCATGACGTCAGGCGATAGAAAGTGCTTGACTGGAATTTCTGGTTTGTTTGCCAGATGGCCCAGGCTCATATGGAAGCATTGATTTTGAATAGATCTGATACACGGATAGAACACGGGATAATATCTCGCATCGTTTCCCAGGTTTGTGTCAGGCGTTTTCTGTAATGGCACTCTCATTGCCTAGGTTTGTATAGCGTCTGTGATGAATGAATCGGTATCGATCATTGGTGGAATGCTACCGAAGGGTCGGAGGTGAGAGGGGGGTGGGACCGTAGTACTCGGAGAAAAGCCTGTATTAATGCCACTTAGTCCATCACAGATCCCCTATCTGCTGGCCTGGGATGGAACCCGGCTCTCCACGTTGAGAACCACGACCTGGATCAGATGTGCTTGTGTACGTACGTGTGTTGATTTCACAGTGGTTACCAGCATTTCGGAAGAACGTTTTACATTCATCGTAAGGGTAGACCTAACGATGGCTGCTCGAGGGTATACGGCATTATGTGCGAGAAGACCGAAGTCGTAGGTTATGATCACACTCGACACTTGTAGCTGTTGTCGAGTTAATAAGTGCTATAGCTTCACTGCCCGCCACGTGTACTGTACAAACAGGATTGCAAATGGTGTAAGTCGGTACGTGGTACTCAGTACGTAGGCGAACGAAGGCGTAGGCTTACCCTGCTTTCACAGTGTCATTCGGTGTTAACGGTGCACGCGTAAATGTAAGGAAGAAGAAGAGGGAGACCAGACGTTAAGTAGTTACAAGGAAGTTAAAGTAGTAATGAAGCAGAAGTATGTAACATGTGAAGGCGCAGAAAACCGGCAGAGTTGACGAAAAGCGAATGGTAACGTGTAACGGGTGTAACTATGCACAGCTGTTATATATTAGATTGGTATGTAGAGAGATGGATGGATAGATAGATCTATGGATTGATGGATGGATGGGGGGATGGATGGATGGGGGGGGGGGTCGGTAGGTAGATAGAAGAAATGTACAGTTTTCCCCGCGTCTGTTTCCACGAAACTCACAACTATCCAACATCATTATGTGTAGATATGTTGCACCAGATTTCCTACAAATCGGACAATAAGTGTCAGTACGGGTAGAAACTCATTTCCTGTCCAAAGAAACCATGGCGTCCACCCTGCCGATTTTATGGAACTCACAGCTGATCGATACATTCTTTTACTTCTCATGTACCGAGTTTTACGCGCATGGGACGTAGAATGTAGAAAATAGGGGAAATGCGTTTAATTGATGCACGGTGTTTACTATACCGATTGTCACCAAACCTTGAATATCCCGAATGACATTACGCGGAGATAATCTGTACCAAATTTCACCCAAGTCATATGAGGAAGGCCCCGTTAAGTATGAATGTCACCGAGCCGATTTGTTAGAACCTCGCGCTTGCTCGACAGCTTTTGTCTTAAATACCTCTGTGTTTCGAATTTCATGAAAATTCGACAGTGTGTCGCTGGTACTAGGTCTCGGACAGATGGAAATGGTTTCCGCATTAGGCGTTCTCTGTACTTCGTAAAGAACGCCTGATAATGTAGTGCACTGGGGCACCTTTCAAGACCAAACTTAACCTTGCAGAAACATCCATGGGGTTGCTGTTTGTATGTACATCCGTTGAAGCAGATGCTGTTTTAATGCTAAATTGCGGTTAGGTTACAGGTTAAGTGCTGGCATTTTTGTGCTGTTGACAACAACAACGGCATGTAGATGGCTGTGTTCATAAATATTTAGTATACGGCTGTGTTGGCCGATTCCCCGTCACAGATAACTGTTCGGTTCTGGTTGAATTCATAGAATACTTCTTCACGTTTTGTTTATTTGGCGATTTAAAACGGTGCAGAGCATTTTTTTTTTTGCACAAAGCAAATTTGAGAATCTTTTGAACCCGTGTGGGCTGCCAACCAATGTTTAACAGTAAAAGTGTACGGTGAGTGGTGGGGCTTACCATTCCGTATTTTTCTCGTTACTCCCAGTGCGGATTTCACAACCCGGTGTTTGCCTATAAATACAATGCTAGACGCTCGTTATAACTTAAGTTTTGTATATTACTAAAACTTTGTCCTTAATTCTGCTGGGGGAAGTATAAATTGATGTGCTCGAAGACTTCGGCGAGCCACGTGCGGCCCGCCACGGGCATCAGGTTGCGCTTACTGTGTTAAAGACGTCCCAGTGTCGTTGGCTTGAAGTTGTAAACGTGCACGTTTTAACACAGGAATTAAAATTATAGATGAGTCACGCGTTCAGCTTGATCTGTCGTGTAACAAATGAAGGAGTTTGCATTGAGGGCTTCGAAAAGGAGGACACGTCTGTGGAGTTGCACTTAGGTATTCACGTATGTGACGCCGTGTAGTTTGTAATGAGTGTCTGCGAATATCTGCCCAAATACGTTCTTCATTGACATCGCCTTGAGAACCTAACATGTCAGACTGTTACGATCTTTCATATCGAACAGTGCCACAGCGATAATTACTAGAGCTCGCACGTTGGTGTTTTATTGTTTTAGTGCAGCTAGTCTGATCGTATGGCCACGGCCTTTGAATGAATCTGCTGATTTTATTGGAATTTGGCACAACTGTCATTCTGATGGCAGCCGCCTTACAGTTTTGCATGTACCTGTTCTTTACTGTGTTTTAGATTTTCGTTGCGGACGAGGATTAGATCGTGTTCTGTCTGGATTGTGACGTGGGCATTTGTAGTGATTCCATTTGATATATCTCGGAGGACTACGCTGTGACCATCTTTTGTTCTGAAGATAGAATTAGTAGTTTTTTTCCCTCGAAATTTTGGGAGTGGCCAACAAGGTCACGCGGTGTTACAGTCGAGGCAGTCTAAACCTGCTTTTGTTTCATTATAGTAGTCATGCAGACTGTTAGAAGTGGTCACATCATCATTATGAACCGTCATGAGTTAGGCCTTGATAGACCTGTTTCGGCCCCGTCTAATTGTCTCTTCATAGTTCTTCCAAGTCGTCCTCTTTCATCTAGTCTATAATACAGCATTATTTTTCGCATCCTGCTGCTGCTCATTCTTATTACATGTCGTAGCCAATTTGAATTATATCTTTTTATTTTCTCGCCAACTGCTTGTACTTTCAACTCTCCCAAAATTTCTTCAGTCCTCTTGTGGTCAAAAAGTGTGTACCCGGCTGTTCTTGTGAAAAATTTCATCTCGGTTGATGAAAATCGTTTTGTATCCTTTTTTTCTAAAAATGAAAATTTCGCTTACATTTAAAAGAATGGGGTCAGCCAGTGCATTATATATTGTTAGAAGTGGTAATAACATTAGTGCTATGTCTTACCGACTCCAGTTTGCACGGACATACGTTGTGTGAACTTTGTATCTCAAACGGATAGGAACAACGAACGCACGGAATACCATGGGTCGTCACTGCAGGAACGTGTTTGTCTGCCATTCTCGTTTGCGTATACACGTGAAATTTGGTGTGAATACTATTACAGGAATAATATGTTGTGTTGAACCTCTTTTTTTTTTTTTTTGACAATCTGTGTGGAAAGGTATTTTTGGGCATGTGACTGAGGTGTACAGGTAGGGGAAGACTTCCCACATGGGACCTCCTAAGAACAAAAGGCAATTTAAACGAAAGTTGAAGGAAAGCGAATTAAAGAATAACTTTCACTCAAAAACGTATCTGCTATGAACTGAACCTCATATTTATTTGTCTTATTGAGAAATATTTTTAAAAATTGAGCATCGGCCCATTTGCATTCTTAAACTGTACAACAAACCAAAACAGTACTTCTCCGTATCCAAATTGTACTGCTAACTAAAGCCCATTTCGATATGAAACCAGTGCTCTGTCGCATCCTTTTGCCTTCGTTGCTTATTTTGTCCGATTCTGTATCCTAAGTACCACAAAAATTGTGCCTGAGGAAAAGGATACCAAAATTTAAGTTGTATATTCACGTACTGAATTCATATCACTTGTTTAACTGCTGATTAATAAACCCCATAGCCTTGGAGATTTATAACAAGGATTTATCCTCGTTTTCCTAAAGTGGACCATATCAAGCAGGTCGTCCAGAACGGAAACAACTCCCAGTCCAATTTACAGCCACGCCTCATTGTTCAATATAAAACATCAAGACTCTAATTTTGTCCGAAGGAAGCAATGTTAGCACATCTTATTTGCGTAGTACTTGTTTATAGAAGCAGATGTAGAAGTGAAAATAACAACGCACGCCACAAAGAGCAACACATCCTGATCATACTAAACTTCCCCATTACTCGAAACGAACAAGCTTGGACTCCAGAGTGATGTTTATTGCTGTGTCAGTTTCTCGGAATTGGTTCAATAATTTACACGGTCTCTGAACCGGAATTTATAGAAATCTGAATTTGTGAGCATGTCATAACTAGTAGTGATGGCTGTAGGCTTACAGAGTTTCCGAAAATTCGCACCCGCAGGCCCCTCGATTCGGTTTCGGTATCGTTACGTAGAAACGGTATTTAAACGGACGCGTAATTTTATGGAGAGCACATGCCTAGTTATCACCCCGTATTCAACTTCAGTAACATTTCCTTGTCGAGAATCATGTGGCCGTCGAAGTTCTAAGAAGAGCTTTGTCGTATCCATGTTCGCCGAACAGTTGCGTGTTAAGAATCTGCTGGCGCGAATTTCCAAACCCTGCATATTTTTATGATGGAATTTGACATTTGCCGGTCTCAAGACATTGATATATTGAGTAAGGCTTTGCTATAAATGCACTGATATTTCACTTTAAATATTTACGCTGATTGGCTTGAGAGGTTCGAAAATCGGGGTTTTAAATTATGCCGCTGCGAGAATGCTTGAAAAACAGCTTGCGCTTAACGTACTTAACGTCATATAGTGAAAACTAGTTATATCAACCGCATTATGTTAGTATACCTTGTATGTCTCGTATTGTGGGCCGGGTAGCGTAGTCGGTATAGCGACTGGCTACGAGCTGGAAGCTCTGGGGATCGAATCCCGGTGGGGGGGGGTGAGATTTTCCGCACCTGTCCAGACCGGCCTTGGGGCCCCACCCAGCCTCCGGTACTATGGGTACTGGGTCTTTCCCGGGGGTAAAAAGCGGCCGGGGCGTGACGCTGACCCCGCACCTCCTTCTAGTGCCCCTACGGGTCGTACGGCCTGTACAGAGCCTCAGTGCTTGTACACGGGTGCACTTACCTTTTTTTTTATGTCTCGTTATTAGGTAACTTTCTGTCGGCGACTCCTGCCGGAAGTTCCATGCTGGTTGTGGTCGTTGTGTAATGGGATTATCATGATGTGGATTTTCGGTTTTTTTTTTGGTATGCTTGTGGAGCCGTCTATATTCAGAGACGTGTTAGGCCACCATTTTTCTGTATGGTTTTATGCAACTCGTAATGCGGCAATTCGCGGTCCAGTTACAGGATCGTGCACCGTAGATTCTTTACACCATAGGCATTTCTATAATGTCACTTGCAGCCGTCAAACCTTCATTAAGTGCATTAATTCTAGGAGGCGTATGACAAGTTATAGTCAATGTAGGCTAGGTATAAACAAGTATTTCCATTATTTTGCTGGAGGGGGGGGGGCATTGAAGTTGTCACAGTAGTCTTAAAATGGATGTTTTATAACAGTCACATTCTAACGAGGCGCACAAAATCATGTGTTCATCTCGGGTAAAATATTTTAGTCGTATTGTAAAATGGTCTTTTGTGATAAGTCACTGCATCTGTGACACTTTGTATAGGTTCTTCGGGAAGTGTTTTTTTAAAATCACTTTTTAAAAAGGTTTGGAAAAATATGCATATCAGAGGAGTCTTTAAGCGCGTTCGCAAAGTCGCGAAAAACGACTTGTGCTTCGCCTTGTCTCTGTCCGCCCGCCCGCATGGAACAACTCGGCTCCCATTAGAAGTATTTTTATGAAGTTTGGTACTGAGTATTTTTGGACAACCTGGCGATATAATTCAAGTTTCATTAAAATCTGACATGAACGACGGGTAGTTTACGTGATGGTATGCCCCTTAGCTCTTAGAATGGGGAGTGTTTCGGACAAAAAGTTGCGGAGTAGATGAAAACATATTTTAAGTTCATTCACTTTTTCCCGAAAGTCATGCCGTTTATGAAATAATGTGGAAAAATATGATAGAGCCGGTTAAGCTGCAGGTAGCAATTAATACGGCTCATGCGCATTGCATGCCGGATAACCAACGCTACACACACGCGCGCGTGTGCGCGCATGCACTCTCTCTCACTGTCTCTCTCTCTCACAGAATATATAATACTGCTTTTCCTCTGCAACAATGTTTGTACGAACGCGCCTCAGTGTTACGTTGTACTTTCATTGCGCGTCTTCTTAGCTCGTTACGTCGTATGATGTCCGTAAAATTTGTTGGATGTCGGCCGAAATTGGTATGTGTTCACAAAGTGATATTGTTAAGATTTATAATAGTTCCTTTGAAATGGTGGAAGAGAGCAAAACAATTGGGAACAACCTTAACGAACCAGCATTCTGTTGAGGGAGAAATTAAGAGCAGGCTGAAGTCAGGAAATGCTTGCTATAATTCGGTGCAGAATCTTTTGTCTTCCAGTTTGCTATCAAAAAATTTAAAGATTAAGATATACAGAACTATAGTTTTGCTTGTTCTTTTGTATGGGTGTGAAACTTGATCGCTCACTCTGAGGGAGGAACGTAGCCTGAGGGTGTTTGAGAATAGGGTGCTGAAGAGATTATTTGGGCCTAGGAGGCGAGGTAACAGGGAAGTGGAGAAAACTACAAAATGAGGAGCTTAATGTTGTGTACTATACACCCAATATTGTACGGGTGATAAAATCGAGAACAATGAGATGGGCGTAGCATGTAGCGCCTAAAGTGGTAAGGAGAGACTTATACAGGATTTTTGTGGAGAAACCTGCGGGAAAAGACCACTTGGAAGACCCAGACGTGGATGGGAGGATATATTAAGATGGATCTTCAGAAAGTGGGGTGTGGGGTTATGGACTGGATTGGACTGGCCCAGGATAGGGACAGGTGGCGGGCACTTGTGAATGCGGTAACGAATCTTTGGGTTCCGTGAAATGGGGAATTTCTTGACTAGCTGAAAACCTCTTGAAGGACTGTGATTCATGGAGTGAGTTAGTAAGTAAGTACGTAAGTAAGTAAGTAAGTAACAACATCCATTATGACCATACGTTATGAGTTCTTGCTTTTCAAGGTATATGTTCGTTAAATTCAGCGTATTTGATGTTTTTGGAAAAAGTATGTTGACGCTATATAAGCTGAGCCTTTGGAATCTTAATTCATTGTTCCAGTCAGTAATTAATAAAATCGATACAGACCCCATATACGTACGAGTAGGCCTGTACAGGCGACGGTTTGTGTTCTGGTTTTTCTTTGTATTCTATCTGAAGGATGAAAATTTTGATCTTTGCTGTTTGGTGACTTTACGTTGCGTAAGTCGCTAGTTTCTCACGCCTCGGACCGATAGCGTGATTCGATACGTCGGTAACTTACCAATCTACGCTTCGTAACATCTCAGAAGATAAAAGATGTCAATCACATCTCGGCGGAGGCTTGATATCGTGATGAAGTGTTCATTCATTCCGGGTTTTTAGAATGACACATGTCAGAGTTGGGGAGTAATGGGTGGATGTAAGGTGATACGGAAAGAAAGGAAGGTTGAGGGTTAATGGTGTGAAAGAAGGGATCCATTCGTGAGTTTCAGCTGATCTTTTACATTGAGAAAAGACTTATTACGAGGTCTGTGTTAACACTTAACTCCGCCGTTGGAGAAATTGTCGTCAGAATCATTCTGCCACCACGGTATTTAGGTTCGTGTACCCCCGGTTTTCTTCGTTAATGTATTACGGAAAAAGTCGGCGGCATTCTCACCATGATATCTGGGTATGTTGGCTGGAATGGTATTCGAAACCGCCAGTCTTCTTATTACGTATGTGATCGTCTTTTGTCCCGCTGTCATGTATTTGATGTTCCAATAGATATTAACCGTATATTTACGTATCTTTTCGTTTTCTGAAGAAATCCAAGGCGAAGTATCAGAAGTATGTTTTATGTTGGATTACAGTACGGCTTTAATGCGCAGCGTGTTTCGGCGAGAGGACAAAAAGCCAACATCAGGCGAAATTTCGGATACCAGATAAAAGTTACAATGTAAACTACATTTATTTATTATTCGTGTCGATATTGTGTTTTGATGTATTGAATAATGATAACTTATCCTGATGATGGCTTTTTATACCAAACCGAAACATTTTGCGCAGTAAAGTTATATTATAAACACACATCTTTGTTGTTATTGGTGGGCCGGGTAGCTCAGTCGGTATATCGATTGACTACGTGCTGGACGGTCCGGGGATCGAATCTTGGTGGGGGAGCGAGATTTTCCGCACCTGTCCAGACCGGACCTGGGACCCACCCAGCCTCCTGTACAATGGGTACCGACTCTTTCCCGGGGGTAAAGAGCGGCCGGGTCGTGACGCTGACCTCTCACCCCCTTCTAGCTATACCTATACCCCCCTATGGGCCGTACGGCCTGTACAGACCCTCAGTGCCTGTACAGTACAGCTATACCTCTACTCCTCCTATGGGCTGTATGGCCTGTACAGAGCCTCAGTGCCTGTACAGTACAGCTATACCTCTACTCCCCCTATGGGCTGTGCGGCTTGTACAGACCCTCAGTGCCTATACAGTACACCTATACCTGTACTCCCCTTATGGGCCGTACGGCCTCTACAGAGCCTCAGTGCCTGTACAGTACAGCTATACCTCTACTTCTCCTATGGGCTGTATGGCCTGTACAGATCCTCAGTGCCTGTACAGTACGGCTATACCTCTACTCCCCCTATGGGCCGTACGGCCTGTACAGACCCTCAGTGCCTGTACAGTACAGCTATACCTCTACTCCCCCTGTGGGTCATACGGCCTGTACAGACCCACAGTGCCTGTACAGTACAGCTATACCTCTACTCCTTCTATGGGCCGTACGGCCTGTACAGACCCTCAGTGCCTGTACAGTACAGCTATACCTCTACTCCTTCTATGGGCCGTACGGCCTGTAC
>Ga0123354_10017484_pt1 | contig 11233 bp, 4 predicted proteins | sample TergutLab28metaG_2_FD_97872 | JGI IMG/M metagenome (GOLD analysis project Ga0123354, IMG submission 97872) | Labiotermes labralis P4 segment gut microbial communities from Petit-Saut dam, French Guiana - Lab288 P4 | ecosystem: Host-associated > Arthropoda: Insects > Digestive system > Gut ... | reverse complement strand
TATATATATATACATATAAACATTTACGTACTTTGGTATACGCTGAAATTTATATATATATACATACATATAAACATTTATATACTTTGATATACGCTGAATTTTATATATATATAATTTATATATATATACATATAAACATTTACGTACTTTGGTATACGCTGAAATTTTTCCGGAGAATATGTAAATCAGAGCTCAAATCATGAAATCAACATCATTTGATTTTCTAAAAGTAAACGAGGATTAGTGGCGTAAATTATAGACATATTTAAGGTGTACTGAAAATTGTGTAGGTCTTGTGTATGTTTACACGTGTTGCACTTCTCTAGCGCTTGACTGTGCCACCAGAGTGCAGCATGAGGCAAAGAAAACGTAAAATGCTAATTAGTTTTTGTAATTTCTAAATCGTAAAGACAACACATACTAAGATGTAGCGCTACTCGTATCTGGTGTTTTTGTTCCGATTTGTTTAATGAAGCGGCTAACAAGATAATTGCAATATACACAGATGCTCGTGATTAGCTTCGTCAGCATGCCGAGCCTCGCGGACAAATGCTTGTATCGAGAACGTCCAGGATTCAAACCTGGTTACAGCACCAGCTGTTCTGACTGAGATATCTCCTATTTCTCGATATTTCTAGGAAAATATCGGTATTAGAATTTAATCGAAGGCTAGTCGTTAACTGTCACAGGATTTCCAATTTATTCTTCATAGTCAAATATCATTTCCTGCCCAAAATAATCTAACTTACTGATGGTGTCTTAAAAGTCTTGAAATACATCGTAGATAAATTGATAAGCGAATAAAAATAAATAAGTAAATCGAAATCGCCCTGTCTCGGTCGTGATGCTAAGACGGTTAAATGTGTTCAGTGAAATAATTGCTACTTGAAGGTAAAGGTGAAGTTCAGCCTAGAACAGGCCTCAATAGCCCAGAGGGGAGTAGATGTATAACTCTACTCTTTCTTTAACTTCGGCGCTAGAAGGAGTGGGTGGTCAACGCCACGCCCCTGTCGCTTTACCCCCGGTAAAGACCCGGTGCCCATTGTATAGGGGGCTGGGTGGGCCCCAGGGCCAGTCTGCACGGGTGCGGAAAATCTCGCCCCCACCGGGATTCGATCCCCCGACCGTGTAGCCCGTAGCCAGTCACTATACCGACTGAGCTATCCCGACCCTAAATAGTTGCTAGGATTATAAGTGCTGCAGCCCGTTGAGCGAAATTTAAACACAAGCTCAAGCTATCGTTTAAGCCTTCACATACACACAAAAGCAATAAGTGTACTGTAATGTGCATAAACACATACATACATACATAATACATACATGCATGCATACAAACATATATACATATATACATACATACATACATACATACATACATTACTTACATACATAATACATACCTGCATGCATACAAACATATATACATACATACTTACATACATACATACATACATACTGTACATAAACACACGTACGTACCAACTTACATACATATTTATATTTCCTTTTGAGTTGTGTCCGAATTTCTACTGCCAGTAGGATGCCATTTAGTTACGTTTAAAAACTTTCAGTGTTTGTTTTGATGTCTGTCGGAAATCGCTGCTTTAAATTGCCTTAAAATGGGCGGCAGTTTCCTTTGAAGTCACCATTCACAACCATCTTCCCACTTTACTCGATATTATTCTTCCATGGTGTTATTTATTGCCACGCCCATAATTAAAAACTAAAAAAAAAAAAATATCCATGTAGCAGGGTCCTTCTGCAGAAGCTAACAGTCTCTCCGCTAGTCATGAAATTCACCGCATTTTATGGACCTCGAAGGTTCATTATCACATCTATAAGAGCCAGTCCCCTGTTCCTCTCCTTAGCCAGATCAATCCAGTCCATGCCCCAATTCCACTTCTTAAAAATCCATTTTAATATCATCCTTCCATCTACACCTTGGTCTTCCATGTTGTATCATTCCCTCAGGTTTCCCCACCAAATTTACACCCATCATTAACGCTATAAATACTCCTGTGTTTATTAGCGGTAAACTATATTTTGTAGACTCACAAGGCTACTGGTTATAAATTTATATAGACTTAAATTCAGAGACTGTTGAAAGTAGTGTGAAATAGCCTACGTGCTCTCTTGACCGCCACATGAAACGGGACAGTGTACAGTGGCAGTTTTCCCTTTACAGATATTTAAAAAGAACAGCCTGATATATGAAATAAATAGCTGCTTATTGTCGTAAAAATGTATTCTGTTGATAAACTAAGGTTGGATTGGGCTATTGGCAGGCAATGCGCTGTTTAAGATATTTTATGCACTTTTATTGGATTATCGTGTGAGAGAAAAAGAGTATGGATTACAGTTGAACGACACTGACAAAAATAAACAACCTTAAGTCTCGACTGACATTTGCATTAACGAAAGCTGAAACACCTGTATGGATGTTACTCTGTTACACACTTTGTGATGAAGACGTAGGTAGTTTAGTTGAAACTGAAGAATAAGAACCGGGCTGGAGTAGTGTCGGGGCCGCAGGCCTGCAGCCCCGACACTACTCCAGGCTAACCACACCTAACCTCCAACCTACAGAAAACCAAGAACGAAAAGACCAATGTGATAATCAGCACTATAGTCGTGAGCTCCTGACGATGGGCATAGTAGTGCCCGAAACATGTTGAGACTATAAGAATTACAATAAATAATAAGTAGCATCTACTTTGTTCTTATTCTTCAGTTATCTCAATGATGCACGGTCCATAAAACGTCAAATTGATTTAGTTGTGTTTAGAGACGAGGTAGAAAGCAGTGCTATGGTGAAAAGTAACCGAGTTATATCATATTGTTTCATATCGGATATTTTGTTACTTTCTTGCGTTCGATTGACACTGTACCCTGCACTTCCTTCCAACAAGGCGACCTTGACGCAAGCAGGATTTTTATCATGTCGGTTGCATGTAGTTTGCTGGTAGCAGTAGGAGATCGGGTTATGTTATGCTGTGTGTAAAGAGTGCATGTGTCTTGAGACGAACTGGGATCTGTGGAGTGTGAAGGATAAAAGTGATAAATTTTGTATGTTTGCTACACGTGCTTTGGACTGTTGTTATTGGTGTGTGCTGGGGAACAGAAGGAAAGGACGTTTGTTCGTTTACTGCGCACTGGAATATAAAATTCTTAGCATCATATTGTAGATCTTCCTGACAGGTAGGATTGTAAGAAATAAGTTGTCAGTACGAGGAACACTTATAATTGTAAATTAGTATTGTGTGTACAAATAACAATACTAACTTAAGTGTTGTACATTACGTAAAAACCTGAGCATGTCACTGAATTTTGGTATTCAGAATACGAAATCCAGCATATACAATACAGTTGGTCACGGTGCAGTAAGTTAAGTTTATCATTAAAGACATTAACCTTTTAACGGCTAAAGGCAATCTGCTTTATATAAGGAATCAGTCTGTACCGCGCTGTAAACACTTTCCACTACGGTTATAAAAATCATTCAGCTAATGAGGTATAAAACAAAATTCGCAGTCTGTTCTGAGATCCGCACAAAATACTGTACGCAAAGCCGGCAACATGTACAATTTTTGAATGTTAAACCTGGCGGTACGTAGAGAAACCGCTAGGCTTTAAAACGTTAAATAAATTTTATTTTATTATTACGTAACATGGAACTCTTCATAATCGTAACGTTCAGTTAAATGCTTGAAGATCTGAGTGCTATTTTGTACCATGACCAACAAATGCACAATTATTTCACAAATTATCACACTGCTACTTGTTTCGACACTATCATGTCATACTTGTAATCAATACCTTACCAAGTTACACAAGTAATTCTAATACAACTGTTGGTAATACAATTTACAATTAAAATGTTTCACACAGGTTGTGAAATACTTGTGTAACTGGGCAAGGTACTGATTACAAACTCCCTGAGAATGACACGATAGTGTCGCAATATGTAAGAGTGTGATAGTTTGTGAAATAATTGTGCATTTGTTGGTCATAATACAAAGTAATAAAAGATGCACGGTCCGTGTATTAAAATTATCTGAGTGCTATTTACCTTCCGCTTATGTAGTCTACTTCTAAATATACAGTGAAAATTTATGCCCAACATTATCCTAAGTTCGCGTGAAAGTTACTGTTTTAATTTTTTTCTGGACAATTTCTTATTTACTGTGTCCAGAAGTCTATTTATTGTTTTGGTTTCAAAAGCCATTAACAGGAGACGTAACATATTGCTTCGAAAATACAGGGACTGTTTCGGATAAGCAATGCTTGGCTAGTACTTGAATTAGTAAAATATTACTAAGTCACTCTGTTGTGTAGAGATACAATGTAATTATGCTGGCTGTTACTAAGTTGGTTAAAAATAATATTCAGTGAAATGTAGCTTACAAATGTACTTGTTTGTAGTATGGACAGATTCAGACCTAACACGTTTTTAGTCTAGACGTCCTGATGTGCTTCAGTATGTGGTCTAAACTGGACCGAAGTTCCCAGAATCTAACAATTCAGAAATATGATCTAGAGTTTTTAACGAAATTGATGCTGAAAGATGAAAGTTTTTGAAAGACGAAAAGCCCTGCCCCCCTCCTCCCTCAAAGTGATGTCGTTGGCGGAACTAAAGCAAAACAATGTTATAATTGGCTACGGCCAGAAAGTAGGTTTTAGGGTAAAAATAATATTACTGTGTATTTTGTGTGTGATTGTTTCAACTATTTAATTAGCTATGTCTTTTCCACTTGGAAACTAAGATTCATCTGAATTAATATGCATAAACGCATTTCCTAACTCAAAGAATACAAAATCTGTGTCTATTATAAAAATCAATGTGCTCAGATTAAGGCAGTAGACATTCCATATTCTGAAAATTATATGGAACACATATTATGCAATCTTAAGTAACGTAACATAATTTTTTAACATTACAGCAGTGCTGTTGATAATTACCAGTGGGATTTAAACTGTTAATACCAGAGTTTTTGCTCCATTAGACCTACCAATAAAACTGCAGGATGTTGTTTCATGACCAGGTTAATTTATGATGGTATTAATGTTTGAAACCTATTCGAAAGCTGTTAAGTATCGCATGTTTGAAACTGCATTTTGTATAGACACTAGACACATGGCAGTTTATGTGTGACACCAAACTGTGACTACAGCAAATTGTATTAACTAGTTGGATTATGTCAGGGAGAACGCATAAGTTTTCTATGAGGTATAAAGTGAAATGTTTAATATTATTTAGATGAATTCGGACTTCAGTGGTCTGTGCATTTCTAAAATTCAAGTCCCGAATGTATATTGCCTCAGGCTTTATGTTTTTTTATGTTGCACCTGTACGTGGGCTGTATTATTGCTGCTGTGGGCTGTACTCGCTGTAAGGAGGAGTGACATATAGTAGTGTATCCGTCGGATAATGCTGATGATGCATAAACAGCAGTATTTTTAAAATTATTTTTTGTTTATGTAATTATAAAGGCTTAATTTTGCAGTTCTGTCCTTATTCTGTCCCCATGTAGGGAGCATTCCTTAGTAGTTACGGATCAGCACAGCAGGCGGCTCTGATTGTCCAAGACATCCTCTGTATATTAAGCAATAAAAACTGTGGTTAAGCATAGGAACCCAAAGTGGCTGGATTTACACGCGGCACTGAATTTCAAAAACGATTTTGTATATTATTCAATGTGCATAGTTAAAGATATCGCTAAGTAAAGTATAGGAGTGGCTTGATGTATGGACACCGTAAGTACGGAAGGGAATTTGTTGTTCCTAAGGTTGGGTGAATAGCTGTGCACTGCTGCAGATTGAGTGTCAATGCATTGTGTTCAGAGAAAAAGTGTGCATCATGTCCTGCATATTTGTCGCATTCTTGTATAATTTATGATAGCCTAATTTATTGATTGCGAAATTTAAATGGAGAGTGACGTAGTGTATATTGGTAATGTCGACAATAAAGATATTTTAGAAATGCATAAATATATTGTCTGCCTGTGTTTATTTTGTACCTGATAAACAAATCACACATCCAGATTTTCACTTGGAGAACTGTAAGCTGGTAGTGTCTGGTGTAGCTGTCTACCCTGAATTCTTCAGGTTTACAGAGGTTAGATATTTTGGAAGAAATTTCTTTAACATACACCCCGAAATTTGAAACGGTTTTACACTAGAGTGCATTTAGTTATCCCATGTGATAAGTGGGTCCCCGTCACAACGGTATGGCCCGTCCTCAGTTTGCGGATGGAGTAACAGCACCCGATATGGAGGGTAGCTGCGAATATATTGAATAAACAGTCGCAGACAGCCGACAAGCGGTGGTCCTCCAGCTTGGGGTTTGGGCGAAGTGCTAACAATTCCTCACCGTCAAAATGCACCATTGTTACGAAATATTCACAGACAAATCCTCGGACCTGGAATGATACTTTGGTACGGCTCAGGATAAGGAGAGTTGGCGGGCACTTGTGAATGCAGTAATGAACCTTTGGGTTCCATAAAAGGCGGGGAATTTCTCGACTAGCTTAGAACCGGTTAGCTTCTCCAGAAGGACTTTGCGTCATGGATTAAGTAAGTAAGTAAGTGCATTCTTTTATCTCTGACCTGAGCACCCACGTGTCACGGGAAGTCCTGGCGGATTTAAGCTGTCTATGCGACATATCTGTCGTGCTCCGTGTGCAGATAAAAGTATCACCCTGTATAATATTAATCCTATTTTGCTTATTCCTCGCTGTCTGTCAGCAATGCTTAATATCTGTATTTTGAAAATGCACTGTCTGAAGTCCATAAAGACAGCGTATCTCTATCTTCGCAATCCAAATGCCCCTCGCTGTCCGACGTTGCGGCAGCTACAGCGAGAGCAGGAATTTTAGAGTAATATTTTGATAAGGGCACATGTACTATGGAAACACTGCACTAGCATTTTGCAAATTTTTAGAACTTTCCTGTATGTTACGTCACAGTTTCGCATAACTGCACTGAAAGCGGTGTGTAGATGATGGCAATGTCTCAGAATACAGACTGCACTCGAATTACGACGGGGTTCCTTTCATACGACCGGGTCGCAATTCCACCTTGAAAGTGGGAAATAACTTGCACATGTGGGGCGATTTCTTTGTTTCACTTAAAGTGAGGTGTAAACACCGACCAGACTGTCAAACGCACAGCACTGTGGGAAATGACGAGATGATAAAGGGGCCCAGACAAAACATCGACTAGCATTCATGTGTCTTGAATCGATCAGTCATTGGGCTTAGCGATTGAATCATGGTCGTCAGCATGAATGATCTTGAGACGATCGTGTCGTAAGTCGGAAAGCGTCTCTGTCAACTTTCAAAGACCAGTGGATACTTACTGCCGTATTTAATATTAAAATTTTCTGCGTTCCACCAAGAGTGTTAATTTCGGCGTCTGGGCTTCAGGAAAATGAGGTTTGATTCCCTGTCAAACAGTTCGTCTTTTTAATGAAGATGGAGACTTTAAATGATGTCGTCTCTGTATTTATACATTGTGTAGTTTAGTGGTTTACTGTTTTGTACACTACCTGTTGTAGAACCTCAAAAACTGACCGTAATTTAAAAAAAAAACACTGTGAAAACCTAAAAAACATATATTGATTTGAAGGGTGTTTCCTGTGCGGTACGAAATGAATCTTAAGTACAAGTGAGGTTAATTTTCATTTTCAAAGGTCGTGCCATGACCCAGGCTCTTAGTTGTGAACTTCTCATCGCGGAGGCCTGGGTTCGATCCACGTCAGTCCATGTGACCATTTATGGTAGACGAAGCGGGACTGGCACCGATTTTTTATAAATAATTCAGTTTCGCCTGTCTGTATCATTCCGCCACTGTTCCTTGTTCATCTTCATCTAAGCGTTGCTTTCATAAGGAGAACAAAAGGGCAAAGCGTGGGAACCTCCTGAAAACAACACTTTTTCCATATATCGGGGTCATTTTATAGTAAACTACTGACACTTGTTTTTTCATCTGTAAAGTGTTCAAACATGTCAGCGTTTTTCCTTTCTGTGTAAATACCACTTGACGCAGTGTAATTTCAGTGTATTCTCTGCAGATGATAGGTTAAATTTCTGTCATCGTGTGTCCGCCTTGGATTAAAACGACGGATTAAATAAGCACATAATACCCCATAAAACCTATTACTCAAGTAAAGTCTTAGGCACAGTGTTATTTTAAAACGAAACCACTAATAAACATTCCTTTTTACATTCATTTAAACGAAGAGGCTACAAAAGAATCTGATAAAAAATAAGCCAACAAGAAATAACAAGTTAACTGTGATTTGCATCACACTGTAACACCTAAAATTAGGCGTCTACTTTGTACAATCCACAGAAAATTTTAAAATTTGTTATCTCCTTATGCTTCTAATTTTCTTATAGTAAATTTTCACTATCTAATTTACGTTTGCACATTTTAAGTACCAGTAAAACAGCATGAAAATTAAAGCACGGAACTGAAGACATTACCTTGCACGGCGCTAGATTCTGCAGCCGTCACTTTTCTCTGCGGTGGTTGCGTGCATTTCCAAAAGAGTGTACTGACATCTGTGAACTTTTCATTACGTTATGTTAGTTTTTGAAATGTGAAAGATGGACGACCATATTCTCATACATCTCAGGTCAGTTTGTTACCCTATTTCGCCGAGGAAATCTTCATCAGGTAATGTTCGTGCAGCTTGCTCCATTATTAAACTAGATCTCTGTAAGAAGCAGCACCAGAGGCAGCAAGGTTCGACTGCAATATAACTGTGGGAACTACAACAGACGTCCGGCGCAACCAAACGGAAAATTTCCCCCGCCGTGCTGAACCGAGACAAATGTTGCTGCTATCCGTGACAGCTCCAACTAATGGTATCTAATGGTGGAAAACAGCCCAGGTTTAAGGCTCGTAATAACCTGCTCTTCTCTCCTTGTCATGTGATAGCTATAAAGGAATGATGATGACGGGGAGGGATTTCCTCTTTTCCAAACAATAAACTTTATTCTCACTTCGTTTACACCAGGCGTATTCCCCTTATTTTTATCACAGCTTCAGGAACGTGGGCGAGGCAGAACGGTTTATCATTTGTACTTCGTTGTAATACATTTCGGATAGAACGTGCTGTTCAGTGTGCAGAACTGAACAGCAATGTGTCCGAACACAAGAATAATGCTATTGAACTATTGGTTACTTGTATTAAACGAAAAGATAAATACTAAGCAAAACTGAAAACTTTTATATGGACACGCGTTTGAAGTTTCGGGTTTAGTATCTAAGCGCATTTTCTTACTATGTTTCAATAATATTGCTGACTAAGTTTATCTCTTGTTCTTCTTAAAAAATAATGTAACTTAGAAACAACTAAGAAAGGTATTTAGACCAAAACGATAAGTTGAGACACTCTCTTGAGAAAGAAGTAGGCTTATCGAATAAGCATGCTGTATTTTTCTGTGTTTGTGCGTGTCTGTCTCCATTTAGACCTATTTGTCAGATTTCTACGACATTGTGTGCCATTTTTCTGTCATCAGAATTTACCCCAGCTTCCTCGTGTGCCACAATCAGGATAGCAACATCGCAAAATCGCAAAAGTATTCACCAGTTAGCGGAAAGAAAACTAGCCGCGTTGTAAGCAAAAGTAAAGGTAATTATGTCCCCGTATACCTCATGAAAGCACATATAGCAGTAGTTTAGATACGCCCATTCGTAACTTCGACACTACATGGAGATTATAATTTAAATCACTCTCGGACCCCTTTGCCCCCGGCCAGAACCCCGGTACCCCTTGAAGAGGAGACTAGTTGCGCCCCAGACGTTTTGGAGAACAACAATAATTCTTGCGCTTCACAGGATTACAATTCCAGATCAGTCCCTTAATCTACTTATTACATCCAGCATGCTGTCTCGGCTAATTGATTTAATGTTCACAGCATTGTGTGTTGTGTTAGACCTTCAAAAGGTGAGAATTGTGTTGTAATTTTTGTAGGCAGTAAAACATGGACGTATCTATTTCTCGAAGCCTGTAATACGTAGCTTGGTGTCCGACTGCATTAGCCAGTCAGTCACTGTGGATAAGCGTGTCGAATTTAGTACGAGTGTGGGTGATAAAGTAATCTAACAACGTAAAAATTTACAAATATGGGTACGATTAAATTTGGGAGCTTATTTTCGAAAAGATACTTTTCTTATACATTTAAAGTAATTTGTAGAATCACTTCAATTTATCAAACAACGAATGCAAATATAATTTCACATAAAACACTTTTAAAACATTTTAAAACACTCCGAAATGTTTCGATCTTGTCAGATCATCATCAGGGAGCATTGTTCCTTGCTAGTGCTTCGTACGAAGCACACCCAGCCACTGCTCCACAACACATTCCTACACAACAAGATATGCTGCCACAACACCTCGTTTGTAAATACCAATTGAATTGTGAATACTGTAACATAACTTTAGCAAGGAACAAAGCTCCCTGATGATGATCTGACAATATCGAAACATGTCGGAGTGTTTTAAAATGTTTTAAAAATGTTTTATGTGAAATTATATGTGCGTTCATTGGTTGATAAATTGAAGTGATTCTACAAAAAATGTGCTGTGCTACAATAAGATTTATAATTTGTAGCATATTTACAATCGTGTATCATTAAACACGTTATTGTTATTTAATGCTGTACATTTTCCATGCAAGTGTGTTACATATATAAAATTTAAGGCCAGATTACTGCACAATGTCTTTTTTTTTGTTAATTAACGCTCCGACATGTTTCTGCCTAAGCCGTTAACCATCTTCCAGAAGCTCCCTGAAGATGGTCAACGACTAAGGCCAAAATATGTCCGATCATTAATTAACGAATAAAACTTTGTGAAACAAGTTGGTGTTAAATTATATATATCTTAATTGCTCCTCTAGGTTGGTGTTTGTTTGATCTTAGGGATTGATACGTCATATTGTAAGAACTACACTGTTTCAAAACCCCTGCAGGCGGGGAGGAAATAGCTGTGAACCCGGCCGAAATGCCATTAAAGGGCAACAAATTTACTGCGCTGTGGTTTTGGAGTATGGCCATGTGTACAAGAGTATGGTCATGTGTACAAGAGTATGGCCATGTGTACAAGAGTATGGCCATGTGTACAAGAGTATGGTCATGTGTACAAGAGTATGGCCATGTGTAAAAGAGTATGGACATGTGTAGAAGAGTATGGTCATGTGTACAAGAGTATGGTCAT
>Ga0123354_10017482_pt1 | contig 11235 bp, 9 predicted proteins | sample TergutLab28metaG_2_FD_97872 | JGI IMG/M metagenome (GOLD analysis project Ga0123354, IMG submission 97872) | Labiotermes labralis P4 segment gut microbial communities from Petit-Saut dam, French Guiana - Lab288 P4 | ecosystem: Host-associated > Arthropoda: Insects > Digestive system > Gut ... | reverse complement strand
GTCTCGAAGGCGTCGGAGATGTATTTGAGGAAGATCAGGCCCAGGGCGACGTGCTTGTAGTCGCTGGGTTCCATGTTGCCGCGCAGCTTGTCGGCGGCCTTCCACAATTTGTCGGCGTAATCGAGTTCGGGGGCGGGCGCCTGGCTGGATGCCGGGCGCGTGGCCTTGGGCGGTTCAACCTTGGCAGGGTTGAGCGCGGTGGCGATGGGGGGCGGCGCGGCGTCGAATAGTCTTGCCGTGGCGAATGCGACCGAACCGCCGCGTCCCCGTCCCGTGCGAATACGGCCACCGTCGATCAACTGCTGCCTGATGCGCCGGTACGTGTCTTCCTGCCAGCCCAGCTCTTCAAGCAGGCGCTGGTTGCCCGCGCTGCCGCCCAGGGCGGCCAGAGCGAGGATGAAATCCTGGGCGGGTGGGTTGGTGGCGGTCATGCGGGTGTGAATTCAAAAAAGTCTGTGCGGGTGCGCCCTCTCTCCCCTAGCCCCTTCCCCACGAGGGGGGAGGGGAGTTGAAAGCCCCTCTCCCCTGGTGGGAGAGGGGGAGGCGGTTCCCGCGCATTCTGCCGTGAACGCATCGGCGCGCGCACAAAAACGCGCGCCCAGGGCGATGGACTCACCCTGGGCGCTGCGGGACGACAGAGAAGCGGTCGGTCAGGGCACGAAGAGCTGGATCATGAGGCCGCCCGGGTTCACCATGACGAAGTCGGCGCCGTACTGCACCCAGTAGTAGCCCGGACGCGGCTGCGGCAGGCGGTAGCGGCGCCAGTCTTCGACGCGGTAGTTGTAGCCACGGTATTCGGGCGGCAGGCGCCGGCCCGCCGCGTAGGGCGGCGGCAGCGGACGGTTCATTTGCCGGCCTGTCTCGGGAGGGCGCTGCATAGGCCGTTGCGCGGGCCGTTGCGGCGGCCGCTGCTGGGGCCGCTGGCCGGGCGCCGGTCCATGATTATTGGCGGAGTGGGGCTGCGCATGGGCGGCGCCAGCCCATGCGCCCAGGGCGATGGCGGCCAGCACGGTCAATCTGGATCGATCGGTCATGAGGTTCCTCTGTTTCAGGTTGCAATGACTAAAGATCGAGTCCGTCGCCAAGGCGCATCACCGCAATGCGGCGGGCTCGCATGCATGGTAACGCTTCAGGGTCAGTGTTAGCCTACACGCGGCGGCGCGCATTCGTGACGCGGTGTATTCATCCGCAAGGTCACACCCCCCGGGCGCGGTCGGCGTGAAAACGAGCGGTGAAGGTGGTGAACTGGCCGGCGTCGAGCGCGGCGCGCATTTCCCGCATCAGGTTCAGGTAGTAGTGCAGGTTGTGGATGGTGGCCAGCATGGGGGCCAGCATTTCGCCGCAGCGTTCCAGGTGGTGCAGGTAGGCGCGCGAGAAGCCGGCGCGCCCGCCGTCCGCCCAAGTCACGCCGGTATCGCCGGCGCAGGCGTGGCAGGTGCAGCTTTCGTCGATGGGGCGCGGGTCGCTCTTGTGGCGGGCGTTACGGATCTTCAAATCGCCAAAGCGGGTGAACAGGTGGCCGTTGCGGGCGTTGCGGGTGGGCATGACGCAGTCGAACATGTCCACGCCGTGCTGCACGCCGTACACCAGGTCTTCCGGGGTGCCGACGCCCATTAGGTAGCGCGGCTTGTGCGTCGGCAGGCGGTGCGGGGTGTGGGCGGTGATGCGCAGCATGTCTTCCTTGGGCTCGCCGACGCTGACGCCGCCGACGGCGTAGCCGGGAAAGTCCAGCTCGACGAGCTGCTCCAGCGATTCTTGCCGCAGGTGCTCGAACATGCCGCCCTGCACGATGCCGAACAGGGCGTTGGGGTTGTCCAGCCGGGCGAATTCGCTCTGGCAGCGCCGCGCCCAGCGCAGACTCAGTTCCATGCTGGCGCGCGCTTCGTGCTCGGCGGTGATGTGGCCCTGGGTTTCATAAGGCGTGCATTCGTCGAACTGCATGACGATGTCGCTGTTCAGCACGGTCTGGATCTGCATGCTGATTTCGGGCGTGAGCAGCAGCCGGTCGCCGTTGACGGGGCTGGCGAATTTGACGCCTTCTTCGCTGATCTTGCGCATTGCGCCCAGCGACCAGACCTGAAAGCCGCCGGAGTCGGTGAGGATGGGCGCGGGCCAGTTCTCGAACGGGTGCAGGCCGCCGAAGGCGCGCAGCACGTCGAGGCCAGGGCGCATCCACAGGTGGAAGGTGTTGCCCAGGATGATCTGCGCGCCCATTTCGCGCAGGCTGCGCGGCAGCACGCCCTTGACGGTGCCGTAGGTACCCACGGGCATGAAGACCGGCGTTTCCACCACGCCGTGGTTGAGGGTGAGACGCCCGCGGCGCGCGTGGCTGGACGGGTCGGTGGCAAGCAGTTCGAAATGGAGCATCAGGCGGGATGGGGCGCGGCGGGTTTGCGGGCGTGGACCAGAAAGCCGGGCACGGGTTGGTCATTCTCCAGATACAGCGTCGGGAGGTCTTCGATCACGATGTCGGTGAAGCCGGCGGCCTCGCACAGCCGCCGGATGGCCGAGGGCTTGTGGGCGTAGCGCATGGATTCGGGGCGCAGCACCAGGTCGGCCTCGTCTTCGCCCGCGCGTTCGCAGGAGAACAGGAAGTGTCCGTCCGGCTTGAGGATGCGCAGCGCGTTGGCGATGACGGGCGCGGCGTCACCCGCGTCGGTCAGCGCGCCGGCGCAGGTGATGACTTCGTAATGGTCGGCGGGCGTGTCGGCCAGCGCGTCGAGCAGGTTGACGCGGTGAAAGCGCGAGTAGAGCTGGTGCCGGGCCGCCTCGTCGATCATTCGCTGGGACAGGTCGACGCCGATCATGTGGCCCTGGATCCGCCCCAGGTACGCGCCCACCAGCCCGGTGCCGCAGCCCAGGTCCAGCAGGTTGAAGCGCAGGTCGGGGTAGGCGCGCTTGAGCAGTTCGGCGATGCGTTCGGGCACGCGGTATTTCAGGGCGCGCACCAGGTGCATGTCGTAGTACGGGGCGTAGGCGTCGTAGGCCCCGGCGATCAGGGCCGCCGGCTGGGTGGCGGGGATGCGGCCATGCGCGATGTCGTGCCAGAAGCGCGCGCTGGCGTCGCCGGGCCGCAGCGCCAGCACCGCGTCGGCCTGCGCCTGGAAGCGCTCCGGCGTGCCGATGATGCGCTCGCACGACATCAGGCCGAGCAGCGCGTCGACGTTCAGGGGCTGGCGCTGGCGCACGAATTCGAAATGCGGCAGGGCTTCGGCGTAGTCCCTGCGAGTGACCAGGGCGCGGCCAAGAAACAGGCGCAGTTCGAGATGCTCCGGGTGGTCTTGCACGCCCTGGCGCGCCCATTCGAAGGCCTGGTCGATGTGCCCAGCCCCGGCGGCGATGCGGGCCGCGCCGAAGCGGACTTCGGCGTCCTTGGGCTCCAGCGCCAGCGCGCGCCGGGCCAGATCCATGGCCTCGTCGCGCGGGCCCTGGTGGGCCAGCAGCAGGCCCAGTTCCACCTGCGCCACGGGCCAGTCGGGCGCCAGTTGCAGCGCCCGCCGCGCCGCCTGGATGGCGCCCGCCAAGTTGCCGGCCTGGCTGGCCAGACGCATGCCCAGCAGGGCGATGCGGGCATCCGTCGGGGCTTGCTTTTGCGCCTCGCCCAGGGCGGCGGCGGCTTCGCGCAGTTGCCCGTCGGCGATTTGCTGGCGGATGTGCTGCAAGCGCTGCGTGAAGGGGTCGGACGGGATGTGGATGGGGGGCATGGCGGAGCGTCTTAGAAGAGGCTGGCGGAGAGTGTTTTTGATTCAGGCGCGCTGGTCACGCTGTGGCCCCTCTCCCGCCTCTTCGGGGCACCCTCCCCCACGAGGGGGGAGGGGAGATGCACCCCCCTCTCCCCTTGTGGGAGAGGGGCAGGGGGAGAGGGGAAAGCGTATCCAAACTTGACGTACAAACCACCCCGCGCACATCAGCGCGCCAGGGCCGCGCAATTATCGGCCATCCGGGGTGAAGTTTGCGGTCAGCCACATCGCGTCGCCGTAGCTGAAGAAACGGTAGCGCTGGGCGATGGCGTGGCGGTACAGCGCCATCACGCGCTCGTAGCCGGCGAAAGCGCTGACCAGCATCATCAGCGTGCTACGCGGCAGGTGGAAGTTGGTGATGAGCGCGTCGGTGACCTGGAAGCGAAAGCCCGGCGTGATGAAGATGTCGGTGTCGCCGCTGGCTGCGCCGCCGCGGGCCCAGCTTTCCAGCGCACGCACGCTGGTGGTGCCCACGGCCACCACGCGGGCGCCGCGCGCGCGGCAGTCGGCGATGGCGGCCTGGGTGGCGGCGGGGACCTCGTAGCGCTCGAAGTGCATGGCGTGCTCGGCAATGCGTTCGGTCTTGACCGGCTGGAACGTGCCCGCGCCCACGTGCAGCGTGACGGCGGCGCGTTGCACGCCACGCGCATCGAGCGCGGCCAGCAGCGGCGCGTCGAAGTGCAGCGCCGCCGTCGGCGCGGCCACGGCGCCGGGGCGGCGGGCGAAGATGGTCTGGTAGCGCGCGGCGTCCTCGGCGGTGTCGCCGTGCGTGATGTACGGCGGCAACGGCACGTGGCCGTGCGCGGCCATCAGCGTGTAAGGGTCATCGGAAAGGCGCAGATGAAACAGCGCCCCCCGCGCATCCGGCCAGCGGCCCAGCAGCTCGGCCGTGAAGCCGCCGGCCATGCGCAGCAGCGTGCCCGGGGGGGGCTTTTTGCTGACCTTCATGTGCGCGGCCACGGTGCCGTCGGGCAGCACGCGCTCGATCAGCAACTCCAGCTTGCCGCCGCTGGGTTTTTCGCCGAACAGGCGCGCCTTGACGACCTGGGTGTCGTTGAACACCAGCAAGTCGCCGGGGGCCAGCAGCCCGGGCAAGTCGCGGAACACCCGGTCCACCGGCGGCATGCCGCTGCCGTCCAGCAGGCGCGCGGCGCTGCGCTCGGCGGCGGGGTGCTGGGCGATGAGTTCGGGGGGCAGATCGAAATCGAAATCGCTGGTGGTGAAAGTCTGCATGTCGCTTGAGGACCGGACAGGCCCGTGCCAAGGAGGGAGGTTGTTGAGTGCAGAATTGTCCTATGTCCGATGCTCCGGCCCATGCCCCGCCCGACGCCAGGTCGCTGTCCGCGCCGCAAAAGGCTCTGAGCAAGCTGGGCTTGGTGCGGCCCATCGACTTGGCGCTGCACCTGCCGCTGCGCTATGAGGACGAAACCCGGCTGACCCGGCTGGCCGATGCTCGCGACGGCAGCCAGGTGCAGATCGAAGGCGCGGTGACGCAGCAGGACATCACCCTGCGCCCGCGCCGCCAGTTGCTGGTGACGGTGGACGACGGCAGCGGCGTCTGCGTGCTGCGCTTTTTCAACTTCTACCCGTCGCAGCAAAAACAGATGGCGGTCGGCGCGCGCATCCGCGCGCGCGGCGAATTGCGCGGCGGCTTCGCCGGGCTGACCATGATGCACCCCACGGTGCGCGCGGCGGGCGGCCCGCTGGCCCAGGCGCTGACGCCGGTGTATTCCACGGTGGCGCAACTGCCGCAGCCCTACCTGCGCAAGGCGGTGCTGACCGGGCTGGCGCTGGCCGATCTGTCGGAGACGGTGCCCGCCGAACTGCTGGGCCAGCTCGGCGGCCCCCGCTTGTGGAGCCTGCGCGATGCGCTGTCGTTCTTGCACCAACCCAGGCCGGACGCGCCGCTGGGCGAGTTGGAAGATCACAGCCACCCGGCCTGGCAGCGCCTGAAGGTCGAGGAACTGCTGGCGCAGCAGTTGTCGCAATTGCAGGCGCGGCGCGCGCGCGACCGGCTGTGCGCGCCCGTGCTGCGCGCCGAGCCGGGTGGCATCGGCGATCAATTGCTGGCCGCGCTGCCGTTTCAATTGACCGCCGCGCAGCGCCGGGTGGTGGACGAGATCGCCCGCGACCTGGCCCGCACCCAGCCCATGCACCGCCTGCTGCAAGGCGACGTGGGCTCCGGCAAGACCGTGGTGGCCGCGCTGGCGGCGGCGGCGGCCATCGACGCGGGCTGGCAATGCGCGCTGATGGCGCCCACTGAAATCCTGGCCGAGCAGCACTTCGCCCGGCTGATCGACTGGCTGGCGTCCTTGCTGGAGCCGCGCGGCCAGCGCGTCGCCTGGCTGACCGGCGGGCAAAAGAAAAAGGCGCGCGCCGAGATGCTGGCGCTGATCGAATCCGGCCAGGCCCCGCTGGTGGTGGGCACGCACGCGGTGATCCAGGAGCAGGTGCATTTCCAGCGCCTGGGGCTGGCGGTCATCGACGAGCAGCACCGCTTCGGCGTGCAGCAGCGGCTGGACTTGCGCAACAAGCTGTCGCAGGCGCAGCAGGAGCCACACCTGCTGATGATGAGCGCCACGCCCATCCCGCGCACGCTGGCCATGAGCTATTACGCCGACCTGGACGTGTCCACCATCGACGAGTTGCCGCCGGGCCGCACCCCGGTCGTCACCAAGCTGGTGGCCGAGCACCGGCGCGGCGAAGTCATCGAGCGCATCCGCGCCCAGATTGCGCAAGGGCGGCAGGTGTATTGGGTGTGTCCGCTGATCGAGGAAAGCGAAGCGCTCGATCTGCGCAACGCCACCGAAACCCACGCCGAACTGAGCGCGGCGTTGCCCGGCCACGCGGTCGGCCTGCTGCATTCGCGCATGCCGGCGGCGGAGAAGAAAGCGGTGATGCAGCGCTTTACCGCGGGCGCGCTGCCGGTGCTGGTGAGCACCACGGTGATCGAGGTCGGGGTCGACGTGTCCAACGCCAGCTTGATGGTGATCGAGCACGCCGAACGCTTTGGCCTGTCGCAGTTGCACCAGTTGCGTGGCCGCGTCGGGCGCGGCGCGTTGGCGTCGGCTTGCGTGCTGCTGTACGCCGTGCCCGAAGGCGCGCGCCTGGGCGAGACGGCGCGCGCGCGGCTGAAGGCGATGGTCGAAACTGGCGACGGCTTCGAGATTGCCCGGCGCGATCTGGACATTCGCGGCCCCGGCGAATTCCTGGGCGCGCGCCAAAGCGGCGCCGCGCTGCTGCGCTTTGCCGACCTGGCCGCCGACGCGCCCCTGCTGCAATGGGCGCGCCGCGCCGCCCCGCGCATGCTGGACGCGCACCCCGACCTGGCGGCGCGGCACCTGGACCGGTGGCTGGGCGGGCGGTTTGACTATCTCAAGGCTTGATCGAAAAAAACCGTTCGTCCCGAGCCCGGCGAAAGGCGGGCCGATCAGCCGAGGGTGAACACCAGGCGCGACTTGCCCGCATCGTTCCAATGGCGTTCCACCTGCGCCAGCGGGACGGTCTTGGTGGCGATGCGCAGATGGGCGGGAACTGCCGCGTCCAAAGTGCGCCTGACCGCATTCAGCAAGGCCGGCTGGGGCACGCTTTTCATCCCGCTGCCCATCAGCACGATGGGCGAGGAACGCAGGCCCGCGCCGGGCAAGTCGATGCACTCTCCGCTGATGCTGCCGACCTGCACGAAGCGTACCGGCGTGGCGTCCCGCGCGCCTTTGGCGATGGCCGCGATCAGCGTGCGGGCGCTTTCGCCCCACAGGTAGTCGATCACCACATCCACGCCTTGCGCGAATTCGCGCAGCAAGGCTTGCTCGTACTGCTGCGCGCCGAGCGGATGCGCCGCATCGAGCGCGAAGGCGATGACCACATCCGCCCCCAGCGCGCTCACTTCTTGCAGCTCGGCGGCATTGCGCCCGGTGGCGATGATTTTTTTGGCGCCCAGATGCCGCGCCAGTTGCACGGCCACGCGGCCCGCGATGCCCGTGGCGCCATTGACCAGCACGGTCTCCCCGGGCGCCAGCCGGGCGCGTTCCACCAGCGCCGCCCAGGCCGACATGCCGGGGTTGGCGAGCGCGGCGGCGCTCACGTCGTCCAGCGCCTCCGGCAGCTGGATGCAGTGCCGAACGTCCACCAGCGCCCGCTCGGCCAGCGCGCCGAACGGCGCTTCGGGCAGCATGAAGCAGACGCGCCGCCCATCGGGCGTCACGCCCACGCCATCGACACCGGCAATGGCCGGGAAGCGGGCGTCCGAGCTGTAGTGGACGCCCGCCGCGCGCGCTTTGGTGATCTGGGTCAGCGCGGACGCCCTGACCTCGACCACGACAAAACCGTCGCGCGCCACCGGCTCGGCGAAATCCCCATAGACGGGGGTACTGTTGGGGGCTTTCACAATGGCTGCTTTCATGGCGGATGTGCTCCAGAAAAAAATGTTCAGCGGGACAGAAAGACCATGCCCAGCAGACGTTCGGCGTCCACGTGCTGCGTCGACGCCAGTTCCCGGATGGATTGCCGCGCCGTCGCCGTGATGCCGTGCGCCTGGAGCTTTTGCAGCAGCGCCTGCGGCTCGGTGTGCGTGAGGTCCGCCAGCGACGACAAAGGCGCATCGGCCAGGGCCAGCAAGATGGGTTCTTCCAATTGAGAGCCGGTCACCAGTCCCCAGGAAAAGACCGATGCCGCCAGCACGGTCACAAAAACCGCAATGCTGGCCTGGCCCCAGCGGGAGTGGAGGTGGGTTTTCAAGGGGCGGAAATTGGCCGTGACGTGGCCGCCAACGCCCAGCAGAAAGAGCAGCGAAACCCACTGGTGCGCGCCCGCCATCAGCCCGGTATCCCAGTGCAGGAACATCAGCAGGCCGCTGATGCTCATCAGAATGAAAGAACCGATGGTCAGCGGCGTGGCCCAGGTTCGCGGGGGGAGGGTCTTAACCATGAGGGCGGCTCTCCACGGCTGGCTTGCCGACGTTTGTCATAATTCACCCAAATGTGTGCATTTTGCACATGATAGCCAGAGGCCCGAATCCATGTCAAGTAAAAATGTGCAAAATGCACCTTTTGGCGATCTGCTGCGCGAGCTGCACGGGGCGGTGATCGACATCGTCAGCGTGATGAACCTGCCGCAGCGCGACCAGGCTTTGCTGCGCGAGGCGGGCGTCGTCATCGACCGGGCGCTGTTTCCGCTGCTGGTGATGGTCGAGCGGCGCGGGCCCATCGGTGTCGTGGAGCTGGCCGACTGCGTCGGGCGCGACTACACCACGGTCAGCCGCCAGGTCGGCAAGCTGGAAAGCCTGGGCCTTGTCCACCGGCAGGCAAGCGCCGCCGACCGCCGCGTGCGCCAGGCCGCCATCACCGCCGAAGGCCAGCGGATGACGGGCCGCATCGATGCCGCGCGCGAGCGCATGGGCCAGGCCGTCTTCCAGACCTGGAGCCAGCGTGATCTGCAAAGCCTGGCGCGCCTCATGCGCCGATTCGCGGATGCGATGAAGCAAGCGCCGGAACAAAGCGCACCGTGACGCTGAAAATGGAGTCCATGCCGAACGGAGCCGCCCCATGACCCTCACCGAACTCAAATACATCGTCGCCGTGGCGCGGGAAAAGCACTTCGGCAAGGCCGCCGAGGCCTGCTTCGTGTCGCAGCCCACGCTGTCGGTGGCGGTCAAGAAGCTGGAGGACGAGCTGGAGATCAAGCTGTTCGAGCGCAGCGCCGGCGAAGTCACGGTTACGCCGCTGGGCGAGGAGGTCGTGCGTCAGGCGCAAAGCGTGCTGGAGCAGGCCGCCGAGGTCAAGGAAATCGCCCGGCGCGGCAAGGACCCGCTGGGCGGCCCGCTGAGGCTGGGCGTGATCTACACCATCGGCCCCTACCTGCTGCCTGGCCTGGTGCGCCAGAACATCGCGCGCACGCCGCAGATGCCGCTAATGCTGCAAGAAAACTTCACCGTCCGCCTGCTGGAGATGCTGCGCATCGGCGAGATCGACGCCGCCATCCTGGCCGAGCCGTTCCCCGACGCCGGCCTGGCCGTGGCGCCGCTGTACGACGAGCCCTTCATGGCGGCGGTGCCCGCTGGCCACCCGCTGGCGCAGCAACCCTGGGTGACCAGCGAGCAACTCAAGGGCGAGCACATGCTGCTGCTGGGTACCGGCCACTGTTTCCGCGACCACGTGTTGCAAGTGTGCCCCGAATTCGCGCGCTTTTCCAGCGCCACCGAGGGCATCCGCAAGAGCTTCGAGGGCTCGTCGCTGGAAACCATCCAGCACATGGTGGCCGCCGGCATGGGCGTGACCCTGGTGCCGCGCCTGGCCGTGCCCGCCGCCGCGCTGGCGGCGCAGGCTGGGAGCGGCCAGGGCCAGGGCCAGGTCCAAGGCGAAGCGCCGCTGATTCATTACCTGCCGGTGCACGACGACGACGGCCAGCCGCCCACGCGCCGCGTGGTGCTGACCTGGCGGCGCAGCTTCACGCGCTACGAAGCCATTGCCGCGCTGCGCAACGCCGTTCACGCCTGCGAACTGCCGGGCGTGCGGATGATCTGAAGCATCCCGGGGCGCGGGAGGGTGATTCCATTTCCCTCCGGGGATGGGTGCCCGAAGGGCGGGGTGGTTGCGCGGTCTCCTTATCACGTTCAGTTTTTCAGGTGACGCCGCGACCACCCCGGCGCTGCGCTGTCATTCCCGCGAAAGCGGGAACACCCCTCTGCGGAGGGGAATGAAACCGCATGACCCATAGTGCTTGACGGCAAGCACAGAGCCTTTCTTCCTGGAAACGGGTGTCTGGACGCCGCCTTTTGCGCCGGCGCTGTGCGCCACAGGCGATGCGGCCTCAGAATTATGATTCGCGCCTGATTTTTTCTGCCCCTTTTCCCGCCGAGCGAAGGCTGCGATCCAGCTTCGCCCCGGCCAACACCGGTCTCCATGCAACAACACCAAGCCACGTCCATCGCCCTGCCCATTGCGTCACGCAGCCGTCTGTATCTGGACCTGATCCGCTGGGACCGCCCCGCCGGCTGGCTGGTGGCCCTGTGGCCCACGCTGGGCGCGCTGTGGCTGGCGGCGGGCGGCTTTCCGGGCTGGCACCTGCTGGCGGTGTTCGTGCTGGGCACGGTGCTGATGCGCTCGGCCGGTTGCTGCGTCAACGACGTGGCCGACCGCCGTTTCGATCCCCACGTCGAGCGCACCGCGCGCCGTCCCATCGCCAGCGGGCGGCTCGGCGTGCGCGAGGCGCTGCTGCTCAGCGCCGTGCTGGCGCTGCTGGCGCTGGGCCTGGCGCTGACCACCAACGCCCTGGTCGTCGCGCTGGCGGTGCCGACGCTGCTGGTGTCCATCGCCTACCCCTTCACCAAGCGCTTTTTTGACATGCCGCAGGCGGTGCTGGGCGTGGCGTTCGGCTTCGGCATCCCGCTGGCCTACGCCGCCGTGCAACGGCACGTGCCGCTGGAGGCGCTGGGGCTGTTCCTGGGCAGCGTCGCGCTGACGCTGGCCTACGACACCGAATACGCCATGGTCGACCG
>Ga0123354_10017481_pt1 | contig 11235 bp, 12 predicted proteins | sample TergutLab28metaG_2_FD_97872 | JGI IMG/M metagenome (GOLD analysis project Ga0123354, IMG submission 97872) | Labiotermes labralis P4 segment gut microbial communities from Petit-Saut dam, French Guiana - Lab288 P4 | ecosystem: Host-associated > Arthropoda: Insects > Digestive system > Gut ... | reverse complement strand
GAGTGGGGGGAAAGATGCGGCCGGAGGCGGGTGTGGGGGGGTGGTGGTGTGAGGGGGGGTAAAAAAAAAATGCGGGGGGGGGGGGGGGTTGCATCTCGTGTCCTGCTTAAATGTGCCGACATTCGCGTTGTAGTAATGACTTTATCACTATAAGGTGAGGTAAATACAGTCAAAAACACAACTATAAACATACGGCTAAATGATGGTATTTATTAGCAATGGAAAACTACATGTTTCGGCCTGTGGCGGCCATAATCAGGTTGATGATGGCCGCCACAGGCCGAAACATGTAGTTTTCCATTGCTAATAAAAACCATCATTTTGCCATATATTCATAGTTGTGTTTTTGACTGAATTTACCTTACCTTATAGTTTAAACACACAACGGGGATGGCACACCTCAGATATTATCACAAACTCCATACTATTGTCTGTATTTCTTCCGAGGTTTCAACTCGGTAATTCCCAAGCCAATCGCCAGCCGCTGTACATTGCGGTAGGCGGTCCGCCTGCTTGCAAGTACTCACGAACAGGAACATTGTATTTTCATTTAACCTTTATTGGCGGTTCTCTTGAAAGTCTGCAAGTATCTTTCATTTAAATTAGGGTTGTCCAACCTTATTTGGCAAAGGGCCACTGTCGTTATGGTGGGCTGGTTCGCGTGCCACACTTGTAAAAATCACAGGAATTTTTATGGCCCCGGCCAACCAGTTGGACACCCATGATGTAGATAGTGACCTACAGGAATTTTTTTTTCGCGCATGTCGAGCGGAACTGACTAAATATATAAATGAGGGCCATAAAAATTCCAGTGGTTTTAACAAGTGTGGCACGCGAACCAGCCCACCATAACGACAGTGACTCTTTGCCAAATAAGGTTGGACAACCCTAATTTAAATTAAAGGTGCTTGCAGACTTTCAAGAGAACCGCCAATAAAGGTTAAATGAAAATGCAATGTTCCTGTTCGTGAGTATTTGCAAGCAGGGGAAAATGTTTGGAAAGGAAATTACGGAGAAATGTTGAACACATCTTGTGCTCGGTCTTACCATTTATAGGATAAATCAGCAAAGCTGTTCTTGTGCTTCGTCGCCTGATAACTGCAGAACGTTGTGGTTTATTTTTAGGAGTTTTCGTAGAATATTAGCTTCGCTGTGTCTGTCTGTCTGTCAGTCCATCCTCATGGAACAAATGGGCACCCGATGAACGGATTCATTAAATCCGATGTTCGAAGACTATTCGAAAATCTGTCGAGAAAATTCAAGTTTCTTTACAACCTGACACAAATAACGGTACCTTACACGAAGACCTCTGTCTCTGCACGGTAATCTCTCCCTGAACTTTTTCGGACAGAAGCTGAAGATAAAATTAAAGCACAGTCTATGTTCAAGAACGTTTTTCCCAACATCGCGCTGTTTACGAGGTAATGTGAAAGAATATTGTAGGGCCGGACAGGCCACAGATGACAGTATAATATGGCGCATATGCGTTGCTTGCTGGGTTACTAAGGATACAGGCACACACTCAGAATACGTTATATTTCTTGCTGTTGCACAACGACAACATTTACGCGCCGCGAGATTGCGTTCGTTCGTATATTGGCAATCTTTTGATGTTTTGCTGACCGTGCATCTCAGTATAATCTTAGTAATTAACCAACTTGATGCACAAAATCTTGTTTTATAATAAGTTTATTATATACCTCTACATGTTTCGAGCACTGTGTGCTCATCATCAGGAGGTCAAAATTGTATTATACAGCATCTGGTATCATCCGGTGCACCTGACGGCCACCTACAGAGGTATGTAATAAACTTTTTATAAAACAAGATTTTGTGCATCAAGTTGGTTAATTTCTGAGATTGCCTATCTGGTTTACATTTAGTGTAGAAAGCGGGGTACATTTGTCGAACTTTACCAGATTTCATGTGGGCCAGGTAGCGTAGTCGGTATAGCGACTGGCTATGGGCTGGACGGTCCGGGGATCGAATCCCAGTAGAGGCGAGATTTTCCGCACCCGTCCAGACCGGCCATGGGGCCCACCCAGCCTCCTGTACAATGGGTACCGGCTCTTTCCCGGGGGTAAAGAGCGGCCGGGGCGTGACGCTAACCCCCACCCCTTCTAGTGCCATGGTCAAGAAAGAGTAGAGCTATACCTCTCCTCTCCCTATGGGCCGTACGTCCTGTACAGAGCCTCAGTGTCTGTACAAGGGTGCACTTTACCTTTTTTTTTTACCAAATTTCGTAAGCATGTGGACATTGCCACACCTGATTTACTCCGTCTATAACGATATCAGACTTTAGATTTCTAGAATAGACAAGCTGGAGGTAATAACAGAGAATACACGCCAGAATTATGAAATTAAACTGTGCATGCTGTATTACCTTGGTTGAGAACTTGTTTTGAGTGCATTACCTAGTCGTCGTAGCCTGGAATGCTATCACCAAACCCTGTTGCCACACTATACTTCAAGGGTCTCCAACCCACTGCGGTCCGCGGCCACATTTGTGTAATTAGTTACACCCCATAAAAATTTCGCAATAATTTAGGCCAGTAAATATACTTCTTGCTGTCATTTTTTCACGCGAGGACCACCAGCGATCCAACAGAAGTAGTTGTGGTGCTGTGCCTTACAAAGTTTGGACACCCATGCTGTACCTAACTGCTGTAGGCTGCACAGTAACTGCAGCTTCAGAGGACAGTTCCCTCTCTCATTCTGCTGGGAGGACGCCAGATCCCATTCCAAACTGAACCCAATCAACAAGTGGCTGTGTGCTCTCCAGGGAGATTTACTGCCAGTTTTGAAAGCTTCTATATTTCAGTGAATTGTTTTGCTCGGCTAATATGTACAGTGCGTTTTGCTCACAACATTACTCTCTGCGGAATGGGAAACTGATTGAAGATCAGTTCAAAACAGAATTGAATTTTCGGAACTTTGCTGCATTTTATTGCTAATACACTCGTATCTCTCCCAATATGTCTGAAATTACGTTTCTCTCTCGGATTTAAACAGAATTGAATTTTCGGAACGTTGCTGCATTTTATTGCTAATACACTCGTCTCTCTCTCTTTCTACCATTCGGACTTAAATAAACACTTATTTGTAGGGCTGTGTCATGCAGCAAGCCGCATTGCACTTTGTGAACACATGACAGTTGGTGGACCGCCTTCAAAGCGTAGGATTTGAGAACAGAGCCTCACAGTGGATTGGGAATCTATGCGGGGGAGTATAGCAGAAGATGAGGTGCGGTGGACTTGGTACAAGGTGGTGCACGACACCATGTCTACGAACTTACGACTTGGTACAAGGTGGTGCACGACACCATGCCTACGAACTTACGTGTACATACGATTAAGCTGCAGTCTACAGTTGCGTGTGTTTACTGTAGTAAGACAGACACCACTGCATAGCCTGACGGCATGCACGGAAATTAACGCGATGTGGGCATGGACGAGGGGAAAATTAGCAACTATCTTACGAACGGACCCGAAACATATACCGACAACATGGGTAAGCGCCCCAATTTTCATTTTTGCCACGACCCAAGCATCAGATTCTGTTATGAACCACAGGTCACGTGGTACAACACTTTGTCGCCAGAAGACGATCCTTCAACCTTCTGGACTGAATGGACTTTATGAGGCGATCGAAGTGGCATGCAAGACAGAGAGCGAATAGTAATTACCTGAGCGTTTGTGACTACGGCCAATCCCGCGAGGTCTACGGCGCAGGCCTGCGACCGTTCGCTTGCTGGGATTGCGGGTTCGATTCCCGCCTGTGGCATATCTATCTCTTGTGAGTGTTGTCTGTTGTCAGAGTTTCCTGAGACGGGCCGATCCCTCATCCAGGCGGATCCTACCGAGTGTGTGTGTGTGTGTTTTTTTTTGTGTCATTGAGTATGATCAGGTGCAACAATAACCCTCTATATCCACAATGAGCAGGTAGGAGAGGTCAAGACAAAAAGGAAAGTGTGTGACTAACAAACAAAGATGGCTGCTGATGTACAGACGCTGCAAAAAGATTGAGGTGTCTTAAGTCACAATGTGCGACAGCGAATATTCATTTTGGGTGAACTAAACCCTGCCATTAAGTGTGTCATGTGTGTCTGAAGTTCACCAAGCATTAATGTGTATAGTAACAGTACTTAAATAAATAAAAAATGTTTAAAACAGCGATTGGTTGTCGGTCTTTCAACTTTGAGGCTGGGGTTCAATCCCAGGCTTGTCGGTTTTGAATTTCTGGTGCGCAAAATGACAAAGGGTTTTCTCCGATTGCCAGTACTTCGGTTACTCCCTGTCGGTATTGTGGTGCAAGAAATGCTTTGTCTTCCTTTGTATGTTTTGAGAAGCAAGGTCTAGCCACTGCTAACTTTGTGCGTGGCAACAGAGAGAGGAGTTGCATGCGGTTGCCGACCGGATGTTAGTTTTATCTAAGTTAGGTAGATCTTGGCGAGTAGAGCTTGACTCCGTGGTCGTGGAAGGGGAAGGTGGTGGAAGCAGGCTGTGAAGGAAAGATGCTTTGCAGCATAATTTTGATCCTCCTAGCTTCAGGTAATCATTGCTAATTATAACAAGCAACGAGTGAATAAGGACAAGATTTGGAATTATTATGGTTGTATTTTAATGTTTCAAATGGGGGATAATAGCACTGATCTAACAAATTTCCATGCCAGCCCAGACCTGGCAGTGACTAGACCTCATTAGTAACCATGCAGTGTATAATGTTCATTTGTTTTAGAATTTGTAGTTCAGTAGAATAAGGCATCTTAGTACTTAGCATTTATGGTGTGAGTGTACACGCCGGCCAAGGTGCCCTGCAGTGCAAGATCAGCACCTTTCTCGTTGCGGTAGTCCCAACCAGCGCATCAAATATCGAAGTGAGAGACTCCGGGATAGTCGTCCTTTTCCATACTCCTATCGGGCCACATACTTACCGCTCGGGGCCCTTTTGTCCAAATCCCAAGGGCGTTAACGCTACCAAAATAACAGCGCAGCCTGGGTGGAATCACCATACTAACATGGTAGGGGGAAGGGGCTGTCATTTCGCACCCGGACCCCCAACGTTACAGTATCATTACAACACAGCTCCGTCCTCATTCTTAACTGACGCAGTATACTCGTAGAAGTTGATAGCGTCCTTAGATAAAAGGCCTCGAAAGGTGTACTGCAACCGCCGTGACGTGTTGCAGCTACCGCTGCTCTCTTGCTGGTTGCAGAAGGCAAGGGGTTCTGCTGTTCGTATTCCTGATCCTCGCCCTTCCTTTCCTTAACATTTTATCATCTTTCTTCATATCCTTCGATTTTTCTTTCTCCGAATTCTTATCATACTTCCGTTTCTGTCGTGCTTTCTCTTCAACTTGTAGTATTGCACATTCTCTCTCGGATTCCGTTCATCAGACACTAGCCTACCTGTGCCGAAAATCTTTAGTTTTTGTTCTTTATTGTTGATTATTTGCCGTCTGCCTGCGCTTGAGTTCACTTGCACTAATTCTTGCACTAAGAGATATTTGTTTAGTGGTCGTCCGGGAATAATTTTGGTACTGGAATGGCTCTCATGCATGCTGCATACAAAGCAACAATTTTTTGAGTATTGCCTTCTGTCACGAACAACTCTTTTTTGCACTTAGACGTTATCCATAGGTCCTAAGATACAAGGAATGTCGGACGCACGGACCGATGTGATATGTGCTGTGTGAGGCGTACACAAGGGACACACACAGAAATAACAACATTTAGAATGTGTTCAACCCAGAATAAAATTTGTGAAAGTTGGTACGGGAAATATACGGTTCTTATTGGGACAAGATAAAAAAAAATAGAGGATGTAATAATCCAATTTTGGCATGAAATAAATGTAATTTCGCACAGGAATGGACAAAACACATAGACAAATTCCAGAAGAAAACTTGTCTAAAACATGCAGATGCCAGAAGAAAAATGTCAAAATTCAGTTTTGAGTTTCCCTCGACGAGGGCAAAGATGTATTGGAACACTTTGTAACATTTGGACTGAAGCCGCAATAGTGCTTGTAAGTCCGTTCCTTAAAATAGGAAATAAGAAATTATTACATCACCGGACTGAAAGTTGTCTGCAACTAATGATCTTTCTTAAAGAACTGAAACAATAAGAAGTTCCCTGCGGAAGGTGAAGATGGAAAGCCGTCCCTTTTGTAAGGCCAGAGTTGGAGGTAGAAATTTGTTAATTAAACTGGCTTCTTAGTGCACACAGTTGAATGTAATTCTCCTATTCACAAAATGACGGATAGAACAATCAACTTAAGCAGTCTCATCACTTAACGCACACGCCTGTTCTTTATTATTCCCCCCACCACCACCCTTCAGCTTCCGACACCGTCTTCGTCACAACTACTCGCATATTTCGCAAATCCCGAAGCTGGAAAACACTGCAGACTGTTCTTAAATGTGACTTAGAATCCACAAGTTTCTATCCGATTTTCCTGTGCAAATTACTCTCCCCCCCCCAATCTTTTGATCTTCTCTTTTTGGTTGAAGCGTCACGTCAGCTGTGAGGCCTGTAGCAAGTGTGCTGCTCTTCCGAACTGCTAATCAGCTTTCGGCTGTTGCTCTCATGGCGTAACGTGAACTCGTAATAAGGAGGTCATATCAGCCTCCATGTTTCGTCTATGTAAGTCAAGCAAATAGTTCTGAAAAATAAGTTCCTGTAGTATATCTGCAGTTAAATTAACATCAAGCTAGATTACTGGGTCTGTGTTAATGTAACGGGAAGTTCCACACCGATAATACCAAGGTTTGTGTTAATGTAACCAGAAGTTCCATACCGATAATACCAAGTTCTGTGTTAATGTAACCGGAAGTTCCATTCCGATAATATCAAGGTCTGTACTAATGTAACCGGAAGTTCTATACCGATAATACCAAGGTCTATGTTAATGTCCGGAAGTTCCACACAGATAATACCAAGGTCTGTGTTAATGTAACCGGAGGTTCCACACGATAATACCAAGGTCTGTGTTAATGTCCGGAATTTCCATAAGATAATACCAAGGTCTGTGTTAATGTAACCTGAAGTTCCACACGATAATAGCAAGGTCTGTGTTAATGTCCGGAAGTTCCACACAGATAATACCAAGGTCTGTGTTAATGTAACCGGAAGTGCCATACAGATAATACGAAGGTCTGTGTTAATGTAACCGGAAGTTCCATACCGATAATACCAAAGTCTGTGTTAATGCCCGTAAGTTCCACAAGATAATACCAAGGTCTGTGGTAATGTAGCCGGAAGTTCCACGAGATAATACAAAGGTCTGTGTTAATGTCCGGAAGTTCCACAAGATAGTACCAAGGTATGTGTTAATGTCCGGAAGTTCCACAATATAATACAAAGGTCTGTGTTAATGTAACTGGAAGTTCCACAAGATAATACCAAGGTCTGTGTTAATGTAACCGGAAGTTCCACACAGATAATACCAAGGTCTGTGTTAATGTAACCGGAAATTCCACACAGATAATACCAAGGTCTGTGTTAATGTAACCGGAAGTTCCACACAAGTAATACCAAGGTCTCCCACTGCACATTTCTTTGAAATTTCACTCCCACAACTTACTTCTTTAACACTTCGACGACTTACTAGTTGATTGCAGTTGTACAAAACGCTGAGTCTGCCAACCCCATTTTTTGGGGCAATTCTCAGCCTTTAGTCTAGTTATGTTAACAGTATTTTAAGCATCCTGTCCCTCAATCTAGCACCCGTATTTACCAGTATTAAAAACATCCCTCGAAGCTTTATGAACCAGTTATCGTTTTTAAATGTTATAACGTAACCATGTATTTGTGAGACAATATAAACAGTTATTTGTGTCGATGATATACGGTAACCATTTTGTGATAATCACTTTCTTATCTTCTCTCTAACTTACATATCTCAGACCGGTATTAATGTTACTTGTTGCCTCCTGCTCCGTTTTCCAAAACGTTTCCTCGCCAAAATTCCAAACGATTCCAACGCAAATACACAATATCAGTTACAGACGGTTCACCTGCAGACATCATTGTTACAGACTGTTCAGCTAAAGACATCAACGTTACAGGTAGTTCAACTACACATATCATTATTACAGACTGTTCAGCTACAGACATCACCGTTACAGGTAGTTCAGCTACACATTTCATTGTTACAGACAGTTCAGCTACAGACATCACTGTTACAGGTAGTTCAGCTACACATATCATTGTTACAGACAGTTAAACTAAGACATCACTGTTACAGGTAGTTCAGCTACACATCATTGTTACAGACAATTCAACTACACTCATCATTGTTACGGACAGTCCAACTACACACATCACTGTTACAGACAGTTCAGCTACAGACGTCACTATTACAGGTAGTTCAGCTACACATATCATTGTTACAGACAGTTCAGCTACAGACATCACTGTTACAGGTAGTTCAGCTTCACATATCATTGTTACGGACAGTTCAGCTACAGACATCACTGTTACAGGTAGTTCAGCTACACATATCATTGTTACAGACAGTTCAGCTACAGACATCACTGTTACAGGTAGTTCAGGTACACATATCATTGTTACAGACAGTTCAACTACACACATCATTGTTACAGACAGCTCAACTACACACATCATTGTTACAGACAGCTCAACTACACACATCATTGTTACAGACAGTTCAACTACAGACATCACTGTTACAGGTAGTTCAGCTACACATCATTGTTACAGACAGCTCAACTACACACATCATTGTTACTGGTAGTTCAACTACACACATCATTGTTACAGACAGTTCAACTACAGACATCACTGTTACAGGTAGTTCAGCTACACATCATTGTTACAGACAGTTCAACTACACACATCATTGTTACAGACAGTTCAACTACAGACATCCCTGTTACAGACGGTTCAGCTACAGACATCACTCTTACAGGTAGTTCAGCTACACATATCATTGTTACAGACAGTTCAACTACACACATCATTGTTACAGATAATTCAACTACATACATCATTGTTACATACAGTTCAACTACATACATCAGTGTTATAGACATTCAGCTAGTGGCATCAGTAGTACTGGCACTTCACATACTGACATCACATTATGGACAATCTTTCATCTCCCTGGTTTGCAGTGTATCACAAATACAAGCATGACTCTAGTTCTGACGTGCTTGTACCATCCTCAAGTTAGGTATAGTGCTGTACCTCTGACTTTCGTCTAATTTTGTGTTTTCACGTTATTTCATGTGGAAACTGGAAGTATTAACCGGTTAATTACGTCAGTACAGGATTCTAACAACCTGCATATTGAAACTTGCGGTTAAAGAGACGGAATTGTCTCTTTTTTGTTACAGTAGGTAACAACGTTTGTTCATTTGTACCAGTTGTATTTTGGGATTATTCTGCCTAATCCTTGGAAGCCTGAGGTTTCTGTAAACAGTGCATAAGCTTATAAGGCTGATCTTGCAGTCTGGAAGAAGGATAGTAAACAAGACAGGCAATGTACGTATAGCGTAACATGGGACGCTTTCGTGCAACCCTTGCTGCAGTGGAAAAGCTGTAAGAATTACATATACTAGGTGTGTCTTTGTAGCCCTAGTTATCCAGCCTAAAAAGCACGTGCACCATATTGTCATCTGTGGCCTGTCCGGCTGTACGATATTTTTCCACATCATCTCATAAACGGTACGATTTTCGGGAGAGAGAAGTTATCGGATATGAAGTGTGTGTTTTGATTTTGTATACAACTTCTGTCTAAAACCTTTCTCAAAACAAGAATAATTCAACGAGATATTATCAAAGATGTATGTAGTAAAAGGTAAAGCGATCCCGTTACAGGCCCGGTGTGGCCCAGAGGGTGGGTGGAAGTATAGCTCTACTCTTCCATTACTGCGGCACTAGAAGGGGGTGAGTGGTCAGCAGCACGCCCCGGCCACACTTTACCACCGGGAAAGACCTGGTGCCCATTTTACAGGAGGCAGGGTGGGCCCTATGGCCGGTATAGACGGCCGGAAAATCTCGTCCCCATCGGGATTCGTTCTTCGACCGTCCAGGCCGTACTCAGTCGCTATACCGACTGGGCTACCCGGTCCACGATGTACGTAGTTCTTCATGTATAGTACCCGTTATTCTTGTCAGATTTTAACGAATCTATAATTATCTCTATAGATTTTGGAAAAATGCCTAAATATAAAATTCCATGACAATCCATCCTGTGGAAGCCAAAATGTTCCATTCGGACCGGCGGACGGATGGACGGACAGACAAGATGGAAAGAAGCAAATAGTCGCTTTTCGCAATTTTTGCTTTTCGCTTCTAGAAATGAAGCATTACCAAACTGCCGGTACATTGTCCTTATCACGTTCTCTTCTCCACTGTCACCAACGATGTCCGGACTGTCAAGCGATAGACCTCGTGGTACGTACGGAGTAAATGTCAGTACTGAAGTTGATTCGCAGTTAAAATGTAGCGTTAATAGTGCTTTTGCTCTTGTGAATCTCCTGCTGGCTGCTGAATACAGTTCGAGTCGGCTTATTTTTACCAGCGTCGTTATCATTATGAACCGTATCATCAGTATCATCCACAGTGTTCACTTGCTTCACGAGTATTTGTGTGACAGTTTAAGGTATTTGGTGGACGGAGTGGAAGAGAATATACTGGAACACCTTTCAACCTGATTAAAGTTACTTTTTCTTATTTGCTGCATTCATGTAAAGGCTGAGAAACAGCCGGATTTCTGACAGTCTTGTGCCATGCTCATAATGAGTATGTGGATTGCATTTTAGTCGTCGCTTTTCGCAAAAGTGCGAAAAGCGACAGTTAGCTTCGGCATGTACCTCCGTCTGTCAGCATGGAACAACTCGGCTGCCAATGGACGGATTTTCGTGGAATCTGATATTTGAGTATATTTCGAAAATCTGTTGAGAAAAGAACAAGTATTTTTGAATCGCAGAAGACTAACGACTACTTTGCATGAAAACCATTGTACAATTTTTATCATATCTTGAGAAATATTTCGGACAAAATTTGTAGATAAAGTCAAAACACACATTTTTTGTTCAAATTTTTTCTCACTAAAATAATAAATTTTATGTTATAACGTGGAAAGGTGTTGTAGAGCTGGACAGGACACAGATGACCATATAACGTGGAAAAGTGTTGTAGAGCTGGACAGGACACAGATGACCATATAATGTGGAAAAGTGTTGTAGAGCTGGACAGGACACAGATG
>Ga0123354_10017478_pt1 | contig 11237 bp, 11 predicted proteins | sample TergutLab28metaG_2_FD_97872 | JGI IMG/M metagenome (GOLD analysis project Ga0123354, IMG submission 97872) | Labiotermes labralis P4 segment gut microbial communities from Petit-Saut dam, French Guiana - Lab288 P4 | ecosystem: Host-associated > Arthropoda: Insects > Digestive system > Gut ... | reverse complement strand
GATCACTTCGCGCACGAAATTGGCCAGCTTCTCGTTGAGCCACACATCCTGCGCCAGCAGCGGGCCGCGCGGGCCGGCGGTCAGGCTGTCGCGGTTGGAGACGACCGGCGCGCCGAAATCGGTGGTCAGGCGGGTGACGGGGCACTGCTTGGGAGGAACGTTCATGGCGGTTTCCTGATTGGATGAAGTATGCGTGCGCTCCGTGTGAGGCGGATAGGTTGAATGTTAAGAAAATTTTCAGAAAACGGATATTTGATAGTTTTCATCGATTAAATAGGCGCGGTCGATCGGTGGGGACACATGGTTACGAAGGTGCGGCGGCGCTGGCGTAGGGCGGGTTTGAGTCAATCGTGGGCATTTCTGAGGAGCGGCGCAGCATGGTTTCGTGATTCACACCGCTGTGGGCTTTCAATGCGCGCTTTCGCTCCGGGGGGGCGCAACCACCCCGTCGGCTTCGCCGCCACCCCTCCACAGAGGGGAATCGATGCACCGCGCTGCCCCATTTCCGTCCGTGAAGGGGGGAACGCCGCAGGCGGACGGGGTGGTTATCTCTCCGTGGGGGGCGTCAGCGCCGGTGTGGTGGCTCCTGCTCCCTTTTGGGGAAGGCAGGGAAGGGGGCTGGCAGCTCCGTGCGCTGAACTAGGGCGCCGCGGCGCGGCGCAGGGCCATGTCGGCGGCCAGGCGCGGCGTGCCGATGGGGGCGGTGGCCTGGCCGCGCTGAATGGCTTCCATGTCCTGCTCGCTCGGGTACAGGCCGGCCACCCAGTAGTCCATCACGCGGCGCACCAGGGGCGCGGCGTGGGCGGCGCCCCAGCCGGCGTTTTCGACGATGGCGGCGACGGCGATTCGGGGGTTGTCCGCCGGCGCGAAGGCGATGTACAGCGAATGGTCGCGCTGGTGCTCGGCCAGCTTGGCGGCGTTGTAGCGGCTTTTCTGGCCGATGGTCACGGCCTGGGCGGTGCCGGTCTTGCCGCCCGACTGGTAGGGCGCGCCGGCAAAGGCGCCGCGCGAAGTGCCCTCCTGCGTCACCCCGACCATGGCGCGCTTGACCAGGGCAACGTTCTGCGGCGCGTAGCCCAGCGGCTGCGGCGCTGGCTGGGGCAGCGGCTCGAACTGCTGCGTCAGCGGGTCTTGCAGCGCCTGCACCACGTGCGGCGTGTGGCGCACGCCACCGGCGGCCAGCGTGGCGGTGGCGGAGGCCAGCTGCAGCATGGTGAAGTTGTTGTAGCCCTGGCCAATGCCCAGCGAAATGGTCTCGCCCGCGTACCACTTCTGCTGCGCGGGTCGGCGGTAGGCGCGGCGCTTCCAGTCGGTGGAGGGCAGGATGCCGCGCGTTTCGCCCGGCAGGTCGATGCCGGTCAACTGCCCGAAGCCAAGCGGCTTCATGAAGTCGTGGATCGTGTTCACGCCCATGTCGTTGGCCAGCTGGTAGTAGTACACGTTGCTCGACTTGACGATACTGCGGTACAGGTCCACCGGCCCCAGCGCCTGCTCGGAGCGGAAGGTGTTGCCGCCGAAGTTCCAGGAGCCCTCGTCCATGATGATGGTGTTGGGGCTGCGCTTGCCGGTTTCCAGCGCGGCCAGTCCCATGAAGGGCTTGTAGGTGGAGCCGGGCGGGTAGGTGCCGCGCAGGGCGCGGTTGAGCAGCGGCTTGTCGATCGAGTCGTTCAACTCGTTCCAGGCGTCGTAGCCGATGCCGTCGACGAACAGGTTGGGGTCGAACGTGGGTTTGCTGACCAGGGCCAGCACCTCGCCGGTGTTGGGGTCGATGGCCACCAGCGCGCCGCGTCGCTCGCCGTACATGTCTTCCACCAGCTTTTGCAGGTTGATGTCGATCGTCAGCCGCACCGAATCGCCCGGCGTGGCCGGGTGGCTGGCCAGCCGCCGCACGGCGCGGCCGCCGGGCGAGGTTTCCATCTGTTCGACCCCGGTGGTGCCGTGCAGCGCCGCTTCGTAGCTGCTTTCCACGCCCAGCTTGCCGATGTAGTCGGTGCCGCGGTAGTTGGCGGCGTCATCGGAATCGTCGATGCGGTCTTTTTCCTGCGGGTTGATGCGCCCGATGTAGCCGATGACGTGCGCGCCGGTTTCGCCCAGCGGGTAGGTTCGAAACAGCCGGGCCTTGATTTCGACGCCGGGAAAGCGGTAGCGCTGGGCGGCAAAGCGCGCCACTTCCTCGTCGGTCAGGCGGGTGCGGATGGGCAGAGATTCGAAGCTGCGCGAGTCCTCCATCAGGCGCCGGAAGCGCTGCCGGTCGCGCGGCGTGATTTCCACCACCTGGCCGATGGCGTCGATGGTCTCGTCGATCGGTTGGCCGACGCGCGAGGGCGTGATCTCCAGCGTGTAGGCCTTGTAGTTGGTGGCCAGCACCACGCCGTTGCGGTCCAGGATTTCGCCGCGGTTGGGCGGGATCGGCACCACCGCCGTGCGGTTGGTTTCGGCGCGCTCGGCCAGTTCGTCGTGGCGCACCACTTGCAGCGTGTATAGCCGCCAGCCCAGCAGCCCGAAGCAGGCCAGCACCACCAGCGCGAGCAACGCCAGCCGGATGCGAAAGCGTTTCAGTTCCGCTTCGACGTTGCGCAGCTCGGTCATTACAGGGGCCGGTTCAGGTCGGCGTTGTGTGCGCGCCGCTGCGGCGCCAGCAGCAAGGGGCTGACGATGGGCCACAGCGCGGCTTCCAGCAGTGGCGCCAGCAGCACCGTCCAGCCCGGCAGGGCGCCGCGGCCGATCAGCCGCAGCGCGATGGTGATGGCGTGCGCGGCGGCCAGCAGCGGCAGCAGCTGGATGGCCTGCCCCATCATCGAGAACCACAGGATGCGCCGGTGCATCATGATGGCGAAGTAGATCAGCACCGAATACGCCAGCGCATGCTGGCCCAGCAGCGAGGCCTGGTGCACGTCCAGCACCAGGCCGAACAGGAAGGCCGCCAGCAGCCCCACGCGGCGCGGCTGGTGGATGCTCCAGAACACCAGCGCCACGGCCAGGAAGTCCGGCATCCAGGGCAGGCGGCCCAGCGGCAGTAGGTCCAGCATCAGCGCCGCCACCAGGGAGCCCCAGATGAAGCCGGGGCTGGCCGGCAGCAGCAGTTCCTGACCGCGCGGCATGATCATCGGCGTGCTCCCGGGTTGGCGCGGCGCGCGGGCGGTGGCGTCGGCGGCGCGGAGGCCGCCGACGCGGGTTGGGTGGCCGGCGCCGCCGCCGACGACGACGCCATGGTCGACGCGGCAGACGCGGGCGGGTCGGCCGCCGGGACGGCGCTGTCGATTTGGGGCGAGACGGGGGCCAGCACCATCACGTGCGTCACGCTGCGCAACTGCGCCACGGGCGCGCACTGGATGCGCGCGAAGCTCGAATCGCTGCGGCGGTCCACCTGCGCCACCCTGGCCACCGGCAGGCCGGGCGGGTAGACGCCGTCGACGCCGCTGGTGGTGAGCAGGTCGCCTTCCTTGACGTCCTCGTTGACCGACATGTAGCGCAGTTCCATCATGCCGCCGTGCGGCGCCGGGTCGCCATAGGCCACGCTGCGGGTGCCGGTGCGCGCGTTCATGACAGGGATGACCTGGTCGCGGTCGATCAGCAGGGTGATTTCGCTCACGAACGGGTACACCCGCGTGATCTGGCCCAGCACGCCCGCTTCGTCCAGCACCGGCGAGCCGGCGACGATGCCCTGCAACTGGCCCTTGTCGATCACCACGCGGCGGCTGTAGGGGTCGGTGGCGTCGTACAGCACCTGCGCGGCTACGCTGGGCGTTTCCAGGTGCAGGCGCAGGCCCAGCAGGGCGCGCAGGCGCTGGTTTTCCAGTTGCAATTGCTCCACCTGGCCGGCGCGCAGCGACTGCTCGGCCAGCTTGCGGCGCGCGGCCTCCTCGGTCTTGCGCGCGGTTTTCAGGTCGATCAGGTAGCTGGCGAAAGTGTCGGCCATCTGCACCGGCTGCAACGCCAGCCACTGCGCCGGGTACAGCACCGTGGCGATGGCCGCGCGCACCGGCCGCACGATCTCCAGGTAGGCGTCGGCCACCATCAGCAGCAGCGCCAGCGCGCTGAAAAACAGCAGGCGCGACAGCGCCGACGGCCCCTGCTTGAACAGGGGCGGCGGCGTGCGGTCAAGCGTTTCGAGCGTCATGGCGGATCAGGCAAACCGGCTTGGATGGACCAAGGATGACTTTCCCTTCCTCCTCCATGTATCGGCCGGGCTGGGGCTCCGCCGGCCAGTTGCGGCACGCCCGGCGGCGGTGCCTTATTCGCTGGTGAAGATGCTGCCCAGGCGCTCCATGCGCTCGAGCGCCAGGCCGCAGCCGCGCACCACGCAGGTCAACGGCTGTTCGGCCACCAGCACGGGCAGGCCGGTTTCCTCGGCCAGCAGGCGCTCCAGATCGCGCAGCAGCGCGCCGCCGCCGGTCAGCATCATGCCGCGCTCGGCGATGTCGGCGCCCAGTTCGGGGGGCGTCTGCTCCAGCGCCTTCTTGACCTCGGAGACGATGCTGTTGAGCGGTTCGGTGAGCGCCTCCAGAATCTCGTTGCTGCTGATGGTGAAGCTGCGCGGCACGCCCTCGCTGAGGTTGCGGCCCTTGACTTCCATCTCGCGCACTTCGCTGCCGGGAAACGCGCTGCCGATCTGCTTTTTGACCAGTTCGGCGGTCGGGTCGCCGATCAGCATGCCGTAGTTGCGGCGGATGTAGTTGATGATGGCGTCGTCGAACTTGTCGCCGCCCACCCGGGCCGAGCCCTTGTAGACCATGCCGCCCAGCGAGATCACGCCGACTTCGGTGGTGCCGCCGCCGATGTCCACCACCATCGAGCCGCTGGCCTCGGAAACCGGCAGGCCGGCGCCGATGGCCGCGGCCATCGGCTCCTCGATCAGGTACACCTCGCTGGCACCCGCGCCCAGGGCCGACTCGCGGATGGCGCGCCGCTCCACCTGGGTGGAGCCGCAGGGCACGCAGATGATGATGCGCGGGCTGGGCCGGAACAGGCCGCGCGGGTGCACCATCCTGATGAACTGCTTGAGCATCTGCTCGGTGACGGTGAAATCGGCGATCACGCCGTCTTTCATCGGGCGGATGGCCTCGATGTTGCCCGGCACCTTGCCGAGCATGGCCTTGGCCTCGTGGCCGACGGCCTGAATCGTCTTCTTGCCCCGGGGGCCGCTTTCAAGCCGGATCGCGACCACCGAAGGCTCATCCAGCACGATGCCCTTGTCGCGCACGTAGATCAGGGTGTTGGCGGTGCCCAGGTCGATCGCCATGTCGGTGGAGAAGTACCGACGGAAAACTCCAAACATCAAAAAATCCTTCTGGGAACACCAGCCGGCACCCACTGCCGCGGCTCCCGTGTTGGCTGCGAAATGGCTGCGTTTTTATGCAAATACGACCCGTTCCCGGGCCGTTGCATTGGATAATACCGTATCGGACCGGCCCGATCGCCTTGGCGGGCATGTAAAAGTGTCCGCATTCCTCCAGTTTTCGGCACTTTTTCCCATGTCTCTGACCCGCACGGACATCGACCGCATCGCGCACCTGGCGCGGCTCGAACTCGATGACTCTCAAAGCGAAAGAACGCTTGCCAAACTCAACGGCTTCTTCGGCATCGTCGAGGCCATGCGCGCGGTGGACACCACCGGCGTCGAGCCGCTGGCCCACCCCGTGGCCGTGCTGCACGACATCCAGCTGCGCCTGCGCGACGACGTGGTCAGCGAGGGCGATCAGCGCGCCGCCAACCAGCGCAGCGCGCCCGCCGTCGAGGACGGCCTGTTCCTGGTGCCGAGGGTGATCGAATGAGCCGCGCCGCGCCGCACGAACTCACCGTGGCGCAATTGAGCGCCGAATTGCAGGCCAGGCGCGTCTCCGCCGTCGAGCTGGCCGAGCATTTTTTGGCCCGCATCGACAGCCACGCTGCTCTGGGCGCTTTTCTGGCCACCGACCGCGAAGTCACGCTGGCGCAGGCCCGCGCCGCCGACGCGCGGCTGACCCAGGGCGGCGCGCCGCAACTGACCGGCGTGCCGCTGGCGCACAAGGACATCTTCGTCACCACCGACTTCCCGACCACCGCCGGTTCGCGCATCCTGCAAGGCTTCCGCTCTCCTTTCGATAGCACGGTGGTTAGCCGGCTGGGCGGCGCGGGCATGGTCTGCCTGGGCAAGCTGAGCTGCGACGAATTCGCCATGGGCTCGGCCAACGAAAACTGCGCCTACGGCCCGGTGAAGAACCCGTGGGATCAGGGCCGCGTGCCGGGCGGCTCGTCCGGCGGCAGCGCGGCGGCGGTGGCCGCGCGCTTGACGCCCGCCGCCACCGGCACCGACACCGGCGGCTCGATCCGCCAGCCGGCCAGCTTCTGCGGCCTGACGGGCATCAAGCCGACCTATGGCCGCGTCTCGCGCTACGGGATGATTGCCTTCGCCTCCAGCCTGGACCAGGCCGGCCCCATGGCGCGCACCGCCGAGGATTGCGCGCTGCTGCTGAGCGCCATGAGCGGGCCGGATATCGACCGCGATGCCACCTCGCTCGACGTGCCGGCGGAAGACTTCGCGCGCGGCCTTGGCGGCGGGCTGGACGGCCTGCGCATCGGCCTGCCCAGGGAATTCTTCGGCGACGGCCTGGCCGCCGACGTGCGCGCCGCCCTCGACGCCGCGTTGGCCGAGTTGCGCCAGCTCGGCGCCCGCGTGGTCGACATCAGTCTGCCGCGCACCGAACTGGCGATTCCGGTGTACTACGTCATCGCGCCCGCCGAGGCCAGCTCCAACCTGAGCCGCTTCGACGGCGTCAAATTCGGCCAGCGCGCCCAGAGCTACGCCGACCTGGAAGACATGTACAAAAAGACCCGCAGCCAGGGCTTCGGCGAGGAGGTGCAGCGGCGCATCATCACCGGCACCTACGTGCTCTCGCACGGCTACTACGACGCCTACTACCTGCAAGCGCAAAAAATCCGCCGCATGATCGCCGACGATTTCCAGCGCGCCTTCGCGCAGTGCGACGTCATCGCCGGCCCGGTGGCGCCCACCGTGGCCTGGCATTTGGGCGCGCACGGCGCCGACCCGCTGGCCGACTACTTGGCCGACATCTACACCTTGCCCGCGTCGCTGGCCGGCCTGCCCGGCATGAGCGTGCCCGCTGGCTTCGGCGGAGGCGGCCTGCCCGTGGGCCTGCAACTGATCGGCAACTACCTGCAAGAGGCCCAACTGCTGAACGTGGCGCACCGCCTGCAGCAGGCCACCGATTTCCATCTGCGTTGCCCGGAGGGCTTCTGACATGACCTCCCGGCTCATCCAGGGCTACGAAGTCATCATCGGCTTCGAAACCCACGCCCAACTGCTCACCCGCAGCAAAATCTTCAGCCGCGCCAGCACCGCCTTTGGCGCCGCGCCCAACACCCAGGCGTGCGCCGTCGACATGGCGCTGCCCGGCACGCTGCCGGTGATGAACCGCGAGGCGGTGCACTGCGCCATCAAGCTGGGGCTGGCGCTGGGCTCGCGCATCGCCCCGCGCAGCGTGTTCGCGCGCAAGAACTACTTTTATCCCGACCTGCCCAAGGGCTACCAGATCAGCCAGTTCGAGTTGCCGGTGGTGCAGGGCGGCGAGGTGTCCTTCTTCGTCGATGGCGAGAAAAAAACCGTGCGCCTGGTGCGCGCCCATCTGGAAGAAGACGCCGGCAAGTCGTTGCATGAGGACTTCCACGGCCAGTCGGGCATCGACCTGAACCGCGCCGGCACGCCGCTGCTGGAAATCGTCACCGAGCCCGACATGCGCTCCAGCGACGAGGCGGTGGCCTACGCCAAGGAACTGCACAAGATCGTCACCTGGATCGGCATCTGCGACGGCAACATGCAGGAAGGCAGCTTCCGCTGCGACGCCAACGTCTCGGTGCGCAAGCCCGGGGCGCCGCTGGGCACGCGGCGCGAGATCAAGAACCTGAACAGTTTCAAGTTCATGCAGCAGGCCATCGACTACGAGATCCGCTGGCAGATCGAGCAGATCGAGGACGGCCACGCCATCCAACAGGCCACGGTGCTGTTCGACCCCGACACCGGCGAGACGCGCGCCATGCGCAGCAAGGAAGATTCCGCCGACTACCGTTATTTCCCCGATCCCGACCTGCCGCCGCTGTGCATTTCAGCGCAGTGGATCGAGGACGTGCGCGCGCAAATGCCCGAACTGCCGCGCAAGATGGCCGAGCGCCTGGTGGCCGACTACGGCCTACCCGAATACGACGCCACCACGCTCACGCAGACGCCGGCCATGGGCGCCTACTTCGAGGCGGCGGCCCAAGCCAGCGGCCAGCCCAAGCTGGCCAGCAACTGGATCATGGGCGAGCTGTCCAAGCGCCTGAACGCCGAGGAGATCGGCATCGACGCCGCCAGGGTGTCGGCGGCGCAACTGGCGCGGCTCATTGGCCGCATCCAGGACGGCACCATCAGCCACAACGCCGCCCGCCAGGTGTTCGACGCGCTGTGGAACGGCGAGGCCGCCGAGGTGGACGCCGCCATCGAGGCCAAGGGCCTCAAGCAGATTCAGGACACGGGGGCGCTGGAGAAGATCATCGACGAGGTGATCGCCGCCAACGCCGACAACGTGGCCCAGTTCAAGGCCGGCAAGGACAAGGCCTTCAACGCCCTGGTTGGGCAGGCCATGAAGGCCAGCAAGGGCAAGGCCAACCCGGCGCAGGTGAGCGAACTGCTGCGGGCCAGGCTGGCGGGATAAACGCGTCTCGGGGCCTGTTCAGCGCTCGCTCACCGGCGTGGCGGCCCGGGCCTCCCACAGCGGCTGCAGGCGCCGGGCTTCCTGGTCGAAGCGGGCGTGGATGCGCTCGCGCTCGTCCTGCCGGTCGGCGAGGGCGTGGCGCTGCACCTGCGCGTCCCGCATGTTGTCCTCGATGGCGCGGTGCAGCCGCGGTGGCACTTGGGACGGATCCTTGCGGTAGAACTCCACCTCCGCGTCGAGCGCCTTGCGCTCGGCGGCCAGCTCGGCGATGCGCTGTTCGGCGGCGTGGATCAGCGTTTCGGTCTGCGCTAGCGCCTGCGCGCGACCGCTGTCGTGGGCGGCCTGGTCGGGGTAGCGGGTGATCAGGGCCTGATCGCGCCGGAGGGCATCGCGCTCGCGCGCGCGCTCCAGGGCGGCGTAGCGCTCACGCGCCTCTTGCGCCTCGCGTTCGACGGTGGTCAGGGTCGGCGGGATCACGCGGCGCAGCGTGCCGGTGTGGCCCAGCTCGCGCTGTTCGCGGTCGATGCATTCCATGAGGGGCCGGTCCGACGTTAAGCGGTGGCCTTGGGCGTCCACGCAGGTGTAGATGCGCGTGGCCGGCGGGCTGCTCTGGGCGCGGGCGCACAGGCCAGTCAGGCACAACAGCAGGATCGCCGCATACGGCGGCAGGCGGCGCCGCATGACGGCGGACCGGCTAGGCGACGCCATACCGGCTGCGGTAGGCCGACACGGCGTCGTAGAACTGCGAAAAATCATGATGGGCTTGCAGATGGTGCAACAAATCGGCCAGCTTGGCGATGGCACACACTTGCAAGCCCAGCGTATCGCGCACATGTTGCACGGCGGACCAGGGCACGTCCTGGCCGTTTTCGGTGGCCTTTTCCTGCCGGTCCAGCGCAATCGCCACGGCGTGCGGCGTGGCGCCGGCGGCCCGGATGAGGGCCATCGACTCGCGCACCGCCGTGCCGGCGGAAATCACGTCGTCCACGATCAGCACCCGTCCCTTGAGCGGGGCGCCGACCAGCGTGCCGCCCTCGCCGTGGTCCTTGGCTTCCTTGCGGTTGTAGGCAAACGGTTTGTTCACGCCCAGGCGCGCCAGTTCCGCCGCCACCACGGCGCCCAGGGGAATGCCCTTGTAGGCGGGGCCGAAGATGACGTCGAACTCGATGCCCGAGGCCAGCAGCGCCCGTGCATAAAATTGCGCCAGCCGGTTCAGCTTGGCGCCATCGTCGAACAGGCCGGCGTTGAAGAAGTAGGGCGACAGTCGCCCGGCCTTGGTCTTGAATTCGCCAAAGCGCAACACCCCGCTGTCGATGGCGAACTGCACGAATTCCTGTGCCAGCCGGTCCTGGCCGGCCCCCGCGTCCGCAGCTTGCGGTGCGTTCATTGAAAGCATCCTTTTGTTCAAACTCACCAGCCTGAACCTCAACGGCATTCGCTCAGCAACTTCCAAAGGCGTCGCATCCTGGCTGGAAAACCAAGCAGTGGATTGTATTTGTGTACAAGAAATCAAGGCCCAATGGCCCGACTTGGAAGGCAAGTTCGAGGTGCTGGCCGGTCTGCGCGGCCATTTCCACCTGGCCGAGAAGAAGGGCTACTCGGGCGTCGGCATCTACAGCCGGCACGAGCCCAGCGACGTGATCGCCGGTTACGGCTCGCCCGAGTTCGACGCCGAGGGCCGCTACCTGGAAGCGCGTTTCGACACGCCCCGGGGCAAGTTTTCGGTCATCAGCGGCTATTTTCCCAGCGGCTCGTCGGGCCCCGAACGGCAGCAGGCCAAGTTCCGTTTCCTGGCCGAGGTCTATCCCGTGCTGCAACGCCTGAAAGCCGAACGCGACTTCGTGCTGTGCGGCGACGTGAACGTGGCACACAAGGAAATCGACCTCAAGAACTGGAAGAGCAACCAGAAGAACAGCGGCTTTTTGCCCGAGGAGCGCGCCTGGGTCGGCCGGGTGATCGACGAACTGGGCCTGGTGGACGTGTACCGCCAACTCAGGCCCGACGCCACCGGCGAGGCCTACACCTGGTGGAGCAACCGTGGCCGGGCCTACGACAACAACGTGGGCTGGCGGCTGGACTACCACCTGGCCACGCCCGTCATCGCCGAGCTGGCGCGCGGCGAATCGATCTACAAGGGCCAGAAATTCTCCGACCATGCGCCGGTCACCATCGAGTACGCGCTGGAATTGTGAAAGGCGCCAACGCCTGTTTTGGCTGGAAGAAAGTTGGAGCGAGGTGAGTGTCGTGTCACACCACCAATAGCGACGCCATCGGATGCATCCGCCAGTGCCGTGGCAGGCGTACCAGGCCAAGGCAAGCGTTGCGACGCCAAAGGAGCCGGCGCGCCTTTGGGCCGCTGTCTTCAAGGACGAGTACCGCTGTAGGGCACGGCGAGCGCGTATCGGTGGGGGCATAGCGCGCTCAAATCAAGCCATTGCTGCGCAGTGTGCGACGCACTACCAAGCCTGTGAAAGTGGATCTGTACGAGACGTTCTGCGCCGTGCTGTACCTGCTGCGCACAGGCTGCCAGTGGCGCTTTTTGCCCAG
>Ga0123354_10017476_pt1 | contig 11238 bp, 6 predicted proteins | sample TergutLab28metaG_2_FD_97872 | JGI IMG/M metagenome (GOLD analysis project Ga0123354, IMG submission 97872) | Labiotermes labralis P4 segment gut microbial communities from Petit-Saut dam, French Guiana - Lab288 P4 | ecosystem: Host-associated > Arthropoda: Insects > Digestive system > Gut ... | reverse complement strand
CGAATGTGTATATTTACTAATAATAAAATCGGAGGCAACGAAGAGCTGCATGAAGGGAATGTCTTCTGCAACTGCATTATGGTAATTTACAATTTTATAGCCGCGGACGGAACAGGATATCTGCTGCTGGTCATGGCTGATAAAGGAGGGTAGGGAATTACCACGATCATCATCGTCATTTTCATAAACATCAAGAATTGGACCCTTTGACCTGTTCCGTCTACGGAGTTACAGCTGCTCGCGCCAAGGCTTCTTCGGTCTTCAAATTGTCCTCCTTCCTTGTGGTCTGTAGTGGTATGATTTCAAAGGAATTCGCTTTTGTGGCATTCTTTGCAAATGAAGAAGCCATTTCCGTCTGTATTCAGGCAAAAACTGACCTGGCTGTGACAATACAGTCACAACCCTGCGTTGAACTGCCTGGTCTACGCCTGCTGACAATAAGAACGAAGGGTGCAGGTTACTCATCCATCCTTTGTAGAAAAGCCAACTAGCTAGCCTCACGCCTGGGAAAATTAATGTAGTTTAATTAATGTTTTAATTTGAAATTATGCAGATGTATTTTTGTTTTTGGTTAATATAAACGCGGTGTGATTGATTGTAATGAATGGAAGACAGAGATTAGCCACAAATGCACAAATACAGGGAAAGAAAAATGACTCAAATTATGTTGGCAACTGTATGTCACGTGACTTCCAGTTCGGGACTTAGAAAATTTTAGACCGATGGATTTTTGTTTGATTGAGTGTACTTCTGCAGTACTGTTATATTGCCATAGTAAAGACTTGGAATTGTATTTATCATTGTCATAGCCTACTTAATTCTTCTTTGTCCATTGTAAATGCTCCCCTCTTAACTCTCTTCATAATGTCTCACTTCACCTTATCTGAGTTTTGCCCAGCAGGTGTCTGACATCTTCATTTTTATTCCTTTTGTTGCCCATGCACAGCACAGGTTTATCCCAAGGTATCACTAATTTTATGTTTTATTGTGTTTTGTACTTCCGTATCTTGCCCAGAGCTGTGATGTCACTTTGCAATCGTGTTGAAAAGGGATATATTATTTTTTTAAAGTCAGTTGTAAAACGCATGTTAGCTAAAACTTTAAAAAGCAAGAATATCAATCATATTGACTAAGTTATGTTTAGTCATGTGATTAAAAAAACTAAATCTGGGAATGAGGATATGAAGCACACTTGAAGGCTGTGCTGCAAAACTTGTACATTGCTGTAATTGCCATAGCAAGATTATCTAGCAAATTGCATGCCTTTTGAGTGTTATGTATTTGTTCCTGATTAGGAAACAAGTTTCCCATATGGTTACTTTCCTTGTCAGTATCTCAAAATATATGTATATATGATATAACTGTAAGAAGGAATAATGCCGCAAATTAAAAATATAAATATTAGTATGTGATGAAGAGAAATAGGGTACAAGGATTTAGATGATGTTCAAAATCTCTGCTGCAGTGCCTGCTTTAATTGCTTGCTTTAATAGCCATGATTTATATATATATATATTACATAAGCAGAGTGTAAATTAGATCTGAGACTTTTTACAGTGGTGAAAATTTAGATTATTTTCTTCTGGGTTATGACATTGTCTAGTTTATACTTTGTTACCACTGCCTCCAAATTGAAATCACATGGTGTGATAAATGAGAAGACTACAATGTAAATCAGAATATAATTTTATTGAACACTCCGATTCATGTTTAGATTTTTTTTCCTGTGGCACTGCGGCCCAACGGGGGCCATAGCCTCCTCATTCTTGAGGTTTTTTGATCTCACACATTGACACATCACAGTCGGTAGGACTCCTCTGGACGAGTGATCAGCTTGTCGCAGAGACCTCTACCTGACAACACAACACTCACAACAGAATCCATGCCCCCGGTGGGATTTGAACCCATGATATCAGAAGGCGAGCGGCCGAAAGCCTACACCTTAGACCATGCAGCTACTGGAACCAGTTCATGTTTAGATTTTATGGAACATTTTTCTTGTGAGTTTTGATGGTTTTGATTTCATTGCAGTTCATTGCTGGACGTATTGTGAATTCCTGTTGTAACTAGGTGAATTGCGTGACATCTGTGTGAAACTGTGCTGGATACTAATTTTCTTACTCATATGTCTGTGTACTTTGAAGAATTTTCTACTGAAATAAATTGAACCTTTTGACCATAACTAAATGTGCATAACATGGGGTATCAGTTTTTTTAGTGTATCCACTTTATGTACTGAGTTGTTAATGGTTTGCAGTTTCATGTTTTTTACTCAGCTGTTCCAGGCAGGTATAGTGATACAACATCACTACACCCTTTACTGTGTGTTTATCCACTTGTGTTGTTTGAAAGAAAATTAATTTTACTTTGTTACTGTATCTTCAACAGCAGTGGAAAAGAATTTCAAAATGTGGGAGGAAATGAAAAGAGGTACTGAGTGTGGTCAGAAGTGTTGTGTACGTGCAAAGATTGACATGAATTCAGCCAATGGCTGTTTGCGTGACCCAACCATCTACAGGTGCAAGAATGAACCACATCCAAAAACTGGTACAAAATACAAGTAGGTACATGTGGTTTTCTTTGGAATTTATGTACAAAATTCAGTCCAATTGATCTTCATTTTCATGTGGTGTGAATTGGCCTTACAAGCTTTGGTCTCAAATAAGATATTTTCCCAGTGGAATATTAGGTTGTTATTAACAACATGTCATACAATGCTATTTATAATGATAAATTCAAAATTCCTTTCAGTGATGTTACAGCATCCACAAAAGGCATTAAAACCCCTTTTTACTGAAACTGATCCCCTGTACAGCTTATATTAAACATGTAGCCTGTTTGAAGTTGCTGTGTTATGTACATATTGTATGCAGAGCATTAACAGTGTACACAGCTTTGAATCATTTGGAAGCTATAGAATAAATTGACCAAAGTAAAGTAGAAGGATAAATGAGGTTAAAAGAATTAAGAGCTTTTGTTTCCTAGTGTCCTTCCAGTTATTGCCTGGAATATGTATGAGATTTTGTACTTTTCCAGGATCTACTAATCACTGTACAGTTTCAGTATCATGAGGGAACATAGAAAGTGAGAATTCAGATGGAACAAGCATTAAGTTTCACTTACCTGTTATTTCTTCCTTAGGGTTTATCCAACTTATGACTTTGCATGTCCTATAGTCGACAGTATTGAAGATGTGACTCACTGCTTGAGAACAACAGAGTATCATGACAGGGATGATCAATATTATTGGTTCATTGAGGCCCTTGGTCTACGAAAGCCATACATTTGGGAATATAGTCGCCTGAACATGATGAATACTGTGTTGTCAAAACGCAGACTCACCTGGTTTGTTGAACAAGGTCTGGTGGATGGTTGGTAAGTGTAATTAACATGGCCATTCTACAGACTCATTTCTAAGAGGAAAAATGATTTATTAGGTGATGCATGTGTCTGTCCTTAACTTCTGAACCAGTACAAATTTGTATTAATTTAAATGCTTCTTGTCATATTACCATGCACTGCAATACTTTGTGATGCATTTCTCCACTATATTTTGTGGAATATGTGTCATGCTACTTGAGACACATCCAGGTTGAGATAAGATCAGAACCTGAACCCACAAATAGGCCAATGAAAATGTTGCTGCTGTGTATTTTAGCAAGACATGTTTCAAAATGTATGTACAAGTTTTCATGCAGAATGTTTGTTGGTTTGTTTGGTGTTTAACTAAAATTCAACTTAGTTTAAAAAATGTCACACTCTCCATTGTTAAATTTTGTGATAATCCAAGAAGTATGGTTATCACACTGACTGATGTAGGCACTGAAGTCATCTGATTGTTATATGAAAAGTGTAACACCTTCTGCTTCAGCCTGATGTGTTAAACACGCGCGCTTGCACAGAAAGAGACAGAAAGCAAGGTCCAAATTTATGAACTGGATTCAAAACGTGCAACATTGACCCAAGATTCCTTGTTTATTCAGCATTGTCCAAGACTTAAAGCCAAGAGAGAGAAATTGTGAAATTGATGATTGTTAGCAAGACTGTAATATAACTTAGTAGCATATCACTACAGAAGATACTTCATTCTGTTCACATAATTAGTTTGGAACTTACTGGACACAAAATGTAGGATTAAATTAACTTGTGTGTTCAAATTCTGTGCCAAACCTTCCAACCCAGCATGTGTATCTTTTGTCTTGTGGAGTGTAGCAGTATTGTGCCAGAAGAAATGAAAAGTTCTGTGCTGCACCAGGTGATGGGTAAATATCTAAGAAGAAACCTTTCTCATATGTCTTTCAGATATGTTGCTGGGAAACATCTCACAAGAGAGAGAAAAATGTTTGTGGAATGCAGGAAAATTTTTGTGCCAATGAATTATAATTTTTAGACCTGACTTGCCAGTCAGCCATAATACCTTAACAGTGGGATGCAGTCAGTTGAGAAACACTGGCATTAAGTACATACTAATTTTTAGGGTTTATGAATTACATTTGCTGAACTGTATCAACTGGAGTTTATCAGTGGGCACAGTAGGAACAGTTCAGTTGATTTTCTACTTACACAGGTGGACAAAGAGGTGGAGGTGGAGGTGGAGGGTGACCATAACTAAGAAGTTTGTATTTTTATTTTAAACATTTGTGAACATTTAGAACTACAGCTGTATAATTATGTTTACAGGGATGATGCTCGTTTCCCAACTGTACGAGGAGTTCTGAGGCGTGGTATGACGGTTGAAGGTTTAAAACAATTTATTATTGCTCAGGGCTCATCTCGGTCTGTTGTTCTAATGGAGTGGGACAAGATCTGGTCATTCAACAAGAAGGTATATTATAGTGTCTTGATTCATATTATTAAAACAACCAATAGCACATGCAAAGCATATAGTATGTACACATATGATTTTCCCACCTACAAATTTCTTTTTGGTGTTCTTGTGTTTATGTACTTCAAATTTAAAACGGAAGTTAATCTTTAAAGCTGGGTCACTAAAATGCAGTACCATGTGTTGTAGGTGATAAAATACATGTGGAGGATACATGTTTTAAATACTTTTACAAAGTGGGAATTGAAACAATTAATGAGCAAGTTAGGTCCATTCTATTGTTGCAATTTCACATGTTCCATGGAATTTTACGCACTTGGGGTGGTACTGTTATGTTACTTGGGGACATCTGACATAAGTGTTTGTATGCAGTGATGCTAATGTGGCAGTAAAATAAACCTTAGCTGCAGTACAAATAACAGACACTCGGCATACTATAATAGTAATAGTAGATGTGCTCCAGTATATGAGTATATAATCTCGTTCAGAGATTATTCCTAGGTAATTGTATTGGATTTTAACCTCTGGCCTTACAGTTTGGGGGGGGGGGGATAAATATTATTCGGTATAATAGTTACAAATCACCTGAAATTCGTCAAGCTCTTTGTACGTACAGAGTGTCAAGCAACTAATGCCCAACTGCTAAGGGTCATTTCTGTGATAAAATATGAGGTTAAAATATTCTGTGATATAATTGCATCAGACAACCTATTTCCAGGCAGAACATTCATTAAGGTATAAAATATGTCATTGTCACATGACATGAAATTCTGCTGATCTTACGTTGATGCACAAAAAATGACGCATATAATGGCATGCAGTAGGGTGACGCATGTATACTGTCTTGCAGCATCAGTACCCAAAGACACTCAGCATCACGTCTCAGAAAAAGCTGTATCTTATTTCCACTGCTGTGAAAACCTGAAAACTTATGTTCTGGACAATGGTTTTACTTCCCAGAAATATTAACTCAAAATTCCTAGCCAGAAGGGACAGTGGTTCCTCAACAGTTGCATGGTGAAGTAAAGGTACTTGAGGTAGAATTTTATTTACTGCTAATGAAATTATTATTTACTGCTAATGAAATTATGATGTTGAGGTGATAATGGCATAATAGTTAACGCGCCTTCTTCACGTTCAGGAGGTTCCGAGTTTGAATCACATGTAAGACAGCCACTTCAGCACTTCCTGGTACATTATTTTGAAGTACACTGTAGCCCCATGCATCAATGTGCTCCTGAACACATCATTTATAATGATCACATAACTTGATATAGTATGAGAAGCAGAATAAAGTAAAGTAAAAAATCTGTGTATAGTGATTAAAATCGTGGCTGGTAGATGAAATTTCACAGTATAAGATGGTTGTTACTTTTTTACCAACATTGTCAGTAATATCAGATGTTTGGTGTTTCAGGTGATAGACCCTGTTGCTCCCCGTTACACTGCTCTGGAAGCAGAAGGGACTGTGCCAGTACTTGTAAATGGGGCAAATTTGGAACCTTTGACTGTTGCAAAACACCCTAAAAATGATACCATTGGTACAAAAACTGTCTGGGTTGGTCCAAGAATTCTCATTGATGGTGTTGATGCAGGAACATTGAAGGAAGGAGAAAACACCACCTTCATTAACTGGGGGAACCTTTTAATCAGGAAGATTAATCGGTAAGGAGTAATCCTTTTTACTTTTGGCTTCTTCTTTTAATCATGCATTTCATGGCCTAGCACCATGATTTAAGCATTTGATGTCAGAATTAAATGCCCAGTGGGAGCTGCAGAAGACCAGAATTTAAATGACATCTGCATAAGGAAGTCTTAAATACCATCACTGTAACTTGATTTTCATTGTTCTGAGCATTGCATTCTCTGATGGATATACCTGATATTAGGCCCCAAAGGGGTTAAAGACAAACTGCTTGGAGCCATAGGCTGTGATTAGTGCTTGCTATTTGATATAGATACATTAGCCTTCTCATTGGTGTGTTTGCTGCTAGAGGAATCTAGACTTTATTTCCTGCATAAGAAGTTTTTCAACAGACAGTGAAAATGAACTTCTTATAGGGGAAGTGTAACAAATTCGGATAATGTTTGAATTCACTCTTGTATTTTGGCCTAACACAATTATTTCATAATATTTCACTTATGAAGATTTTGAATGTATATTATCACAAAAGCTTGGATATACGGTTCTTTAGGGTGATTGTTGCATTTTCTTTCTTCTTTCAGAGCAGATGGAAAGATTGTATCAGTAGAAGCTGAACCAAATTTATCAGATAAGGATTACAAGAACACAGTGAAGATAACTTGGTTGGCTGAAACTGAGAAAGCACCTTTTGTACCTTGTATATGTGTTTACTTCGACCATATCATTAGCAAGTCTGTGCTGGGGAAAGATGAAGACTTCAAGGATTATATTGGTCATAACACCAGGGTACTAACTGTATTTTATTTGACCAGTACTATAAGTGTGCATAAATTTCTCGTAAGTCCAAGAAATTTTCATAAATTACTCCTGCTGCGTGCTTTAAGTGCAAGATAAAATGAGATGTATAAAATTGCAGAAATAGAAGAGAGCTCTTTTGTGCACACTTAAGTAGTACAAAATTAACAAGACAGACAATGTACATATAACGTAACATTGAGGCATGTTCATGCAACCATTGTTACAGTGTAAAAGCAATAAGTATTACATATTATGAGTGTGTGTTTGTAGCCTTAGGTCCCCTCAATGCAATGCACGTGCACTGTATTGTAATCTGTGGCCTGTGCAGCTCTGCAGTATTTTTCCGGATTATCTCATAAATGCCACAGTTGTCAAAAAATAATTATTGAACATAAAATGTGTTCTCCCCCCCCCCCCACCATAATTTTTGTTGAAACATTTCTCATTCTAAGAAGAACTGAGCGAGATGTGATCAAAAATCTATATTGGTCTTCATGTAAATTACCAGTTACCCATGTAAGATTTAATGAAACTTGAATTTCCTCGACGGATTTTAAAAAAATACTGATATATCATATTTCATGAACATTTGTCAAACAGGAGCAAGGTCATTCTATGTGGATGAACAGACAGTCATGACGAAGCTAATAGTTGCTTTTCTGAATTTTGCGAACACAGGTAAAAAGACTTCTTATTTGCATACAGTGTTATGTTTTCTTGATCTGGAATAAATTACCATTAACTCAGAATATTGCAGGAAATGGAAATTTAAGGTATGGTGACTCCAGATGGCTCGTAACTGCTCAATATGTTGTAGCTTTGTTATTAAATTTCAGTGCCCACACTGCTTCACCCCCTCCCCTCCCCATTGCTTTTATTTCACTACATATTACCTTTTAATAGCATATAATTTCTGCCACTTGTCCTGTATTTCATGAGCTGTTTATGGCATTCATCATCATCACTGGTTGTTAAAAAAAAGACGTAGGTGTATAATGTTTGGTGTAACATGAAGGGAATGCACATAAAGAAGGATTCAGCAAAAGGTCTTAAGATTTCACAATTTCGCGGCATCTAAACACAGTGACATCTTCTTGGATGGTTGTCTGCTACAGTGAGGAAATGGGGTCTGGTATTTTGGAACCTATATCTGATGTGACAAGTGACACAGATTTTTTGGTTTGTAAACACTTTCATGTAACAACCCAGTTTGCATTGTCCATGAACTGGCTAACAGAGCAGTGGCTCAAAATCAGTGCTGCTTATCGCTCAGCACTTCTCTTGAAGAAGATTGCAACATGCCAGTCTGTAATGGGGTGAACTGAAGATGATATAGAGGGTACGGTTGTCTGACCTTACATTAAGTTTACAGAAGGGCATCATTTAATCTGTTGAAGAGTCAGGTAATTTTTATGCATTTTCAGACCGAAATCAGAATGCTTGGTGACACTGAACTTTCAAACCTTAAGAAGTCTGACATTATCCAGCTGCAGAGAAGGGGGTTTTTTATATGTGACAGTCCATATAGACCACTTAGGTAAGCATGAGAGACCTTGCATTGTGTGTAATGTATGTGATTAAGTAACCACAATTACCAGAAAGGAAAGTGTCTTTGCATTTAAAACAGATTAATAATATAATCATGTTGTTGAAATGTCAGTATTACAAGAACCTTCTAGTCTCTAATCATTAATGACAGCCTTGCTACCGTACTGACTTGATGTCATAACCCCATATTGCAGATACACTACCACATTAATATTTCAAGGCCATCAATGATAAACCCTGCTTAATTTGTAAAATATGTTGTACAGTTGCTACTACTATTACTACTACTACTAACACCACCACCACCACTACTGCCACTTCCACCACTGCTACAACTACTGCTATTGTTGGGCGAATATGAATTATAATTTGTAAATAGAACAAAAACATTCATTTATTCTCCAAAACTGAAATTGTTACTTTTCAACATAATCTCCCTGGTTTGTGATACACTTGCGCCAGCGGCCTGGAAGCTTGCAGATGCTGCTCAGGAAGAAGTCTTTTGGTTGCCAGTGTAGCCACTCCTGAACATTCTGTATCACTTCCTCATTATTGCGAAACCTTTTTCCACCCAGATGCTCCTTTAGGAGGCTGAGTCTGCGTGAGCAAGGTCCAGACTATATGGAGGATGTAGTAGAACATTCCATTTCAGTTTCTGGATGGTGTCCATGGTGCTAGCAGCCACATGTTCACGGGCGTTATCCTGGAGAAATGACACTGATGTTTGCACCCTTTTTCTCTTGTTCCTGATGGCGGTCTTTACTGGGCCATTGAGAAGTGCGGAGTAATATTCAGCGTTTATTGTGTGATGCTCTGTGAAGAAATCCACGTACAGTACACCTTTAGAGTCCCAGAAGATGGTGACCATAACCTTCCCATTAGAGAATGTGGTTTTCACTTTTTGGGGTTTTGGAGACCCTGGGTGATGCCATTGCATTGAAGAACGATTGCTCTCGGGCATGAAGTAATGCATGCGCGTCTCGTCCATTGTCATGATAGAATCAAAAAAAAGTCCCCTTCCTGCTCATAACGCAACAACAACTGCACCACTTGCAGCCATGTACTCTTGTGTTCATCCATCAATAAACGCAGGATCCATCGGGTACACACTTTTGAGTATTGAAGGTGTTGTTTGATGTTTGTTTTCACACTACCATCATTGATGTTCAGTATTCCAGACAACTCACAGACAGTTATTCGCCTGTTCTCCCGAATGAGTGCATGGACACGGTCACTGTTCTCGCCTGTTAGGGAAGTCCTTGGCCAGCACTCAAGAGGTTCATTCTCCACCGTTTCCCTTCCTTTTTTAAACACACTGCTCCACTTATAGACACTAACATTTGACAGTGTCTTCTCACCATACTGCCTCTTCAATCTTGAACAGATTTCCAACTGTTTACAACCTTCTTTTGTCAGGAATTTGATTATAATGCACTGTTACACACTAACATGTACCTTCGCTTCGCTCATCTTCGTCACAACTCACAAAACTGCACAGTAGCAAACACCAGGTTAGTGAATGCCCTTGGAACAGTGCTTCCACCTTCTACATAATCCTACTTTCAATGGACCGCGCTGCATTTTTTAACTACGAACAAATTACAATTCATATTTGCTAACGCCTCCTACTACTACTATGACTATGACTATTACTAATACTTCTTGTGCTGCTCTGACATGGGAGTTACCTTCAGAGTTTATGAAAATCAGCTACTTTGTGTTAAGACATATAGAAACAGACACACCTATGCAGAATGCATTACTCTAAAGGTCTTCCATAAAGCAGGCTAAAGGGGGTCCATTCTTTCTCTTTAATAAATCAGTTAAATGACCAGACAAATACAGTGATTGTACGTGTTAGTAACACATTGTTTGCAGTAGGTACACTGGACGTGAGTCACCAGTGATTCTGTTCGCTATACCTGATGGTCATACCAAAGACTCTGCACCCACTGCTCCAACCAAGAAGAGAAAAGACGTCAGCAGAAAAGAAGTAAGTTGTTTTGATTTCTAAACTTGTGCACACAGTTTGTGCAAATATGTATAGTTTTCCGGTACCTTAAAATATTCTACAGTTGCTTCCTTTCACATTCTATCCATTTTATCATTATTGTTACCCTCTTCGGATGCTACAGAGCGTGTCTTTCAATACACAGCAATGTGACCATCGTAATAGAAGGAATCTCAGCCATGTGTTATGTCATCTTTCTTTAGCTCAGAGTGAATGTCTAAAAACCTGGTGTGTGTGAGTGTGTGTGTGTGTGTGTGTGTGTCATATACAGGGTGTCCCAGGAGGAAAGGACCTAACTTCGGGAGAGTGTTCCTTAGGTCAAACTATACCGATATAAACCAAAACACCTATATCCAAAGTTCAATGGTTACGGAGATATTGGCCAGAGAAAAGTGTGGATGTCTTTTGTGT
>Ga0123354_10017475_pt1 | contig 11238 bp, 4 predicted proteins | sample TergutLab28metaG_2_FD_97872 | JGI IMG/M metagenome (GOLD analysis project Ga0123354, IMG submission 97872) | Labiotermes labralis P4 segment gut microbial communities from Petit-Saut dam, French Guiana - Lab288 P4 | ecosystem: Host-associated > Arthropoda: Insects > Digestive system > Gut ... | reverse complement strand
CCTGGGGTCGACTCAGCCTCTAACAGAAATGAGTACCAGGAGTATTTCCTGGAGGTAAAGGCGGCCGGTGCGTAAGGCTGACAACCTTACCACCATCCTGTGCCGTTGTCACGAAATCTGGGAACCTTAACTTCCTGGAACCCTCTGCGTCACTGCAGGCCTGTAACGGGACTTCTATATCAATACTATAAAGATAATCGGACCATCTTCTTTCCAGATACAATAAATTCGGAGAAATAAATTGGCCAAGTTCTCGCAACACATTTTGAAGTTTAAGTTATCAGAATAGGGAATATGGTTTCTTCCGTTAAGCTGATGCTACTTCTCATACACTGATCATTTAATATGGAACTGAAAGCAATAGGATAGCAGGGTATAGATTGGATTCATCCAGCTCAGGATAGGGGCAAGTGGAGGGTAATGAACTTCCGGGTTCCATAAAATGCGGGAAATTTCTTGACTAATGGAGGAAAAATTAGTTTCTCAAGGTGGACTTGGTCCATGGAGTTAGTCACGTAATTGGTTAGTAAGTTAAATCCTCATGTCTTTAGACAGAAGCTACGAGAACAAAACATTCTGAACTGAATGGTCGCCAGCTTATACGACACAATTTAAATTTACATACGCACCAGACAGTTTAGGAACACTATAAGGAAGTGTTTAATTTTCCCCCACCCAAGCCAGTCCAGTTGTTTTCAAAACGTCCAAAGTCTGAATGTATTCATGTTTTACTGCTATGCATTTTCGTGGAGCGAAACACTTTAGCTGCAGGTGGATACTTCTCAGCTCTTCACTTCCCTTATCAATACCATATTCTGGCCAGTGCTTTCCCCGTCTTAACAGCCGGCATAGCTGTGAAGTAAAGGCTGAAGGCCATTCTCGCTAAACTGGTACACTAAACGTCAAAAAAAATTCACCATTTCCAATTACTGCAACCGGACAGGACAGAGTAAATTCGATACGGTCTTCAGAAAGGGATGAGGAAGACGATTCTCCAGTCCCAGCAGATAAAATAGAATGCAATTAAGTATGACACAAAATGAACGAAGGTTAAATATTCATTCGTCGTGGTAGTTAATCGATTGACGTTTGGCTTCAACAGGCGGTTTTGCGTGCTTCCCTTTTCCCAGAAAAAACGATGACTCGACATATTCAGCCAAAATGAAATTTAATTTTAAGTCTATCTGCAATTTAACAGGAACGATAATACAATTAAAATAAACCGTTCGTCATTACTGACATACGTGATAGCACGTGCTGTCATTGCCACTCACACATGTACAGTCCCCCAATAAGCACCTACCGCTTACGAAGAATATTTGCCCATTTTAAGGGTTACGCTGGGATATACCTGCGGACTCCGTTCTTCTGGGACATTACACCGCCTTCCGTCAATGGTTAGACTGACATCTACACGACGGGAAAACGTAGTGTCATCAACTTCATAGGTTTGAATGTTCAAGAATAATTCTTGGAGATATTGCGGTGCACCGTAATGTCGTTATCCGACTACCCACTGACGCAATGTCATATCCTAGAAGAACGGTATCATCAGGAAACAGTTTCAGGAGGTGTAAAACATTAAAAACACACACGCAGATTGACCTCTTTTCCTTCATTCTGCACTCTTTAGGGTTCAGCCTGAAGAAAGCTCTATAACAGAAGTCGAAACATGTTGCTGTTAAACATGATTTAATTATCTTTTAATTGTAATTACTTGACAAAGTCTGTGTTAGACTTGCAATTATATATATTCTATTGATTATTGAACAAAACGGGGAAGTCTCACCTGAAAATTCATTCTGCACGTTGAGGCTTTCTTCGATTTTTAATGTGTTCTTTTTCAGTACCATATTTCCTTTACAGCTCTGTTTAAATTTTCGATTTAATGGTCACGCACGGACTTACTCACAGAACGCGTTATGGACACTCACTTCTACACAATAACAGACTGCTCTGTTTGGAGCATGCCAAGATAAGGAACACTGAGATGAAAAATTAAAAGCCGAACTTACAGAAATTAACTCAAGATTTTAATATAAAAAAAATGCATTACATACCTACAGTAATTATAAGGAGCAATAAAAAAGTAGGGAAGTAAAAAATTCATGTTGACTTTACAATATTAATTATTAGCATGATTACAAATATGGTAAAATCAATGAAAGTTGACTTATCTAAAGAAAATAGCAAAAGAGTCTTATCTGGTGCAAAATGGATTGCTAATGCTGGTAAAAAGTATCTTGCATCACTGGATAATAACAGCCCTAAACAAACTAGTTCTAGATAAAAGTTAATCAATGCTCTTTTACTTATTCTAATCACTGCGCCCACTACTATAACAATATTACTGATTGGTTGTACTTACCTTCTTTAGATGCTGTAAGTGCTAAAGATGACGAATCCAAATTATCTAAAGTAGCAAAAGGCGTAGCTAGAATCCTAATCTGTATTGTTGCTGCTATGATTTTAATTCTCTGCATTATATTAAATCTAATAATTTCACTAATACCATTTCTTATTTTCCAAGCCATTAATAAAGATGCATTTAACCAAGAAAGTATAGATAAGAATAGTCAGGATCAAGTAATAAATGAAGTTAAGGTCCATAGTAGTAAAGAATACAATGAGTGTGTTGAAGAAGAAGTTAATAATTTATGGCAACAAAGTAATATGGAGCAAGGTCAGTTAGATGATCAGTCACTAATGAGAAGTGATAACCAACCGGTTGTAGAAGTAATATCTCGAGTAGTGGATAAACAAGTTGTAGATCAGACTATCACAGCAAAGAACATAAATAATGATGGTATACGAGATGGCGAGATGATAATGCGAGTAACCGGAGACGATAATAACCTTACTCCATAGTCTCACTCTCGATTACGGCCTATCGGAAAAAAAAACTATCGGTGTCTTTCACCTCATCGGCTTGCCTTTTGTATCGTATCCTTCACAGGAATCAGTACTGACATTTGAGAACGAATGGAAACTGGTAATTTTGTTTTTCAAAAACCAGGTGAAAATTATTCTGAAAAGTAATTTTGCTCAAAATTAGTGATTTTGCTCTATCTTAGTGTATTGCCAGAATGTCTCCCATTGCATAATTACTTTCAGCATCTCACACGATGTATAATCAGTAACTGGATTTTTAGTAAAATAAATTGGAAACGATGTGAAAGAAATTTGTTTTGGCCTAACTTAAAGTATTACTCTAGCATTTTCTTGGAGGGGCTGAGGAAAAATAGGGCAAAACATACGTCAGTATAATTGGTGTCACGGCATAGACTGAGGTCGGACATCTCTCTCATAACAGCCAGAAATATTAATGGTTGAACCATCTTGTTCGGTCATCACCTGTTGCGGTCCTTTTGTCTTAATGAATCAGGCAGTCCAAAGAAAGATCAAACAGCTTAAATAAGTTAAATTCCAAAATTTCAGGCGCACAGTGTTTCTAGACAGATGTCAGGTTTGGTAATCTGGAAGCCTAAACGGTAAACACAAAACAACGACAACAAATAATAATAACAATAATAATAATTTGAAAACTCATTAAAGATTCTGTAATCCTAGAACACCTGTCATGCAGCCTAAATCTTAACTTCGTATATTATTACAATATTCCTTTTTATAAGGGAAACAGTAGGTTCATTAAACTACATCCGTGTGTGTGTGTTTGTGTGTGTGTGTGTGTGTGTGTGTGTCCCTTTCCAAATTTAAGCAGCCAATCCATTTTCACCAAACTTGGTGTACAAGTTATGCCAATAGTGCTACTTACATTGATATATGATACTTATGCGTATTGGACCGTGCATCATCTTGATATTTGATGACACTTGCTTTATTATATATTGCTCAACATGTTTCAGACGTTAATACGTCCATCTTCAGGAGCTTGCGATTATTTGTTGCGTTGTGTAGGCTGACTTGAGGCGTGCTGATGTTATGTAGCGGGATTGTCTGTTGGTGATGTGGTATCCGAGGTAAGGCTGCAGCCTGCATTCGGATACCGCATCACCAACAGCCAATCCCGCAACATAACACCAGCACGCCTCAAGTCAGCCTACACAACACAACAAATACTCGCAAGCCCCTGAAGATGGACGTATTAACATCTGAAACATGTTGAGCAATATATAATAAAGCAAGTGTCATCTAGTTGGTCAACCTTTATTCAAATGATACATGATAATTTACAAAATTATGCTATTTGTGGAATGTAAAGTAAAAGCACGGCAGTGATGCAAAAGACGTTTTTTAGCCCCCGGATTGATGGCCGTAACGAACGAATCACTGAATCTGGTCGTGTAAAATTTGGTACTGATAATACCGTAAACATAAAAATGTAACGCATAAACACGTTGTTTGTAGTTCAGTAATCACAGACATGGCGATGATGCGAAAATTTAATGACCTGCGGTAATTTTAACGCATAAGGAGTGTTATTTACGAAAACAAAATAAATCAGCAATAATAATAATAATAATACCGACATATGCAAACAACACAACATGCAAGCGGTAGGAAAGCAAGCAAGCTTTAATCTACTTGATTATAATCTAAATTATACTTATAATACTGAAACTTGCGTATATCATTTCTAAGGATCTACATAGGCCTATACAACAGCGCACGGAAATAAGTTTCAACATGTATGAAAGTGCTACACCCTGCTAAAGTCAGTAATATGAAATGCAACAAAGAGGGGAGAAGAGGTAAACATTTCTATCGTAAAGACTGACAGAAATAGCGAAGATTGTCTGTATATGCGACGCCAGTCAAAATTCGAAAAATAGTACATAAAAAATGAACGTAAATTCACTTAGTTGAACTGTCGGTTGCCCTTACTCACAAACTTGTAGTTAATTTCCTTACGCAAAAAGAACGCTATGAACAAGAAACCCCAGCAGTAAATTTCACTAACACTTTTCCGAAAATTCCTGTTTAAAATGTGTAAGGGGCTCCAGGATAACGAAACAGGGTTTTGTGGTATTCTTCAATATCTGCCTACCACCTAAAGTCAATCATTTTGAAACAATTCATTTCATTTTCAAATCCTTCTCATTTCACTCTACACGATCATAATCCTATCACATATACCGTCAATCGATGAACGTAGTTAAAATAATTCCCACTTCAAACATCAAGTATCCCCAAGAGTTCTGCTGTTGCACGGGCTGATAGATAATTTTATTGCCGCGTGGTTGTGACATGAAAAGGAAGTCAATTTCTGGAGGTTACGATTTGGAATGTCGCTTTCCTATCACGTACAAATGTAAATACCGGAACTCAGACCTTGAATTATCTGGCTTCCTCTAGCCAGTCCTGTAAAACTGAAAGAAGACTTGAGATATTTCGCAAATTTGCCTGAGTTTCTGCGGGCGATTTGTGGACATAACACTGAAAGGATTACTAGTACGTCATGGGTAACGGACGTGACGTGATTTCAAATGACACTGATTCAAATATAAGCTGCAGTATATGTCAAAGTGGTTCAGGTGTGCAGTGGTTTATATAAGTCGTTATATAGATGAATCTACAAAACAGGCCATAATAATTGTTCCTGCCACACTTTCGAAATGACCTAAACCAACGACTGTCCTATTATATTTCATTTCATACGACTACTACAGTACACACAATAGCATAAAGTACTCTTCGGGGGGGGGGAACCAACAGACATTCTTAATAATTAACCAACTTAATGCACAAATTCTTGTTTTGTAATACCTCGTAAGTTTATTATAGTTGTTTGTGTGTATGTGGTGACTTATCTTACTGCACAGGACATAGAAACGTTTAAATTGCAAAGGTACCTTTGCGAAAGTATAAGCGCTGAATTGCAAAACAAATTTCGGTTGTTGTAATGTTACACCTTCTGTTGACAATGTTTGTTGGTGTTCTGCTGACCGTGCATCTCATTATAATCTTAATAATTAACCAACTTAATGCACAAATTCTTGTTTTATACTAACTCGTAAGTTTATTATATGCCTCTACATGTTTCGAGCACATAGTGCATAGCACACACACACACACACACACACACATATATATATATATATAATGGCTTCCTTTACAATTATTCGCACTTCAGTCTCCCACGTATCAGTTTATTGAACATACGCAAGTAAAGTCATGCAATGGCGCAACTTTTGTAGAAATGTACGGAAATACACATATATACATACAAACATACATGCATACATACACCTGTACTAGCCACGTGCCTGTCATATGAGGGGCTGCATTAAATTCACGCGCATTTCCACGGCACTTTCGTTGTCATTTGTTAATTCTTAGATCAAACGAAGCTTTATAATTACCTATATGAGTGATGCGATCTGATTTTACTCTGCTTCACTATGTTCAACTGTTTTAAGCTTGAATTCACAGAGAACAGAGTCGATTCTCAACACATTCTTCGCAGATAAAACGTGGCAACCCTGTGAAATCACAGTATGACTCACTGACATCAGGCGTGTGACTCACTCACTTCGGAAACTGCAAGTGTAAGGCACTGGAACTAAACAATCACAGAGAACACAGTTACTCTCGGGGAATCGTCAGGTTCGACATGCACACACTTTATCTATGACGGACATTCCGATGTATTTTTAAATGTTCTCCCCTATCACTGTCTAAGTAAGATTATCTTTTTTATTTCAACCCCAGGCCTTTTATATCACATTCGCATTCAAATCATCCGCTGACGTGTAACTGTAGTAACACTTAGGTCTATAAGATACAAGCACCAAACTACCTCAACACAGTACACATTACATAGACAAATGTTTCAAACAGCAGTAGCGGACTTCAGAAGTTCTATATTTAACATGTTCTGCATGTCATGTCTAGTGTCAATATTGTCCAATATGTCATGTTTTTGTGGAAATTTACGCAGATTCGAGCTTCATAGGCGCAGGGAGAGATCAGTATCTCTTAAGGTAAATAAATCAATGATCTCATGTTTAATATATTTATACTTGTACAATTAGTACGGACACTAATTTCTTTCTTATTTTAGGAACTTTAATCTCGAAGCCGGTCCCAGTGGCCGCGCGGTCTAAGGCTTAGGTCTGCGGTCGCTTGCCTGCTGAGATTGTGGGTTCGAATCCTACCGGGTGCATGGACGTTTGTCTGTTGCGAGTGTTGTGTGTTGTCAGGTAGAGGTCTCGGAGACGAGCTGATCACTCGTCCAGAGGAGTCCTACCGACTGTGTTGCGTCGTTGTGTGTGATCTAGAAAATTCGTGATGAGGAGGCCCTGGCCCACTGGGGGGCTGTCGCGCTAAAAACAAACAAAAAAATCTCGAAGATGCACTCATTAATCTGAGTTAAGATACGTGCCTCTAACCTCGTAAGTCAAGCATAAGAGTATTGGTAATTGGGTTAGTGTTCAGCTCGTGGCCTTCGCCATGTTGACAGTAAATTACGGGCCTGCTTACCACCCGCCTGCGGTGAATTACTACTTCCGTAACACCAATGGCATATTAAAGGGACAGGAATACAGACAGATTTCTGAGAGAGAGAGCTTCCAGACTTTATTAAGTTAATTTCGTCCGCTGTCTGCTAAAAACGGAACAAACCGCGAACACCGTTCATCTGTACTTTCCCATCACTTCACATATAACCAAAAAGTTTAATAAAATTAGAAATTTTAATGGCTTTAATAATTTTCTATTTGAATAGGCTTATTGTAACATTAGCGTATTCTTATTCTTTTCTTGCGATATGTGGATTTTTAGGCCAGCAAGTCACCCTACATTAACGATCATCCACGAATTAATCTCACTATTTTTTCTTGGGATGAACTTCACTCGCTTTAGCAACTGGCCTATTGTAGAGGGCTAATTTCTATACTCTCATATTACGCTGTGGAAAATACGTCCTCTGATCAATACACACACCATAAATTAAACGGACAAATCAAATTTCTAACTCAGAAAGTAATAGTCGTTCATGTAGACAAGAAATTCTCCACCTTTCAAAGTACCTTTTTTCACCTGATCCCCGTCCACAGACAAATTGATCCAGTACATAAATTCAAGTTATATTCATGCGAAACCCGCTGTAATTAAGTTGTTACATCCATGCCGAGGTCCTCAAAATGATCTACTTCCTTTCAGTTTTTCAAACTGAAATGTTGCATATATTTTTATCACCTCCATGCATGCTACATATTCCGCCCATCTAAACTTCGTTGATGTAATCAGCCCATTAATACTTGGAGAACAGATCTGACCAAGAGTGATATATTTCCAGCTGGGTCCAGCTGACGTAACAGACCTAAATTCATACCCTCATTCAGTAATCCGCTCTGTCACAGACTACAACATCCCTCCATTCACTTGGCGATTAACGTGACATTTTCTGCCTGCGGTCACAATATCGTGTGCTATATGAATTATATGTAGCCGACAATGGCAGTGGATTCAATGTGGTCGGTGGCACGGATGAAGCTTTATTAGTTGCAGCAGTTTGACGCTGGCATTGCGCCATATTTGGCAAACAGAAGGGACTAAACAGATGTAAATGTTTTAGAAATTAACCATTAAAAACCAACACATTTTAACGAAAATATAAACTACTCCCGTTCACTGCCGCAAAAGAACACGGCAGAGAGGGTTTCTACAGCAAACTGATAAAACACGTTGTCTAAAGTTTCCTTTCTCTTAAAAATGTACATTGTGTTATCAGTAAAGTGTAATCTAATATATTTGGTCCTAAGAGGGACGAGGAGACAGTGACCTGGGGGAGACTGCATGAAGAGAAGCTTCATAATATGTACTTCGCACCAAATACTAGTCAAGCGATCAACTAAAGAAGAATGGCATGGGCTAGGCACGTAGCATGCTTGGGGGGAAGGAAAGGTGCATACAGGGTTTTGGTGGGGAAACCTGAGGTAAAGAACCACTAGGAAGACCTTGAAGTATAGGCAAACGTAATATTAAAATGGATCTTCAGGAAATAGAATGAGATGGCGTGGAATGAATTTATCTGGCCCAGAACAGAGACAAGTGGTGGGTTCTTGTGAACATGGTAATGACCCTTGGGGTTCCACAAAATGCCTTAAATCTGAGTAGCCAAGGAATTATTAGCTTATCAGTTAGGACTCTGCAGGTTGGAGTTAGGTGGCTAGTCAGTCAGTCAGTCAGCCACCCAAGTAGTTAGTTACTTAGTTAAAAGTTATCTGAAATCACACCCCATACGCATAGCTATATAAATTTCTTTATGTCTCACAACCTATTTAAGGTAAGCCTTATTATTATTATTATTATCATCATCATCATCATCATCATCATCCCCTTTATGTAGGGTATTTATACTTATATTCCTGAGACAAACTATGACATTAGGCAATACAGTGTTGTAGCTGTTCTGTTGTTACTATTCATGGTGCTTATATCTTTAGTTCCAGTGTTGAATCTATTGTACGTTTACATTAGCACTTTCCGAAGTATGTGTGCAGTGCCCAATATGTATTTTTTCTGGAGTTCCTTGACTTCATGTTTTCCTGGTATGTTGCTGACGTATTTTCTGAATGACTTTGAAACAGTCCCAGTCGCCACTATTATTACTGGTATCATTTTTGTTTTTACATTCCACATGCGCTGTATTTTTACTGTAAGGTCTTTGTACGCTGTGGTTCGTACACAGTTTGGTTGAAAAAAATCTGTTCCAATGTTTGACAGGATAAAACAAGGATTTGTATATTGTTCGTAAATTGCTAATTAACTACTGACACACTAAATACATTCTTAACAATAATTCAACTAGTATATATCACCCATTGTGAAATTTGACTTCTTGTTATATAATGTTTGTTTGTTGTGAAGTCACTTCTACTGTTCATAACATGTATAATACTACCCTTCAAAATTAATTGTTCTCCTTCACACAATTGTTATGGTGCCCTATGCAAATACATCCATAGCTATGTTAAACACTAACCACACAGTGAAATTATAGTTAACTTGAAAACTGTTGAAAACTTATGTAAACCACACATGTAAGTCTGTAAGAAAGGCTGTTCCTCATGAACTAACAACGATACCCCTTTTTGGACAAAACACATCTAGAATTCTTTGTTTTAAACACCACGATTGACGACATGTGCTGCCGGCCTTGATTTCCCCATGCTAATGTATGCGTCCGGTCGAGCGCGGAGCAGAAACGCCACATGTGTATCGGCGGTAAGAACGCAACAGACTGAAGCCACGCTCACCTCACAAAGGAATGACGTTACTGACGTCAGAGTCCCGCCTTAAATCTCGAGCCCATGCTCTTATATTGTGCAACCTTTTGGCACACATGAATTTAGAATAAAGAAAATAGTTAATAAACAAGTTATTACAACAAATTTGTCCTTAGCGTAAACAGTCTAGAATCTCCTCGGCTTCTTTTTTAATCACATTTCTGTCTCCTGAGTTTGCAACGTCTATTAACATACATGTTCCCTTTTCATTATCACGGATTATAATGTCTGGTTTGTTGTTGGAAATAGTTCTGTCAGTTTGTATTTGTTTGTTCCACAATATGGTTACCTTGCCTCCTTGACTTGTTTCTACTGATTTTGGCACATGTTCATACCAGTGTTTTTTGTCCAATTGTAACTCTGTTTCCTTGCATATGTTGAAGTCTAGTTGTGCACACACTCTATCATATCTTTTTATGTACTGTTCTTTTGCCAGTATTGGGCATGCTGATATTATGGGGTCTATTGTCTCATCAAATTGTTGGCAAAGTCTGCACTTGCTATCTGTCTCTGTGTTCAATATTTTTGTAGCAGAATATTTTGTTTGTAACGCCTGGTCTTGCGCTGCCACTATTTCACTTTCAGTTTCAGCTTTTAAGTCTCCCTTCGATAGCCAGAGAAACGTGTCTTCTTCACTAATAAGCTGTCTATCTATGTTTCTAATGTACTGCCCATGCATTATTTTGTTTTTCCATTTTTTCTTTATAGACTCTCCCAATCTTGCCTTTGTTTATTATTATTATTATTATTATCATCATCATCATCATCATCATCACTCCATCTATGCCTACGCTTACCATATTATCTGGAATTTAAGAAAGCAATATGTGGTCAAAATTTCTTCTTTTCTCAAGCATGTCACATGACCCGCTCAAGGCAAACTGGCTGATTTAACCTCAACAAACAATAAAAAAGGAACAACAACGGTTTTGAAATTCATCGTTACATGAACATGCCCATTCTGCGTCACTATTTATTCTTCGTT
>Ga0123354_10017474_pt1 | contig 11239 bp, 12 predicted proteins | sample TergutLab28metaG_2_FD_97872 | JGI IMG/M metagenome (GOLD analysis project Ga0123354, IMG submission 97872) | Labiotermes labralis P4 segment gut microbial communities from Petit-Saut dam, French Guiana - Lab288 P4 | ecosystem: Host-associated > Arthropoda: Insects > Digestive system > Gut ... | reverse complement strand
CGTTAGAATTATGAAACAAACTACATTTTGAAGAGAAAAAAACGGAGAGTATATACCATGTTTAAAATATTCAGTACCTATGTTTGTTGAATAAATATATAAAATGCAACTTTAGAGGTTAGCAGTGCGGTACGACCACTATAGTTGACATTAGGCTTCAAAAGGTTAATCTCCTTTTCAATGAATATTTACCCATCCCAATAATATTGTTATGCTACATTTGTTGCTTATGTGTACATTTTTTCCTAGTAACTGTAAGAAATACGTGTGAAGGAGATGGTCGCTGGAGTAGTCTTCCCGAGAACCGAAATTTCCAGTGGACCAACTACTCGTCATGCAGTATCTACTATATCATAGAGCGTAGAATGTACATGAGAGTTGCTGCTTACGCTGTTACAGCAGTTGCTGTACTTCCTGCTCTCGTCATATTCCATTTATACAGGTATGATGGTGGTAAGAAATTTTAAAACACTTGATACTATTTAATTCAGAAGTCTGTAGAGTAAAATCCCGACTTTACATTCTTGTAGGGATCATCTAAATGTTGTGAAGTCCGTGAAAATTGAAAACTCGAGAAATGAAAATTAAGCATTGTAAAAAGGGGATTGCCGTATAGCAAAATACTTCGACAAGCCACTGAAAATATGGAATTTTGGAGACTTTTTTACGATATAAGTTAAACGTGACAGATACTCGCACATTAAAAAAAATAAAAACACTTTTTAGCGGTATAATAACAACGTGAATGACATCATGATATCTGAAGACGCGTATCAGACATCTTCATATGTTTTAAACTGAAAACAAAAAACGGGTGTTGAAATTTGCTAGACTAAAAGTGAAGGATAAAAACCTAGTGGTGCACTGTGTACTGCGAGCTTATGGTTCTTCACAGCCCTGCTTAATGTGGATACAGAAATTTCCAAATGCATTGCCAGTCAACACCTACTCTAGTATGTGCATCAAATTTCATTAAAATATCTATTGTATCATTCTTCGTACATTGTTTCCGCTTTCTTTCATCCGTAGTTCACCCTCTGCCGTGAAATTAGCTTCATTAACAACACAATTTGGTCTGCAAAACTGATTAATTATTAAATGCGTATGGCTAAAAGGCAGGAGGTGATTCACGACGGTAAATATTTGATTGCTATCGATTAGTGCCGATGAATTAAAATTTGACGTCAGTTTCCCTCAAAATTTCTGCCATCTGTACACAAAACCTGTCTTATCTACATCAATATTTGGTACAAGGGGATGTAACTAAAATCTCGCTACCTGTACTACGTCGGGAGCCATTTTTTTCGAACACCGCAATTTTTTACATTCAAATTTTCTTGGCGCAAATAAAAACATTGTGAAAAAAAAATTATAAAACGTAGAATTTGGGTAAATTCCTTCGTATTGACTACGAAAACAAAGCGTAAATTCCGGAAATACCTAAAGTCGGCAAGCGTAATATCCAAAAAAATATATATAAATTTGTTTATATGGGCATTTGGCCAGAACCTTAAAAAGTGTGTAAAACAAGGAAAACCCAAAATTCTGGAAAGTGAAATCCGGGGTTTTCTTATTTTGATATGATATATTTGTTAATTGCAAATGGGTTGACACCCGGTGGCAGTAGTACAGTACACATTTACACACAAACAATACATAGAACAACACAATCGACACAAACAATACACAGAACAACACATTTAAAACAAACAATACATAGAACAACACAATTAACATAGAACAACACAAACGTAGAACAACACAACTTTGTTTGTCCAATATAAATAGTATTAATTCATATTTACATCTATAGTTTTCATTTGTACTCGTATGCCTCTATTATCTGTAGTTTGCATACTAAGAGTCGATCATAGTACAGTACCTATTCATAAGAAGGGGGATAAAACAGATTGTAATAATTATAGGGGCATATCACTTTCGCCAACTACTTACAAAATTTTATCCAACATCCAGCTCTCAAGGTTAATTCCATATGCGAAGGAAATTATGGGGGATCATCAATGTGGATTTCGACGCAACAGGTCGAATATTGATCATATATTCTGCATTCGCCAAATACTTGGAAAAAAAAATGGGAATGCAATGAAGAATTTCATCAGTTCTTTACAGACTTCAAGAAAGCTTATGATTCAGTTAGGAGGGAGGTCTTATATAAGATTCTCATTGGGTTTGGTATCTTTAGGAAACTTGTAAGGTTAATAAAGATGAGTCTGACAAACATATAGCAGAGTCCGGGTAGGCAAGAATGTGTCTGACAGGTTCCCTATTAGGAATGGTTTGAAACAATGAGACGCTCTATCATCAATGCTTTTTAACTTTGCTTTAGAGTACGCCATTAGGAGGGTTCAGGTGAACCAGGATGGCTTGAAACTAAATGGTACACATCAGCTGCTGGTTTATGCCGATGATGTTAATATACTGGCAGGAAGCATACATACTGTAAAGGAAAATGTAGAAGCTTTAGTAGCTGCTACTAGGGAGATTGGACTTGAAGTAAGTGCTGATAAAACTAGGTACATGGTCATGTCTCGAGATCAGAAGGCAGAACGAATTCACAGTGTGAGGATTGATAATAGTACTTTCGAGAGGGTGGAAGAGTTTAAATATTTGGGAACAGCTTTAACAAATCAAAATTCTATTCCGGAAGAAATTAAGAACAGATTGAGGTAAGAAAATGCTTGCTATCATTCGGTGCAGAATCTTTTGTCTTGTAGGTTGCTAACCAAAAATTTAAAGATTCAGATATATAGGACTACAATCCACCCTGTTGTTTTGCATGGGTGTGAAACTTGGTCGCTGACATTGAGGGAGGAAAGGAAGCTGAGGGTGTTTGAGAATATGAGGTTGAGAAGAATATTTGGATCTAGGAGGGACGATGTAAGGGGGGAATGGAGGAGATTGCATAACGAGGAGTTAAATGATCTGTACTCCTCGCCCAATATTATGCGGGTGATAAAATCGAGAATAATGAGATGGGCTGGGCATGTGGCGCGTATGGGTGAGGAGAGGGGGGTGTATAGGCTCTTGGTGGGGAAACCGGAGGGAACGAGACCACTGGGAAGACCTAGGCGTAGATGAGTGGATAATATTAGGATGGATCTCCAGGAGGTGGGATATGGGTATATGGACTGGATTGGGCTGGCCCAGGATAGGGACAGATGGCGGACGCTTGTGAGTGCGGTAATGAATCTTCGGGTTCCGTGAAATGCGTGGTTTTCTTGACTAGCTGCAAACCAGTTAGCTTATCAAGAAGGTTCTAGATTGTGGGTGTTCCATCCCGTTGTGTTAAAGTAACAATGTTATTTATTGTCCGTCTTACACAACAATATGATGTAAAGTTAAGTTATGTACAATTAATAAAGCTCGTACATGTTTCAACCCCTTGGGGCCATCTTCAGGCTTACAAAATATGAATCATACAAGATACGTCTGAAGTAGTTACCTACGGGATCCCATGGTTTACAGTGCGTTAGTTATAAAATATATGTTATAATAATTTGGTTAAAATACATTTAAAGAACATATGATCGTGGTGAACAAGAGGATCGTTGTTGTATTTATGTGATAGGTGTACACCTTAGGAAAGTGCCGTAATGTTATAGTCGTGGATTGGGGACCTCACGATGTACCGGTGGCCTTATGCCGTATGTGGATGGTGTGTGCCGTCGGTTTGTTGAGAGCTCGAACTCACTGTTTGGGTGATGTCGCGTCCTTGTAGGGTAAATTTTCGATGTCATCCAGATGTCCGTGGGTTGATCGAGTCGCTCTGTAGCGCTTATTGTAGCGAGATAACGTTGTAGGTACGCTGTCCCAGATCTTGAGTGGTATGTGATAGGAGGCGACTTCTTGTGTTGTCGATTAAGAACTTGGTGCTGGTGCGATGTCTTTTTGGTGTCGAAGTGTGGAAATGTCCGGGATGTGAGGCTGTGTGATGCGGTCGTAGTTATGGACTGGCGGTGGGCGAGTGAAGTGCCTTTTTAGTCCTGGGATCTGTTATCGGACTGTCCGTGTGTCGGTCTTGGGTGGATGTTCGTTGTGTTCTGCCCATCGCTAGAATAAACTTATTAGTTTTATTTGGAATGAGGTGGAAATGCCTGAGGTGTGGAAGGAGTCGGTCATTGCACCTGTCTATAAGATGGGCAATAAAACAGATTGTAGTAATTACAGGGGCATATCACTTTTGCCAACTACGTACGAGATTTTATCCAACATTTTGCTCTCAAGGTTAACTCCATATGCAGAGGAAATTATTGAGGATCATAATTGTGAATTTTGACGCAACATGTCAGCTACTGATCATATATTCTGCGTTCGTCAAATACTTGAGAAAAAATTGGAACACTATGAAGCAGTGCACCAGCTCTTTATAGACTTCAAGAAAGCTTATGATTCAGTTAGGAGGGAGGTCTTGTATAATATTCTCATTCAGTTTGATATCCCCATGAAACTGGTAAGGCTAATAAAAATATGTCTGACTGAAACGTATAGTATAGTCCGGTTAGGCAAGAATTTGTCTGACATGTATCCTGTTAGGAATGGTTTGAAACAAGGAGATGTTCTATCGCCATTGGTGTTAATTTGGAAGGTTCAGAATAAATGGTGCACACCGGGTTGTGGTTCATGGTGATGATGTTAATATACTGGGAGTAAGTGTACATATTATACAGGTAAACGCAGTAGCTTTGGTGGTGGCTGGTAGGGAGACTGGAATGGAAGTGAATGCTGATAGAAATAAGTACATGGTCATGTCTCGAGATCAGAATGCAGCACGAAGTCACAGTATAAAGAATGATAATAGTACCTTTGAAAAGGTGGAAGAGTTCAAATATTTGGGAACAACTTTAAGAAATCAAAATTCTGTTCAGAAAGAAATTAAGAGCAGATTGAATTCAGGGAATTCTGGCTATCATTCGGTGCAGAATATTTTGTCCTCCAGTTTGCTACCCAAATATTTAGAGATTGAGACTTACAGAACTATAATTTAGCCTGTTGTTTTGTATGGGTGTGAAACTTGGTCGCTCACATTGTGGGAGGAACGTGGTTTGAGGTTGTTTGAGAATAGGGTGTAGAGGAGAATATTTGGACCGAAGAGAGACGAGGTGACAGCAGATTGGAGAAAACTGCATAATGAGGAGCTTATTGATCTGTACTCCTCACCCAATATTGCTCGGTTGATAAAATCGAGAAGAATGAGATGACATGTAGCGTGTATGGGGGAGAGGAGAGGCGTATACAGAATTTTGGTGACGAAACCTGAGGTAAAGAGACCACTTTGGAGACCCAGGCTTAGATGGGAGAATAATATTAAGATGTATCTTCAGGAAGTGGGATGTGGGGATATGGACTGGATCGAGCTGGCTCAGGATAGGGACAGGTGGCGTGCATTTGTGAATGTGGTAATTAGCCCCCGGGTTCCATAAAATGCGGGGAATTTCTTGTCTAGCTGAAAACCGGCTAGCTTCTCAAGTAGATCTCTGCTCCATGGAGTAAGTAAGTAAGTATTTACTTTTGTGTGATTGTGCCAAACAGGACGTCAAAGATCAAAACAAAGAACTTTTGATGAAATGGAATAGCACATTCGAAACCCTTCTCGTGCTGTTCGTCTTGACTTCGTAAGGAATAGTTTTGATTTTATCTCTTCAAAATTGCAGAAGCGTGTGGGAAATGGTGGGGTCTCCCTTAAATTCTGGCAATAAATTGAAGTGTATGGGACGTAAATTGACACAAGCATTGTAACAACAGAGAATTCTTTTATGAGACACAGCAATGTAGCATTATATATTAATTTTACATTCACTCGGGGTATGGAAAAAGTACTAATCATGAACATCCTCATTATGGAATATTCTACAGCCTCCTATTGGTTCCTCCCTCTTTGGCACAAATATCCCGCTCAGTATCCTTTCTCACACACACACACCTCAGTTTATAATTTAATTAAATATTATACAATCGTAACAGACATTTTTTATATAATTCTATACTACGTATTAAATTCTAAACATTTTCCGGTTATTGGACAGTTGTCAGAGAGTCATACTGGAGTACTGAGGACATACTGAGGGGTTCTGTGTTAATTGACATGCAACAATAATTTGCATGTAACATAATCGTCGATAAAATAACTAAACTAAAATATTAACATATATTCAGGATATGGTTCTATGACAAAACAAGATAGGTAAAGTACTTATAACTTAACACTGGGGCGCGTTCGAGTAACCATTGTTACCCTGTAAGAACAGTAAGTATTACAGATTCTAAATGTGTCTGTAGCCTTAGTTAATCAGCATGCAAAGCGCATGCGCCGTGTTACATTTCCATATATGGCCTATCTGGCTGCGCCATATTTTTCTACATTTTCTCATAAACGTCACGATTTTCGAAAAGAAAGGAAGTTATTAAACCATAGAATGTGTATTTGATTTCCTGTACAAATTTTGTCTGAAATATTTATCATTCTAAGAAGAAATTAACGGGATATGATAATGGATGCACACAGATATTCATGCAAAGTAACCGTTATGCTTGTCAGATTTTAATGAAACTTGGATTTTTCCAACATATTTTCGATAATCAGATATAAAACTTTACGAAGATCTGTCATTATATTTTATATCCGACATACCAGAGCTGATAAGTCGCTTTTCGCAATTTTGCGAACTCGCCTACAATGATTTCGCTAAAATTAGCCGTGTGATGAAATATTCTTTTCTGTCAGAATTGAGGAAAAGGTATTCCAAAATAGCAGAATGTTCAAGATTGATTTTGAAATTTCATAGTATAGTTGGTGTTTATTAGCTTATTTACTGTTACATTTGCCGTATATTATTTGGATAGTTGTCTGGCTTATCCTATGTAATGAATTCTCCTTCTCATTTTAGCGTACACTCTTTATTTTTCTGACACAGAAACATATAAACTTAGTCCATTGAAGTCTTTATTACAAGTTTCCCATATGTTAGTTGTATGTTTTGTGTTAATTATTTGTCTGCTGCATGATATGTTTCAATTATGTTCTGTATTTATATATGATGTTATTGTATGTATGATATACAGGTCGCACCTCAATAATCTGGCTGCCTTGGGACCTGGTTGGAACCAGATTATGGAATTTTCCAAACCATGGGTGGTCAGTATAATGGTAACAAACGGACTTACAAAGACTTCGTAAAACAAATTTTCAGTGTTGTACTCAGTTTTAATGCACCGGCACATATTTCTGGGTAAATACAAGAACCAGTTAATTCCAGCCAAAACAGTGAAATCTATGAAGTGTTATGCTAGGACTCCTGAACATAAACAAACTCTACTTGATGATGTCATCTCACCCCAGAATGCACTGTTCACGAATAAAGCACCAGAAGATTTAGGAAATCTACAATAGACGTGCAATTTAGATGACAAAAATGGAAAAAGTGCAAAATACTACAGTAAACTAAGGAAAAGGCGCGACTTGTTCCACAAATATAATGTATTTTTTGTGATCGTGTTGGACCATGGAAGGTGACGGTTCATTAAATTCAGAATTAAGTAGGTGCGACTTATAGTACACTACTCTAGTGCACAGGTAGCCTTTTTGCAGGGTGAATGTGTGTCTTCATGTCTTTTTGTATTATATGTTGAAACTTGTGGAGTCTGTAAATGTTCGGTGGTTACTGTGAAGCTGTTGGTGAAATGTGTTGATGTACTGGGTATTACACTTCTGTTGTGACACTCTGTGTTCTCCCCTTAGTCTGAGATACCGAGTTTCACACCCATAAAGACAACTGGAAGTTGTGCAGTACGTGAGAAAAATTAGTATTTCTTGCGCATTCCTGTACATGTCATAAATATTTGCATCTTATCCTGGTTTTGCTCGAAGAATAAAGCAAGAACCCATGTTCATATTTTATCTATTGTTTCATTTCTTTTCCAGACAATTGCATGGACACAGAATAGCACTTCACAAGAACCTATTCACATCTCTGCTCTTCAATGCTGTTTTTGAAATATGGTTCAAAGCTGATGTTCTTTTGACTTTAAATGATGATACAGACAGTGCAAGCAAGACAGTTTTAATGCAGGTAAATATATAGGATGTTACTTTCTAGTTGCTGAAGTTCAGAACATGCAGCTTCTTGATACTAATAATATTTGGTGTTTTAAAGACGTGTTGATTGATGCAGAAAATATTTCAATTATCAGCTAACAAATATTGCAGTTAATATTTGAGTAAAGCTATATCTGTGTCTTAAAATCTTTCTTACTCCTCATTTCCTCCATTATGGCTGCTGAGGCACTATGTATGGGCTCATGTAAATAGTCTACGACCACTGCTGTTTCCATGATAAGCTAACAGTATATGGATTAATAAAAAGGGCAGTCTGTTTACTACCATTCAGCACTACAGTATCTTATTATGTAAACCGAGAATAATATCACATCATTTCGCTTAGTAGCTGAATTTAAGAGTAAGAAAAATTCAGTATTTGCTCTTCGCAATGGACTAACTTTAACAGAAAGCTAAAGTATCAACATTTCTTGTTCATCTTCATATCGTAGTATTTATTATATTCATTAAAGGTACCTATGAAAGATTAATGTAATGTACATACTATTACAGGCAGTAAGTAAGTGAAATATACGAAGAAACCAGGTGAAGAATTGGAATTTCACTTAATCTTATATTTACAAAATTGCCCTTTTAAATACTCAAATTTCTCTTTGTGTGTAATTTTAGTGACAGAAGTTGACATCATCACATACAGTGTAAACTTTGAACTGACCATATGCTCCACACAGAAACTTAAAATTTTCATCAATAAAGCAGTACGTTTTACACAAGAGGCCAGTAGTAATCCCTTTCTAATTTATTACAATTTCATTTTCCGCGTGTTTTGGTCTTTCCTCTTCCAATCTTGGGAAAATTATTGATTTAAAACTTGGGAAGAGCTTCTGGAGTTACATTTGTATCATACATGTGTTATAAATGTGACATTCGACATAATTTTATGAATCAGAATTACATTTGATATAGTACATGGAAAAGCTAAATGTGAGGACGGTGTTTTTAAAACGCCCTATTTTGAAAAATATGAAATGTTTCAACCATATAATCCTGAAAAGAATTTTAGACACGTAAGTGGATACAAACTGCAGTTCATATGCAGATTTTAATTAATTAAACAGTATTCTGTTTTTTTTTCGTGAAAATTGTATAATTATCTAATTCCAAATTACCTTGAATTGTGATGTAACGGAGGCTATCAATGTATGTTAGTCTTACTGTTGTTTTGTTCACGCTACTAGCGCGGTAGTGTTTCGTGGTGGCAAGATATAACTAGGATAAATTCTCAAGATGCATAAATGAGAAAGGTTTTTTGGGGGGGGGGACTTTTAAGCCTACAATTTGATAGGTACTAAACATTACTTCTCATATATGCCTATCGGTTTTAAGACATGTACGAGAAATATATATGTGAATGAATGTTCAATAATAAACGAGTGTGTAAAATTAAGGCTTGCGTGAAGAAGAAGGAAAAACTTCATTAAATTTAAGCGATATCCAGTATTTTGAATTGTGGTCATTTTTATAAGTGTTATATTTAGGATGTGTTAAGTCTGTACGTTGTGATACATTTTGCGTATCTCACAGCCTCCAAAACAGTTAAAGATTGTTATTTTTTGTCTTGCTTCTTTAGCAAATAAAGTCTCAAAAAGACAGGCTACGTGTCAATGAAACATTAACGCGCGTTAATTAACCATCGTTGTAATGGGAAAAGCAATCAATACGCACATTATGAGAGCGTGTATGCAGCCTCATTTATTTAGCATGCAAAACGCATGCGTCTTATTATATTCTCATTTGTGGCCTGTCTGAATCTACCATATTTTTCCACATTATCTCATACAACGATACAATTTTCAGAAAAAAAAATCCGTTTATGAAATACGTGTTTTGATTCTCTCTGCAACTGTTATCTAAAGTTTTTCCCATTCTAAGAAGCACTGAGCGAGATATCATAAATGTACATGTGTGGTAATGGAAAGTACCCGTTATTCTTGTCAGATTTTAATGAAATTCAAATTTTCTCTACAGATTTTTTAAAAAATACCCAGGTATTACATTTGATGAAAACCCATCCAGTTGGAGCCGAGTTGTTCCATACAGACGGGTGTTTAGATGGTCAGACAGACGGACAGACAGGACGAAGCTAATACTTGCTCTTCGAAATTTTGCTATTGCGCCTAAAAATTACGTCTGAGAGTAACACCCACTCATACTTATGCTACTTCATTGCGACATCCATTGCACAGCTCCAGTTCTACAATGGATGTCTACTACAGTGTCTGCTGATGACTGACGCAGAGATATAGAGTTTCTTTGCATCATTTGTGAGCAACAGTACCACTCTTATGATCATACATTTTATATGGTCTCTCGTAACGACTTAAGCTTCTCAAATTTAGTGTCATCGTGCACATAACGTCTGTTTTCAAAACCTATCCTGCAAGACTTTTTTGAAAGTGAAGTCAAGCTACTAACTAGACTGTTCCATGTATTACTATTTCTGCGAATATGAACGACATATTTTACCCACTGAATTAGGTCTGCGTCCAGGTAAATCCATTAATATATGCGTGTGTAGGATCAATTATTTGGTGGTAAATATAGCCTTGTATTTATTTATTTATTTATTTGTATTCTCTGTTGTTAATTCTTCAGTACTTCCCTGATTATAGGTATGTTGCTTTTCCTTTCCTGGGAGCTTTCGTCCAAAATTTGTGATCCGTCAGAAACACGTTACATTCCTCGAAGTACAGCCGAAATATTTACAAGGTTCATGGGTAGGGCATGTGATGCTGGGATGGGGGGAGATAAGAGAGGCACATAGAATTCTTGTGGGGAAATATTTTAGAAATATATTTTTGTAGATCAAGAAAAGACGGATAGATAATGTAACAACTGACTACGATCAACTATGAATATGGAGTTGATGGCATTAGATTAATATTGCGTCATTGGTGGTTGTCTCACGAACGGTGTTGAACATGCGGATTTTGCTAACACATGCTAGTAGTGAAAGAGTGTGGTCACGTTATGTAGTTCTCTTAGAGGGTAGGTGCAAGGATTTTTAATACCTAAGCTGCAGATTGCTATTTTAATACCTAAGCTGCAGATTGCTATTTTAATACCTAAGCTGCAGATTGCTATTTTAATACCTAAGCTGCAGAT
>Ga0123354_10017473_pt1 | contig 11239 bp, 10 predicted proteins | sample TergutLab28metaG_2_FD_97872 | JGI IMG/M metagenome (GOLD analysis project Ga0123354, IMG submission 97872) | Labiotermes labralis P4 segment gut microbial communities from Petit-Saut dam, French Guiana - Lab288 P4 | ecosystem: Host-associated > Arthropoda: Insects > Digestive system > Gut ... | reverse complement strand
CCCGTTGCGCTGAACACGTGACACCCCTCTATCCGCAAAAGTTGGCACTAACTTCGCCGACCGGCGGCGGCCGCTCTGTCGGTATAGTTCGCGTGCGGACTAAGGCCACGGAGTTTAGTTTTTATCATACTGTACATATAAAAATAATGAGCCAGATAGCACCACGAAATAAAGATATCCATTAATTCCTAATCGACTGTACAACAGTGTACGGCCAGGTCGCGAATACAGAACTTGTTACTTAGACGAATGATTGGGTTCAGTTCCTCGGCAGCAGCATGCGCTTTCTCCTAATATTTTTTTTTAAACAAAATTATGTCCCTGGCATGACTTTAATGTTTATGTAGAGTACAGCTATGTGATGCAAAGTAATTAGCGCGAAAAATATGCGTAAGTCTGCGTAGCCGAAGAACAGACCGCAACTGACGGAACAACAGTACGCAATAAAGCAATCAACTGCATGGCAGTTTAACTCACTGCACTGCACTTCATACAACACCACAGGTTATTTTTAATTTCTCGCCTTCAGTAGTCTCTTTCTTCACCTCGACGTGCCGTCGTCAAAAATGCTTTCTTCCTCGATATTTTCTTTTTCCTTCTCTCGCTTCTTCCTTTTTTTCTTTAATTTTGCGCCAGTTCGTATAGCTCAGCGACTATGCCTGAACCTGTAGTAGGCTGAGGGTCGGTACTAGCAACACGGAAGAGCTAAACACCCTACTACTATCCAGATAGGGCCCTCAACTCTTTCAATTGTAATATTATGACGTGGCGAGATGTTACTCATGACCTTTCAACATCAGCCTATTTCCTCGAGCCTATTTACTCGGGCTTTATTGTCCCATATCTCTGGAGGTGACGTCACTTCTACAAGCGTGAAATAAATTTACAAGAATTTTAATTGCCTCTACTTACATAAACACAATAATTCAGAATCGTGAAATTTCAGGTCATCACAGATGCGTCCGTCAAGATTCAAGTCTCTTTGGATATGTCACGCTCTGCCGACATTTCGAAGAATTGCAGAATACCTTTAAGTTGCTGTGATAAGCAGTTAAAGAATTACGACAATTAGAAGTCCTGACCGCCGAGCTGACAGAAGCTGCTGGACTGCTGGAATAGGACGCCGAGTGTACTGGTTACCATATACCAATATACGCGGCGTCAAATGCAAGCAGTCAGGGATCTACTAAGGACTCCTAAAGGTAGGCTAACCACACGAACTATGCAGATCGTACGCGTCTCTTGGGGGCACACGTTAACCTCGCACAAGATGTGGCCAGACCACACTACAGGAACAGTTCAGCAGCATTTATTATTCCAAAACTCAGAAACGGGGTAACTTATCCTTGACGGTATCTGCGAGTTACTGGCTAGAGACTGGCTTTCAGTTTTACCCCTGGGCGTGGTCGATAGAAACGTAGATGTAGAAATACACTTGTGCTTCCACCTCACTGTTGATATGTGGCCTACTTCTTGGAAAACCCCAGCAGAATCTCGATCGTTCGAGATGAATGGGACCGGGGATGCCTCGAAATAACGAAAAGCCTGGACAACACGGACTACAATTCATAACACATTATTATGTACATATATTTCTACAGAATACATTAATTTTAGGGTAGGTTGAAGTAGAAACTTAAATCACGTAACAATGTGCAATATCACACAAAAAGGACGGCTAAAATGAAGCACAGTTCTAAGTGAATGACACATATGACGATAATGTTATATTTGTTTACTGCAATTGGGTTGACATCCGGTGGCAGTAGTACAGTACACATTTAAACACAAACAATACACAGAACAACACAATTAACTAATAGGGAAGAGTGCGGGCCGTGCCCCGTCTATGCGAGTTATACCCTGGCATTGTCTTAAATCAAACAAGATAACGTACGTATATTGATATATTTGTTAACTGCAATTGGGTTGACACCGGGCGGCAGTAGTACAGTACACATTTACACACAAACAATACACATAACAATGCAACAGACAACTTTGGTTGGAAGGCCTTCTGGGATTCGAACCCAGAGAGGTCAAACTAAGATTAACAATGAACTAAATGCGTAAAAAATTATCACCTAATGTGAAGAGTGCGAGACGTGCCCCGTCTGTGCGAGTTATACCATGGCATTTGCCTTACAACTGAGGAAAAGGCAGAGAAAAACCTCAGTCACGGTAGTCGAAGAATGCAGTAATATGCACATAAACTGAATTTTGAACCCAACACAGAAATGACCTCGACCACAGCGCATCGACTTGGACGAAACGGAACCTGGAACAATCGGCACTCGGAGAATCGGGACTGCAGAGTATTGTCAATGTATTATAAGAAAAGTGTGGAAGTACGTTCTGTCCAATGCTGTCCGACATCAAGCGAGGGTGGTTTTGTTTCAAGGTTCCCACGCTTCGCCGGCTGGTTTTTACTTTCTCTAGATAAGATGAGTGTGTGTGTGTGTGTGTGTGTGTGTGTAACATTAGTGTAATGACAATCACAAGGTGTAACCGAAGTACTCGGCGAAATACCTGTCTCTGTGCCACTCAGCCCACCACAGATGTTATGACATACTATTCCGGGTTCCAACCCACCCTCAGGGGTAAGAGGCCGTGCGGCTAACTGCCAGATCCACGACCGGCAGAGATTTCTGAAGGTTTCACAACTTATGGTGGCGGATGCAAAAGAAACAGAACGGCTTAGCGTGCAGGACTGAACACCACATCTGCATACAAATACGTGAACTTGACACACTCGTAAACAAATACAGCTTCTGGTACGATTCGGCAATCCAGTAAGCTTTTTTTCTTTTTGCTGCACAGGTTCACGGCCATGTCGACACATTTGTGACTGCTGACAAAAACTAAAAAGCAGTAGTTTCAAATCGATGCCGGAATTTCCTAATATAAAATACAGGAATTCGGTGGTATATGTTACAAGAACTGCTACTGAGAATAAAGAAATATACAATGACAATCCTCGTGGTCTTTGGGATGCGGCCAGAAGGAAAGATCTCGAAAATATGGAAAACCAACAGTTGGTTTCTCCTTCAAGACAATGCTCCAGCACACCGATCGGTTTTGGTCAAGGATTTCTTAGCAGAGAACAACGTGACAACACTGGAGCATCCCCCCCCCCTTCTCTCCTAACCTGGCTATACCTGTTCCCTGGATTGAAATCAGCATTGAAGGGACGACGTTTTTGTGATGCTACTGACATCACTAAGAATGCGAAGAAAGAGCCGAAAAGGTTTTCAGCATGGCTTCCAGCTACGCTTCCAACACCTTTACAGTCGCTCACCACAGTGTACAGTTGCACGAGGTGACTAATGTGAAGGAAATGTAGCTTAAATGATTTTACCGTTTTGTATTTCTCAGGAAAAAAAAAGTGATTCCCGAAAATTTAGCAGCTACCACGTATGTCACATCAACTGCGTAGGTACATGTCAGATCTATCCCCTTACCAAATTTAACAAGACTAGCTCCAATGGTTTACCAATTTTTGCCAAACCGAAAAGCGAAGAAGAATTTCGCAAGATGACCGTGCCATTACATTCAGCGAACATATTACCTTAATTAGCGGTGCATATTTTCCCCTTACATTAGTGGCGCAACTGGCGCACCCGCTTCACAAGCTTACGCGTCCAGCATGTTATTGCTGATTTATGAAATTTATTGGCGCGTCATTGGGGATGTCCTCCATATTCCAGTTAAATGAAAACAGGTCAATTGGTTCGGAAATTCAAATGGCGAAGTACGGCGTGATGATGTCACAAGCATGCTTATATTTTCAGGAAGATAAGATGTCTAGAAAAACTATAAGAACAAGGAATTACACCAATTTTAACAGTAACCAGAGAAAAAAGATTATGTTCTTCGGTGACGACGAATCTAAGCACCGAAGACCCTAATTAAGGTTTTCATATACATTTGGAAATTCACAAACACAAAGCAAAAATACATTCGGGCACAACGCTCTGCACAGTGAGAGCCCTCTTAAAAAATAAAAAGAAAAGGTCCAAACTGACACACGATATACATTAACAGAGGGGAATGTTGGTTAGTCTGGTCCGGATAACTTTCTCTACGCGAACTGTTGCTGCAATTTTGTAAGGAACACATGAACTAATTTCTGCTACACAGAAAACCTGTTGTGACCTGTCGCCCATACTGGTAAAGTGAGTTGCGTCCGGTGTTTAGCCACTTTTGTGTGTTTTTCAAGAAATCAAAGTCTTTTACAGGTAAGCACAACTTCTGTAAGTATGCAATTATTACTACATTTGTCGCCGTTAGTATAATGGGTTCGGGTGGGCTTGAAACTGCTAGATGCAGTGTGAGTGATGTTGCTAGGGCCAACAGGTTTTGTGTAAGAACGATTCAGATTGTGGGCGTCAGGTTGCTGTAAATGACGGTCAGTATGCGACATTACCTGCTACATGGCAGTTGGTCTTTGTTTTGGCAAGTCAAAGGTGTTGTTCGTAATTGAAAAAACCTTTAAAAGATTTAGATAATTTCAGTAATGGATGTTTCACTTGGTTTGGAACACTTTACAACCACAAACGCTTTGTGAACCCAGCAGTGTCTTGATAAATAACACGTCTGTGGAAATTTGCACCATGATTCTCTCTTCAACGTGCAGAGGTCAGAGATGATAAAGTGGTATGTTGCTTCTTCCAGACGTTTGCATACATGGTTTGCGACAAACGAAGAAATCGTAAAAGCAGTAAGGGAAGTACGTAACAAGGAAATAGGTTATCTTGCAGTTTCCAAGAAACAGAGTAATGCCGGGAGAGACGCCACACTTCTTTGCATCTTTCGCTGTAATTCAATATGAAAATCGTTAAAACACCTGAAAATTCGGATATGCTATATTTGAGGCGTCTACTATACTAAGCGGTACGCAAAACATCTGCATAAATGACAGCCTCCGACATACAGGGCGACGAAAAAAAAATGTTCTCTTTGTGGCGTCTGTCGCGGATATGCCGGTAGAGACGCCGATTGTAGTCAGGGACAGATGCCGGTATTTAGGGAGAGATGCCGCTCTTTGAAAATATCCTGTGAAATCAAGAAGCAAGATAAGTAATTGAAAACTGTTGAAGTTTATTCAAAGTAACGGTGCAATATCAACTTTAGAATAGAAAATATATCATACGTACACAACAGACCTATCTGAACACAACGAACACAACAGTCTACGCCGCAATAAACCACATTTTCTAGCTCATCTCCTGCTTCTTACTGTTTTTCTCTCGAAGTAACTTACTGCCGCAGACGACGCATGTGGCTGTGTACGTATAACAGAATTCCTCCAGCCAGCTTCTGCAGCTCATACATCTGCTCCAGTCATCTTCCTTACTTGTTGGCACGTAGTTTTTTCAGGCACTCAAAGCACCTGGTTGCAAAATCTTCAGCTAACTCTTCATTATGAATATCTATTTTTATTGACTTACTTTCTGCGTTTTCTGACCTTGCAGACCTGAAGTATTGGCGCTGCTAACACTTTCGATTTCTCTGTTCTTTCGATTTTATTTCCTCTTTGTATCTTTCACTCTTCCTCGATGCTGTTAGCTTCTTCGGTGATAAAAAAAAAAGAAAGTTGTTTCTTTGCAACTGAACCCTTTTCTCTCAATTTTCAGTACTGGACAGGCTTTCTTCAAAAGTCTGGAGGAAGTAATTTCGTCAGGTGAAGTGTCATAAGGAAGTACAGCACTCAAGAGTACTTAAAGAAGGCTCTACTGAGATAGGTAACGCACTCTGAGAGTCGGTCACTGCAACAGACAGCACACACACCAGAGCCATATTGGGAGCTGTTGTTTCCATAGACGTTATAGTTTCGTTGGTCTCAGAAATGGAGAACAAATATTCAGGCACTCGTGTGTTGAAAGACTGAACACCCGCTGACTCAAAAGCACTGACACCAACACCCACAGAAATAACTTTACCTCAAGCCAACCCAATGAGATGAGCCATGCGATATCGAATGATTTTATAAGCTGCGGTTTCGCTTTTTAATTAACTCTAAAGTCCCCAAAAATCACTCATCCAAAGGCTGTAAGGTAGGAGTACAATGAGTCGGTAGACGAATGACAGTAACGTTACTTTGGACAGCAGTCTGAAGCAGTAAAGGGGGGCCGCAATGAACCCTGTGACCATCCAAAAGTAGAAGGACGTTCCCTGAAGTTTTGTTTTTGAGGTAATGCTCTTTGAACCACTTGATGAATAAGGCTGTGCCAATGCACGGCGTTTTCCGGTTCAAGTACACGTCTAAACCTGGCGGTAAGCCATCACCGAACTCCCGTTTCTTGTTGACGACCTCGTATATTAGAACAGGGGGCAGAAACTGACCTGCTATCACTCTGATATTTTCACTCTTTTCTCCCAGTGTTAAAACATGGACATTTATACACCCCTTTTCTGCTATTACAGAGTCCGGTTTGTTATTTATTTCTATGCCACTGTCGTCAAAGGTAAATATGTTCCCAGGTGTGTGAGAATAGTTATTTTCGGTCCCTACATTCTCCAACACATTAAAAAATGTTCCAGTGTTCCGGTTCATTTTTTCAGCTCTAGCTACATACATACCTTCAACAGTCATATTCTGCAGTTTCAGTTTCATAACTGGAATTATTTGAAATTTCCATTTCTCTAGTAAGCCAGTGTGAAGTGGCACGAACAGTCCGTCTGTATTGACAAATCCTGCTGCTCAGTGTATGAATAGGCGCAACGATTTTACGGTTATATCGTAATTTTACAATAAAAGATTCAGTCTAGATGGAAGATAAAGCAAAAAAACAGATAATTTTTAGTACTCTGAAAAGTGTATGCATAATTTTTACAAACTGACTTGGAATTATTTAAGTGCAGCATCTGCCCTAATTTTTTTGCGGTCCCTCTCCCAATCTTCAGGGTAAGATGTCGCACCCCCCCCCCTATCTCCCAACTTGCCGAACGAAAGGAGGACATAGAAGCTACGTGGTGTAAAGACATCGTCAACGACGCTGGAAACCTGTAATGTATCGTAAGTGCGTAGCTACTTCGACTGGAACTAATTATGACATATTCATAAGCATTACAAAAAAAAAAGGTTTCGAGCATAAAATTAAAAAACGCACCCAATAAAATCAGTCATCGTTCCTGCACAACAGCTCCAATATTCATTACCTTCACTCACAACATTTTTCCTAGACTCAATGAACGAGCACATGTGCTGCGATCTCCACGGGATTGACAGAACAAGCCAAATTAAAAAATGCGGCGTCTCTCCCGCCGCGGCATCTCTCCCGTAATTACTACAGAACGCTCCTCGTACTACAGTATGTGAATATGTACACTCCAACACGGACCCTACTCAAGCAATCCAATTAGTAAGCCGACCTTTCCTCCAGAATATAATCTCAAATCCATTCTCAGTCGTCAAAGCGGCAGGAATAAACTGGTTCAAACATTTTATGAAACTACGTCGCGATAAGCTGTCGCTACGTCAACCAACGACAATATCCAATGCCACAGCCCGAGTTACAGGATTCAGCAGGCAACAAAGTGCTGGGGCAGAGACGAACGAATTCATATGTGACTACTATCTGTAAAACAAAGTGTATATTATAGGAGTTCTGTTTGTTTGTTTAAAACTCTAGAGACTCATTTTTGGTTTTATTTTTTCAACATTTCTCTCATTACGGCCTTATATAGTTATTACGGAAATCTCGTCAATGTACTTCCTCTGGTTACACTGTCAGTACGACTAATCACTAAAGTGTTTGTTTACTTTAAAATTCGCTACGCTCAATAGGCAGTCAAAAAGTCGCTGTCTTGCATCTCAGTTCGTTGAACAGTTACCAGTTCCCCGCGGGTAAATTTATATATATTAACAGATTCTTTACCTTGCTTATTCATTGTGTAAGATTTAATTCCTCCCCCCCCCCTCCATCGTTTGTAATGTCGAGGAGTACCCGCCACTGACATCTCATAATGTCCGTCACTACCAGCCCGTTCCGCATTTTTCTTGCTCTAATGCTAATACATTGGATTATGTTGATCATAACATCTTAGGCCTTTTCGGGATACTACCCAAAGAACATCAGATGAAATTTCGGTACCAAAAAAAAAAGTCAGAAAAATTGTTCTGACATACCGAAAACTTTGAAAAACGAAACAGAATCCGGCAATCCCAACCCATACTCCGCGGCGTGAGAGATATGGGGGGGGGGATGTGTAAAAATCAAATTACAACGCCCCAACACATGAAAACGTTGCGATATCTAACTATAGCCCAATGTGAAGACTTTCTGTTAAGACGGGAAGTAAACTGCAAGGCAAAAATAACGAGGGCCCGTGAACAAGAACGAAGCCAAGGCCAGTCTCAATATTTCAACGATGCGGTCACCATAACTGCAAGCACACTACTCTTGACAAGTTTCCAGGAGAATTTTCCGATTTCTCCAGAGGACTTCAACTCCCTCCGGTAATTAAACCAGTTTCCTCCTTTAGAAATCACAAGATCCATTTAGGACGGCAGTGTCAGCACATACTACTGCCAATAACAAATTCACCCTGTTTTATCTTTTACTTTCCTTACTGATTTACGGTGAAAATTGTTTTTTTTTCCCCTTCCTTCCTTTCTAGATGGCGCCTTCGACTAACGTGGTGCACGGCCTCCCGTTTCCGGTTTCCCAATAACGTCTTTAACCTTTAGACGCCTAATGTCAACTATAGTTGACGTACTGCACCGCTAAGCTCTAAAGTTGCATTTTATATATTTATTCAACAAATATATGTAATGAATATTTTAAACATGGTGTATACTCTCCGTTTCTTTCTCTTCAAAATGCAGTTCATTTCATAATTCTAACGTATTTGGTTCCTGTATTATTCACATTTTATATACAAGGTGTGCTAAATTTAAAAAAAAAAATTCCGGCGCCAAAAGGTTAACAAAATCAGGCCGTCGCAAGGAGAAACAGCATCATCATCAGCAGCAGCAGCCGCGGCGGCGGCGGCGGCGGCGACGACGACAACACAAATACACACAATACATATATGCCCCAAGCAGGATTCCAACCCACGATGCCATTGTTACAACAGCACACGCCTTAGACCGCACGACCACTGCCGTCATGGCCCACCGTCCTTACCTTCCAGTGCACAACGTTTTACATGTGCCATGAATTACACACTCAGTGATGACACATCCACAGCTGACAGCACCGTGTCTACGCGAAATCGAAATTCCAGTTCCGAATATGACAAGCGCGTATAAATGAACCTGCCGTAACGTAACACGTCCGTAACTTCATTACGGCTTACATGCATACGGCTAGGTTTGATGGTGGAAATCGTCATCAACTGAAATACAAAACGGATCTTTTAAAGACAGACATTTTCAGGAAGCTTATGATTCTGCATACATGGCAAATTCCTTTGTTTTTATTACCAAATTCTGAAAAAAATGTTTTTAACACAAAAAGGAGGATGTTAAGAGCTGACATTGCTGCGTGAAGGGGAGGCCAAATAAAGCTAACACATTGCATGTACTTTCCTTGACCTCCGATTGAGACAGGACTGTCGGTTGCAACGTTTTGGTTCCTATGTACACATGCTAGGAAGGTTTCCTTTGTATTTACACAGTGCTTATGACCCGTTGATCGCAGAAAGAAATTACCCAGCATCACGTATTGGTTAAATACAATTTTTAATGTTAATTTAAGATTAAGATGCTGTAATTTATGTTGATTGCAAAACTCAATGTTTCTGACGAACCTGCACATCATATACCTCCAATACACCTGTCCGCAAAACACTTGCCGCCAATACAACTGCCATGAAGGTGGGTCACAGGGTACAGTACTTTGCATGACGTATCATTTCGTAACTAAAGAAACTCAAAAGTCTGTGACAATATCGGGGGAATTCGTCAAAGAGCTATTATCATCTGATTCCAGCGCTGACGCCCAGTTCTTGGCAACTACAAAGATCATCGCGTGGTGGAAACAGTTTTGACACGATGGATGATAACAAAGGGCACGAATTTTTATTAACAGGGGATACAAAACACGTTCCGTGATAAGACAGACAAATGACTCACATGCGACAAAGACTGCGTGGAGAAGTTAAGACAGCCGTAACTTGAACGTGAACTGTTCCTATTTCAGCTAACAGTAAGGACCCCCAAATATACGCAATGTAAACTCACTTTTTTGTCGAACCAAGTAAAAAAGAGGAACCACCTAACCTGAAAGGTGTGTATATATATATACAGGATGTCCCAGGAGGAATGTGCCAGACTTCGGGAGGGTGTTCCTTATGTTAAAGTATACCGATATAACCCAAAACACATATATCCAAAGTTGAACGGTTACGGAGATAATGGCCAGAGAAAGGTGGGGGCTTCTTGCGGTTCCAAATACTGCAACCTGCACAGCTGATACGTCACGTGACAGTGCGAGCGTCCTTGAGAGTGAATGCAGTGTTCACTGTGCCCGCGTGACGCTTTGCGCAGTCAGCCATGTTACGTCACCGCGGGGCTTTCTCGTGTATAGTGCTTGTAACCCTAAGGACAACTATGACACGAGTGCGAGTGTTTTTGTAGTTCAATTTAATGGCTTTATGTCACTCACGAGTTAGTTTGATGTTAAGTACAGATATTAACATTACAGAACCCACATATTCCTGCCAGTTTTAATATGTATTTGGTAACCAACAAGTATGTAACAGCTGTCAAAGTTTCAAACTTCTCTGGCCATTATCTCTAACCTTTCAACTTTGGACATTGGTGTTTTGGGTTATATCGGTATACTTTAACATAAGGAACGCCCTCCCGAAGTCTGGCATATTCCTCCTGGGACACCCTGTATATATATATATATATATAATTCTTATAATAAAAGCCAACAAGATGCACCATTTCTCAAATTTGTTTTGGTATTTTGAGTTGTGTACCAAAATAAAGTTGAAAAATTGTGCATCTTGTTGGCTTTTATTATAAGAATATATCACGATGCACGGTCCTCTGAATGTCAAATATATTATTATTATTATTATTATTCTCTACGTGCTTTAGCGTCTTTCATGAACAAAGTTTCCCATTACCATCGGGTGGAATTACATAATTTATTTCAATCTCAGTGTAGCACCACATGTCAGACCAAAAAATTGGGGGGGGGGGGGGGGGGTGGGAAAAAATCAACCTATATGGGCCATTTTAATGTCCCCTCCCAGAAAAACATAAACCCCCTCCCCTGTG
>Ga0123354_10017472_pt1 | contig 11239 bp, 8 predicted proteins | sample TergutLab28metaG_2_FD_97872 | JGI IMG/M metagenome (GOLD analysis project Ga0123354, IMG submission 97872) | Labiotermes labralis P4 segment gut microbial communities from Petit-Saut dam, French Guiana - Lab288 P4 | ecosystem: Host-associated > Arthropoda: Insects > Digestive system > Gut ... | reverse complement strand
GCCTAGACAACACAACAAATACTCGCTAGCTCCTGAAGATGGACGTATTAACGTCTGAAACATGTTGAGCAATATATAATAAAGCAAGTGTCATCTAGTTGGTCAACCATTATTCAAATATCACTAATACAGTTCTTATTATGGCCTATATTACAGTTTCACACTGGCAGCTACGAAACGACAAACACTGTAAAGGTCTGGGACTTCATACAGTAATAATTTCACGTATAGATGGTGAATCCATAAGTATTACAGTAATTACCTTGATTTTAAATATTGTATTGATAGCTTGGTAATGGTATGTTAAAGCCGAAACATGTAGTTCTTAAATAAAAGACAGTAATTTATGATTATGATTCCGTGCATCGCTGATCTATAATAATAATTGTCCAAAGAGATGAAACACAAAGCAGTCTATTTATTATTCTGCAAGTTCACTCTACATGTTTCGGGTGTCAACAACACCCATCATCAGGAGTACACAAAACTGTAACTACAACCTCCGTTACTGTGCAGCTGCCTCCCTCCAACGTGGCCAAGTGGTCACTTTGGAGGGAGGTAGCTGCACAATACCAGAGGATGTAGTTAAAGTTTTGTGTACTCCAGATGATGGTAGTGGTTGACACCCGAAACATGTAGAGTGGACTTGCAGAATAATAAATAGACACTTTGTGTTGCATCTCGTTGGACAGTTATTAATATAAAAGACAGTAAGTTGTGTTGGTCCCAGTATTAAAGCATTTATTCCTGAACCTTTCGGAAGCACAACGCGATGACCTCGAAAAATTCTAAAGGCACTGGAATGAAAAAGTTAAGATGGTACAGGGTAAAATGTAAACTATTTTCGGGAACGACTTGTTTCTTGATCACTCAATGTCACGACATGTTCTATTAACCTGTTTTTTTTTTTCACTATTTACAGGAGGTCGTGACCAGTGGTCAAATACTTTGTGCGGATTGCGGGGGTAAAATGAAAATGAAATCAAAAGGTAGCTTAACGAAGAGAACAGTACGGTTTAGTTGAAGATAAAAGACACCTGCGTATAACATTATATTTCCATTCCACAAAGCCATGTGCACAGATATTCCTGAGTTCACATTTTGCAACTCGTATATTGAGTGAAAAATGTAAATTTAAAGTATCTCTCACGTAATCACTTCATCAGAAGGCACAACTGCTTCTTGTCAACTTATAACAGCGTGCTACATGTTCGAAAACTGCCCTCAAAATTTCAGCCCTGAATTACACATATTCACAAGGTACATATGTATATCGCCGATTCCAGTGGCCACGCGGTGTAAGACGCGGGTCTGCGGTTGCTCGTTTGCTAGGGTTGTGGTGTCGAATCCCATCAGTGTCATGGATGTCTGTCTCTTGAGAGTGTTGTGTGTTGTCAGGCGGAGGTAATTACGATAAGCTGATCACCCGTCCAGAGCAGTCCCACCGACTGTGGTACGTCGTTGTATGTGATCTAGAAACCTCACAAATGAGCAGGACCTGGCCCACGTTTGGTAGCAGCGCCACAGGAAATAACAAATATTTACATTCTGTACCACACCACATGGCATTCAAGGTTTCTGTAATTCACATGTCTTACGTACGTACAACAAAATATTATATCGTAATAAAAACTTGGTTGTGTCAACTGAAATAATGACTTCACTTAATGTGCATGCGTGTCACCGAAGCGCAACGTGCTGAAAAACTCTGTATATGCACCTCAAGAGCTGCGTGGTAATCGGATATACTGTCTGTGGCAACCGTCTTTAACTTTTTAAAGCCTAGCGGTTACTATACGTACCACTAGTCTAAAACATTGAAAAATTCTACATTCCTCACACAGAATATTTATATCTTTCGTACGTGTTTCTGGAAAAACATCGAAGCATTCCCTACACAGCCCTCAACGACCGGCTTTTATAACCGAGGAGGCAACTGTTTACTGCGCGGTACGTTCAGGGCCTTTAAATAAAATGGATTACGTCTCGTTCTTATATGTTTATATATTGGACCTGTCATAATTTTTATTGGATTTTTAGGCATATTCCCTCTAGCTGTATCGGTCCTTGAGCTAGCCATGTGTGATGCTGCTACAGCAGATGAGAACATAAGACAAGTCCCTCCCATGATATCCAACTATTTCGCTGCAGTCTGTGATGGACGACGCGGTTTGCTCTTATACCAACAAGATTAATCTGTGATCTGATGTGGGATGCATGAAGACATTTCAATGCCGCAATACGACTGTGGCGGGTCTGGCAGAGGGGCCGCGGGTCATGCCGTTGATGATGACGTCGCTTGTGGGGAACGACGGAGACGAACGACATTCATTTGTCAGTTTCGCGTCATGGGTGCGGTGAGTTAGACGGCGATAAATTATATGAATACTGATGCTGTTTGTTCTGTGTAACACCACCATTAACACCTCTCTCGATTCGACAAGAAATCCTCTCTCCAAAGTTGCTGCGTACTACTGAGCCATAGTCTCACCTGGGTGACTAGATCTTCTGATGGTTATGTCGTGTTCCTCCTGAGTCCCTCAGTACAAATGAAGGGACGATAATTTAAAAAAGGACAATGACACTTCCTTGCACACATCTTTCAATTCATCAAATACAGTAATTTCACAATTTCGTTACCCTAAAGTCTACCATGTGTAGTAGATAAAGCGTCAATTAACAGACTGCTAGAAATGAAGGGTTGAACACTTCCAAAAGTGATATATAACCTCATAACCTATAACTTCCAATAATTACATTTATTAAATATTTAACTTCTCTTGTAAATTTTGGTCAAATTTTATAACAACACGTAAGCGTGTGTTAGAAGACATTCCTAACGATCTCTGTAACTAAAGCCACGAAATTTTGTTTTGGTTTTAGTTTTCTAATTTTTTATTCTGTACTATGACCAACAAATGCACATTTATCTCACAAATTATCATACTTTGTGAGATAATTTTGCATTTATTGGTCATAATACAAAATAATGAAAGGTGCGCGATACGTACACTAAAATAAAACCACGGAATTACTCGTGTGTTTTATACTGTATTGTATTACGTTCTGTTATTAGCTAATGAGATAATGAGGATGGAATCAAACTGAAACACACAAGCCTATTTATCTCAGTAATTAACCAACTTGATGCACAAAATTTTTGTTTCATCATCAGGAGGTTAAAATTGCATTACACAGCCTCTGGTATCATCACACCTATAGGTGTGATGATACCAATTTTAACCTCCTGATGATGAGCACATGTACTCGAAACATGTAGAGGCATGAAATAAAACTTATTGTGAAACAAATTTTGTGCATCAAGTTGGATAAATACTGAGATAAATATACTGCGATGCACGGTCAGCAAAATGTCAAAAAAAAAGCCCAGTTGTTGTTGTTACAAAATTTGCATAAGATGTAAAGATAGTAGGATAATAATTTAATCTTCGAAGAGCCCTGTCAAAGTCCACCGTTTTGCGCCAACTCCTTCGAAAGTCGTAAAAACCGGAGTCAATAAAATATATTTTAATCCTTCCATTCTTCATGTTTCTCAGCCTTCTAAGAGATAACTTTCCAAGTTTTAACGACCAAAAGTGTGCATGTGTTAGCGGCTACTCTATAGGAGATTTTCACAACGTGCGGAAACCATGAAACTTCGTAACGGGTTGTACTGGATCCAAACATTTTATGTTCATAAGACGGGCAATAACATTATACAAACAACAAAATATTTGCGACGATTCTCATAATTTGAAAAATATTTATCTAGTCTTAAGTTTTGAAATCTTGCTTTATGTAATGTGTAGGTATGTCAAGTAATACAAGCAGTTCTACCTCACAAAAAAAAAATTCCTTCTCCATTACAAATACATATCATTTAATATTCTAGATCAGTGTTTCTCAACCTTTGTGAGAACGCGGTCAGGTAAATACTTTCTTCATAAGACGAGGGCCCGGTCCCAACAAATTTACTCGTAAAAATACCTTTCCATTTTTTTAAGTTCATACATTAAACTAACATAAGTATTAATAATTAATTATGGCATAATCGTAAAGAGTATTAGTACACTTACGTATACGGTGTGGCATGTTGACAAATATAAAATTACATTTAAATCAGTTATCAATCACTGGGCTAATGAAATCTTGTAGCATATTGTAGTTTCCTCAGGCCAACATCTGGGTCTGAGATTTTCGACACATTCACGAATATTTTTCTCCTCATAATATTTCAACTATAAAACATTTATTCATGAAAATTGCTTGGAAAACTAAAATGACAAATTCCAGGAGAATCTCTCACGGCCCGGTATAATTGATGTCAGGACCCGGTACCGGGCCGCGGCCCGGCGTTTGAGAAACACTGTTCTATATTATGGTTCTCTGAATGTGGTGCACGTACCACTACTCTAAGTCAACCATTTTTAATTGGCACAAGGCCTTAAATAAATAACGATATATAAATACATAAATAAATAAATATATATATATATATAACTTTCATGTTTATCTTATTATGATCTTGAAGGACCTGAATACGACCTTACATTAATTATTGCTTGAACTAAATAACGTATACCAAAGAAATAAACACTTTTTCATATTAAGGCTTTAATTTAATTTTTGGCGTCCTCTAAACGTACTTGTTCCGAACCTCATGGGCTCATCACCAGGAAGACAGTTTTACATGTAGATTTGTATGGTATGTCTTTCATGCATTTATGTAAGCAGCTCACTGCTTACATAAATGCATGAAAATGGTTGATGTTACTTAAGTGTATCACAATGCAGGGCGACAAAAACATAAAATATGTCATGAATATTACCATATTTAATCATGAAGTGTATTTAGGTATTAAACACATCTGTTTATTTAAATTATCTCTTTATTAAATTTTATAAACAGTGGAGTTTCAGGTATATACAATCTTAATATTTATAGCACATTAACCCTTTAAAGACCCAGTTAAATCCCATCTGCCCTTTGCTAGCCTTATTCGGAGCTCACCATATTCTCCACGTTAGCAGATAAAGGGTTCAGTTTTCATATTCACACCCCTGACGCCATTTTCGGGGAATTTTTTTTTGGGGGGGGGGGTGAGATCCTGTGCCATACATTGCGACTGGACACCGGAGACAAGAAATCTCTCTTGTTTCTGCTGCGAACTGAAAATCGGTTACTCAATTTTCTTGCTCGCACATTAACCGAATCACTATAACGACTGAACGGATTCCGAGAAACGAAATTTTTGTTATGGGTTTAAATTAATTGATGACTATAGAGAGAAAAATTAATTGTATTTTGGCACAGTCACATTACATCTTTTTATAACCTAAGGAGCCTGTACATAGCCAGAGATTTTTCAGTACGAGGCTGTGCGTATGGAAGATAAGTTTATTGGCAGGTTATTACGGACATCGGAAACTCGGGCTATATTATATCGAAAAATTGTCTGATTCTGAATAATATATTGGAAAGAAACGTAACTTAATCTTGTCCCGACACTTTCCAGCAGCTCGTGAATGCAAGCCAGAAGTGTTATCAGTCCATCCAACCTACTGGGTGAATCCGGAATTGTATGAATATCTGTGAAAGGCGAGATAGGTGATGTAAAGAGCGAATAAAATAAAGAAGTTAGGAAACAAGAAAACATTAAACATATTTATTAGATTGAAATGGATCGCCTGGGTTCTGCGATATATAACATGCTGGTGACATAGTAAGCTGTTTAGGTTTGGAAGTTTTGCTGACCTAGGGATGTAAATGGATGGTGGATATTAGTGGTCAGTTGCTGTACTTGGAACTGCTTGTTTACAGGACTTGGCTAGGGCATTTATGTGACTGAGCAGGGATGGCCATAAAACTCTGGAAGGCTATTCGCCGTCAGGTTTATTGCAGCCATCCAAGTGGACTGACCAAGTCTGAAGGGGGCAATATAGACGAAATTCAACTGTAAGTGAGCTACCCGGCTGGGAGAAAAACCTGTGGTTGTCAAGTAGAAACTGACCTGCATCCTATATTGCTCTCTGTGACAATAAATATTTATTGTTTGAGTAGTTGACAGTCTCATAAAAGTGTACTGGCAGATGGATATATAGCCTTGAATTGCACATGGTAGGTGGTAGTACCTACTCAATGTACCGTGAGCAAATATCGTGAATTTGAATACCCTTGTAATTAAATAAACGGCTAAAGAAGCATCTGGATAAGTAAACAATTGGGTTATTGACTGGGAGACACAATATCACAATGAGGATAGGAACTAGGGCATGGCGTGGCGGACTGAGTGTTCAGGGTTCGATTGCCGGATATGACAAGGACTTACCTTCTTCACAGCCCCAAGACTGCTTCTAAAGCCCACTTAACTTCTGATTCAAAGGATACGCGATTGTTTGAGCGAAACTAAGGCGGCACAGGCCTGAGACTAATTAAAAGAATATAATATCAAGGTAATTACGTAAGGTGTCATACCTTTGGTTTCTTACACCTTTATGATTAATGACTTAAAAGCCAAGTAACTACGTGGCCAAAAACTAACTTTCTCTTTGGCAAAGTAGGAAATTTTATGATTAACGCATGAATTAATCACCTTGCCTACTAACTAAATAACATTTTTTTAAATTTCCTATAAATGCTTACAACCCGTGCTGCACCAAACGGTATATCACGGGATATTTACAGTACTTGTGTACAAGCTTGATTAATTTAACAGTGTTGTTTGTAGCTGTGTTATTAGAATTATAGTTGTATTAGCGTGGGATTTGTTATGGAATCTGGACGCTTTTTGATTGATCTTGCAACATGTGGAAGATGGATTTGAGTAACCTGGAGACGTCGAATATGTTTATGTGGTACTGCATTATCAGAGGAAGGGGGAGGGTTTGTTTTACCGTTGGTCGTTCAACTAAATAACCCTCTGCTAATCAGTTAATATAAACAACCATCAAACCAGTCAACTAAATGCTTGACTCACGTACCATCAGTTTACCTACTAAAAAGGTAAATCAGTTCCATTACAGCCCCGAGGTGCCCAAAGGGTTCCAGGAATTTAAGGTTCCCAGATTACGTGACTATGGCCCATGATGGTGGTAAGGTTGTCAGCCTTACGCACCGGCCGCTTTTTCCTCCCAGGAAATACTCCCGGTACTCATTTCTGTTAGAGGTTGGTTCGAACCCAGAGCCATAGTGCGATCGGAGGGTTTATGTGAATTAAAAATTCCAATGACATCTGTTTACCTGCTAAGCCAATAAATAGCCATCAAACTTAGAAACTAATTTCGCGGTGCTGTATAATCGTCGTGTAGTTAAAGTTACTTGACTATTTAAAATTATTCGGTTCTTAAAAATGATTTTAATGTTGCCACGCAGTAGGAATAGTGACTGGCTATCGGCTAGCCGTCCAAAGATTTGTGGAAGCGGTAAGAAATCTATCCTCGCAAAAGTCCAGATCGGGTCTGAGCGCCCAAAAAGCCTTCTACTCAACTGGGGCCGTGCAATATTTCCCCTGGAACAAACCGACCGCCTCTAGAATCTGACAACTCGCCTCACTTATTACCACGATTAATAATTAAATTAAGAATGAATGTAATATTAATACTTCCTCCCCCCTATATGCTGTCATGACGTGCACAGGTACAGTTGTAGTTTAACTGCAATGTACGCCGTCTGTTTTCTTCAGTTATCCAGCCCAGAACTTTGTGGATTTGTGATTTCCATTAATGATGTTATCATAACAGATGCAATGAATTATACATGTGTGGAGCACACCAACTTAAGCCACTGTTTCTGCAGTGTTATATATTACATAATACCCGTTTCGCCCAATCATCATTCGCGTCACACGAAGATTACATGAGAATTCTGCCATTTGTAACGTTATTAAAAATTAACTTGAAAACTGTTTTGTCCTATTTATTTAATTAGCACACCAACTAATGCACATACATAAAATTTCACATTAAAACACTTAAAATCGCTCCAACATGTTTCGATCATAAGATCACTGATTATTTTAAGTAATCAGTGAATGTTTTTAAAAATGTGACTTTAGCAAGGAACAGTATAGCTCCCTGAGGATGATCTTAGGATCGAAACATGTTGGAGCGATTTTAAGTGTTTTAATGTGAAATTTTATATATGTGCATCAGTTGGTGTGCTAATTAAATGACTCTACGAAATGCAAGGTGCAATGATAAAGATGTTTTTTCCTAATTAAATATTAAAAACTAAGGAATTCGAAATTGAATAAATTTGCCTTATTCTATCCAGTAGTTTTCTTAATTATTTATCCCACTAGGTCTCCTTTATCTTTCTATTTTCACTATTAATATATATACGAATATAATTACAATTTAGATATAATTTTGTATAAAATTATTAAATTATCGTATTCCATTTTAATACTGGTGTATAAGACGCGTAAGTTGGTGTATATATATATATATACACACACACATACATGTGTGTGTGTGTGTGTGTGTCTGTGTAAGAGTGATGTCCAGTCACAGGAAGTATTAAAGTACAAAATCTTAGAACATTCAACTGCACCCTCAACCCACGAATCTCCTCACTACAAATACTTGCTCGTTTCTCCCACTTAAAATCAAACATATTTTCTCCTGCATCATGTTTTCATAGACTCGGTCCATTGAAATTCTCATCGTGTTGGCGTTTTGTCTTCTGGAATATGCTTCCTTGTAGTATGATTTGAGTTCCGAAGAAATGTCCTGTCTCAATCTATCCTGAAGATGGAGGTGTACTTTTTAGAAAATGTCGATAATTGGAAAATATGCAAAACGTTATCAATATTCTTCAATTTCAATCTGTCTTCCACATAGAGTGAAACAACCAGCTTCCCCGTTTGCCATAATTTTTAATCACTTCCATTTTAAAAATTTAAACCCAAAATTCCATGGATATTCAGAAATGCTAATGTTTTTGGAAGTCAGAGTAAGCAAAGTTTCTCTTACACAAGCATTTAAAAATATATAGATATAGCTGGAAAGTTGTCCACAGTTGAAGCATTCACTTTTTGATTTACTACATTCGAAGTGGTAAAGCAATAGAAAAAAAACGTTTTCTCTCTTCTTAGAATAATGTTGACCTCTACACCATATTTCGCTTTCTAAGACTTGTGGCAGCCTCACCAGAGCCTTAAAAGAATATATGTGTATATACATACCCCTCATCGTAAACGTCAAGAACCTGAGATGCTTTACAAAATGTGTCAGGCTATAGCAGGCCAGCCCAATTCGTTACGTCCTTCCGGTGACAACAACATGGTGTCAAAAGAAAGCTAGCCATCAAGTAATTCGACTATGTCATATGCACAGTTCAGCAGTAAATATTCTGGCAACAGCCAAACAAGCAATTACAGACATCTGACAAATCGGGTTCAGTTCAAAACTTTTTCCCACGATAGACGATCGGACATCATTTTTTGTAGCTTACGCATGTTGTGGGAAACGAGAGGTCAAAATAGCTCTTTTATGACTAAATGCGGTCACATTTCAAAGAAGATTAAATTGTGCCTGAATTTCCAAACGCACAATGTAAGTAGTAAAACGTCTCGCTAGGTCAGAGGCTCCCACAAAGCCGTTGCTGATGATGCAGATGTTGTGGGAAATGAAGCCGTGTTGGTGACGGACGAATGCTTGACTGTTACTGTTGCTGTTTATCCAAGGTGCACGTACGCATGATCGGAAATTTACGGGTTTCTTTACCTTTACTAACTTTATGGAGTTGACGTCTGTCCAATTTATATTTCGGTGGTATCACAAATCGTTTTCCGAATATCGTTCAAGGTTCTCATTTTGCCTAATTTTTAAAGAAAATTTGCTCGTGTGTAACGTGTTTCTTTTTTTTTGGGGGGGGGGGAGGTATTTTTACGATGACAAAAAATGTAACATGCTGACATGTAAATTAACATCCGTAACAGAAAGCTTCGTAATTTCTCCTTTTTACCAAAATATCATTAGGTTAACGACGTCCAGGAATATCACTCGCGGAAAGCAAAATTGGTACAAACCAAAAATTGCCCATTTGGATTTAATACTACGACCGAGCTCAAAATGTAAAGACTACATCCGACAATACCAGCACACATGTTAGTTGAAACATTTCACGACAGATACCGTTATTGTCGGATGTAGTTATATTTTGGAGCTCAATCGTGCTATTAAATCCAAATGGGTAATTTTCGGGTTGTGACGCTATGGTACTAAGTGAGCGAAGTGTGATGGATTAGACATGTAGCAAGCATGTAGAAAGTGTAGGATTTTACTAGAAAATTCCAGCAGGACGACATAGGTATAGGTTACAGGATGCATAAAGGAAGCTGTCCAAGAATCCGGAATTGGGTCCTTGTGACAACTTGACCCAATGGAGGGTTTTCGTGAAAATGGTCCTGAAAGTTCTGTGTTGTGAAAACCGTTGGTCTCTTGACAAATTCATTTATTACCAATTCTAAACCTTAACCACTTAGTTGGTGTTATTACTATTTGTATTTATTTATTTCGTGTGAATGATGTTTAGCTGTTGTCCTTCTGAATTCACTAACGTACAAAATTCAGAAATTATTAAAATTGGTCGATGATGTCAATGAGACAAATTCAAGCGAATATATTCTGCATCATCATGGGTACTTTTTAACATTGAATTTAATACATATTAATTTTGGACAGTAATATTTCCCACTGGCATAACCTTCTTACTATGATTTTTACACAAACAAGTAATTCTAAACTGATAAAGTCATTATGTTGCTACAGAATGCCATCAATAATAAGTGTTTGCACGACGTGGTATTAAGAAATTTCTTCGAAGCAACGCTAATTGTGTGCGCACTTCTAAAACCAGTGGCCACTGCTGTGGGCATTGTAACTCATCTCATTGAGAAGCAATTGTTTTTTGTCCTGCCTTACAAGATTCACTACATTTGGGGCGGCAGTCCATAAATTTCTTGCGTCCGTCAAAGTAAAACAGTTTCAAATGAAATCTCTTCCATTCTTGAATCGATTCTTTCTTTGACGCACAAATATTCATTGCAGATGCACTCTTCTCAGTGATAAATCTTCAGTTGTCCCGGATAGACCGACCTGCTAACACTGACTGCGGATAGTTGAAGAATAAGAAACCAACTTGATGTCACTAGTTATTAAGTTTTATTTCACTTCTTCTATGCTCAACATGTTTCGGACATTAATACAGCCATAATCAGGAGCCTGCGACTTTTCT
>Ga0123354_10017470_pt1 | contig 11240 bp, 5 predicted proteins | sample TergutLab28metaG_2_FD_97872 | JGI IMG/M metagenome (GOLD analysis project Ga0123354, IMG submission 97872) | Labiotermes labralis P4 segment gut microbial communities from Petit-Saut dam, French Guiana - Lab288 P4 | ecosystem: Host-associated > Arthropoda: Insects > Digestive system > Gut ... | reverse complement strand
GCAGATACGGTGAGACGTCTGTAGCAGATACGGTGAGACGTCTGTAGCAGATACGGTGAGACGTCTGTAGCAGATACGGTGAGACGTCTGTAGCAGATACGGTGAGACGTCTGTAGCAGATACCATTCCGATTCAAGTCCTTCGTAGAATTTTTCATCAGCCCAAGTCCAAACTCGTGAATTGGAAGTAGAACTACATTGCAATTCAAAATTTTCCCAGAATCACTTTATTTGTGAGAATACAAAAGATCAAAATCGTTTAAGCTACACTTGCTACAAAATATTCCCCTTGTGCAACTATACACGTCTGCCAGCGACTGTAAAGGCGTTGGAAACATTGCCGGAAGCTATTTTATGAGAGCCTTTTAAGCTCTTCTTTCGCATTCTTAATGATGTCAGTAGCATGACAAAAGCGTCGTCTCCTCACTGCTGATTTCAGTTGATAAAGCAGGTAAAAATCAGCTGAAGCCAGGTCAGGAGAGTGTGGGAGTTGCTCCAGTGTTGTCACAGTGTTCTTTGTTACGGGGTGCTGATAAGTCCTTAGCCCGACCTACTTCCCAAAGTCATAGAACGGAATGGTTAGTGTCGTTGGAAGCTAACCTACTGCTCAGATCAAATAATATATGCTTGCTTCAGACTCTCAGAACCTTTAGAGGGATGAAAGGTAATTTAATGTTTAATTTTCAAGTAAGAATTATCAATTCGGGCTAAGGACTTATCAGCACTCCTGTAAGAAAACTTTGACCAAAACCGACCGGTGCGCTGGAGTATTGTCGTGAAGGAGAAACCAACTGTTCGTTCTCAATTTTTCGGGTCGCTTCCTTCTGACCGAATCCCAAAGGCGACTAAGGATGTCAATGTACATTTCTCTATTCACAGTTTTACCTTTCTGTAAATTATATCAGCGAATTCTGGCGACTTCTTGGAGCTCCTACGTATTTTCGGCGGGCTTACGCCTGGGTCGTTTTAGATCGTTTTGGCCGATAGAAGTTGCTAACGAAAGCCGTTCTATCCCATATTGCATAAGCCTCATTCACACAAGAACCATCTACATATTGTGTAGAAGGATCGTGACTTTAGAATCTCCACAAATAATCCAACATAATATATTCGGCCTGTGTCATGTGCAGCGGAACAGGAGTTGCGTATTCACATGACCAACAGAAATTGATAGTGTAAGCATGTCGTTTCCAGTAAGAAGTAAACCAGTTTGCAGACTTAACCTTGCAGAATCATTGATGAGTACCAAATTTCAGACTTGAGTTTATTGTTAGTGCCGCCATTTTTTCATACACATTGTTGCGGAGGCACCTATCGTCATTCGTGGAAAGGAAGCTTGCAGATTATTTATGGCGGTTACAACAACGGGCAGAAATTTCCATTTTTGTCACCCAGAACCAAGAATCTGTGTTAATGTTGTGATGGATTAAGATCTCATAAAATATGATTTAATGTCTGTATGGTCTTTAATCTGTTTTGCTTAATTCCACAGTACGTACTTTGTAACAATCCACATCATCTTCATCCGTTTATCTGTCACCCGAATCAGTCCCTCCATCATCCTCAAGCTTCCGTATCTTCCGTATCTCAAGTATTTGTAATTTACTCTCTACGAGTGTGTGGTGCCAGTATAATAGCTGGTAGCAGGTTTGGGTACTTAACAGTCCTTGTGTTTGTGTGTGTGTGTATGTGTGAGTGTGCGTGTGCGTGCGGAAACACTAAGCAGGCAAAAGTAGCCGTTAGGGTCACGGTGTTTTGTTTTCGTCCAAGCCAACGTACAACAAAGTCGTAGAATACTGTTCTGCATTGAACCACACCTTAACATTCACAGCACACGTTCAGACGACAAATATGAGCTCAGCTTTTGTCGTGATCATCGATTTTGCATCCAAAATGTCGTTCATAATCTTGTTTAACATAAGATTTTTCTGTTTTGAGACCTGGCAGTAAAAAGGTCACAAGTGATGCAAAATATATTGCTTGTATGTGCAGTAAGCTACCAAGTATATACGTAAGCCACATAACTAAAGACTGAAAATTACCTCTTTCATTTTGTATTAACTACGTATTTTAGCAATATTTTATTTTATTTTATTTTATTTTTGTTTTAACGACGCCATTAGTTGTGATCTACGGTGCCGTTTTTTATTATAATATTTACAAGAGAATGGATCAATTTCAGATTATATGACCTAGATGGCAGATGATTGAAATGTGATTGTGGAGTAGGGATGGATTGATACTTAGAAGGTAAACCCGAAGTGATACTTGATAAATCCACGTTGTCCACAACAAGCCGCACATACGTTGCCCTCGGCTTCAACATGCTCCTCCGCGCTGAGAGGAATATTTATCTGTAAGTATGACAGTCTACGTTAGGCTAAGGACGGTCCTATTATGTGCAGGGGTGCATAACAAATTATCGGCACAATGAAAACTACATAATTTAACAGTATTATGATTTTACAAAGTTTCACTTGTAGCTACGAATGACAGAACATGTATTTCTCAGACCTGAGAGGATTTAAAGAAAGCAAGTTCATATCTGGGTATCTGGGTTACAAATTTATATTGTGTAAGCAAAGTCATGTCTGGGGATTTGAAATAATATTCCATAACCTATAAGCAAGGTCGCACGTGGGAATGTGGATTAAAATTTCGTAAACTATAAGAAAGGTTATATTTGTGAGTATGGATTGAATTTGTATAAAATATAGTTTATTTATCCACCACAGAAATCTTTTTTTTTCCATTGTTACCGTAGTGTCTGTATGCTGGATCGTGTTGTCAACGTGAATTTTAAAGCTTCGTTTTTAAGGAACTTGTGTGTAACACAGATAGAAACAAATGCACATTATTGATTTGCATTGTAGAGCGGGGTCAATCCTATATTTACTGCACGGAAATTCCGCAATAGAATAGTCTATATAAAACTGAAGTTTAATTCGCTGATTCTTTCCTGATAAGGAAGGGATCGAATTTAATGGCCCAGCTTTCAACGTGGGGTAGCTAGGCGAAAGTATCTGCCACTTCGGTGGTTTTAGAATTTCGTTAACGCGGAACACTCTTGTTATGCGAACTGGACAGAGGGGATACGCCACTGAAATCGAGTAATGGTGTTTTCGTGAAGAGTACTCTGGCAACTAAAGTCCTTCCCTACAACCTTGTCCCTAGTGTAATTTCTTATTTTCTTTCTTATTTTCTACTGATTTTGTTCTTAGTTCGAAAAATGGCAACGGGAACAAAAAAATTCCTGATGTGTTGTTCATGACGGGTTGTTAACTGAAAATGAATAATATAATGCCTGCATTATTTTGGTGTAAAGAGCACGAGTATTCCATTTCAGAGAAAGAGAGCAGTTCACAGTAAAATTCAATGGGGGCAAGCAATGATTGCAATTATGAAGTAGCCTACGAGTATGCACTAGTACACAGTTTCACTGGCTTATGGCCTACGTCTGCGGTATTTACAAGAGTGTCTGAAGTCTGGATATAATTCGAAATAACATATCATTAACGCTGGTGTGCAAACAAAGATGAAACCTATTAACCTTGTATTTTAGGTCAATATTCGTTCGCACTTTCTTTCTGTTGTATTTTGGAATGTTAATCTTAGTGTTGTTTCCGCATAACAGAATTGGGTATTACCGTCGGTTGAATTGTAAGACAACTTGGTCTTTATACATGGCAGTGGATGTGTCCTTGTGAGGTCTGAGTGCAATTCATCTTTAGAAGAATTAATCTTGCCAAACACTTGGAAAGAAGTAGGGGCGTTATATAATGACTCTTTTACTGTTTTTACAGTGACCCTTCTACTATCAGTTTGATACATGGCAATTCCATTACGTTAAACGTTACTGGAATTTAAAGAAATCAGCCTTGGCTGCTTGCAGAGGCAGTTTCGGAGATGTCTCAGCAGTAGTTCTGCTGACTTTAGAAAAAAGTGCAGATGACTTTTATAAGAGTAAAGGTAATTAAAAATCCAAAAATAGATTGTTATTTTATGGATAAGTTTTATACTTTGTCCTAATGACGGCGACTGGAATGTAATCCTGCACGCAGTGAAGGTGTTATGCGATAACAATGCGACCGAGCTTATTAAATTCTCTAAGGAAGTGTACAAAGATTATTCTCGAAGGACTTTAAGCACAAGGGAAAAAATTTAGTGGGCAGAGTAGGAGTCGTAATTGAAGCCAAAGGAACTCATTATAAACGCAAGATATACAGTGGAAAAGTAAAATAAACGACGACAGTCGGGGGATTAAATCCCGATGTCTGATCGGCCCTGAGACTCACACAGCCTCCTGTACAATGAGCACCGTTTCATTCCCAGGGGTGAAGTGGACAGGGCATGGTGTTGACATCCAACACGATCTGGTGCAGAGGTTAAAGAAGGAGTAGTGTCACATATCTACTCCCCTTCTAGACCATTACGGCTTGTTCTGGTTGTCAACTTTTCCTTCATATATTAGCCTGTATTTTCTTGGATAAAAGAAGTAGCGCCTATCTTTCTTCATTTTTGTTGTCATCACAACAGTATGAACCAATGTGACATTCAGTTTATATTTCGTCTATATTCTGCAGCCTATTGCGATTATTAATTTATATCTAATAATCCGTACAAGATTTGTTATTGTACGAGATTGTAGATTATAAGAACATCAACTAGGGAAAGTATCTTCTTACAATAAAAGCCAACGAGATGCACTATTTCTCAAATTTATTTTGATAAAGAACTCTACATGTTTCGGACAGATCAACTGTCCATCATCAGGAGTCTCAACACTGTATACACAGCAACGGATATGTCATGCAAGTTATGTTGACTGTCTGCTAGCGAGGTCAGGATCCTGACCTCGCTAGCAGAAAACCAACAGAACTAGCATGACAAATACCTGTTGCTGTGTATACAGTGTTGAGACTCCTGATGATGGACAGTTGATCTGTCCGAAACATGTAGAGTTCTTTATCAAAATAAATTTGAGAAATAGTGCATCTCGTTGGCTTTTATTATAAGAATACAACACGATGCACGGCCCTCTGAATGTCAAATAGGGAGAGCATCATTATTTAAAATGTGATACCGTGCGGTCTGGAATAGGTTTGTCGACCTTTCAAAGAAACTCACTTTTTTCTCTTCTACCATGAAGTTACGACAACATGTCTTTCCAAATCGCAGATGAATTTCCGCTAGTCTACATGACATCACATCTTTAGGACAGTAATAAAAGTGTCATTGATTCATTAAGTATTTATTTATTCATATATACGTAAGATTGATGATTTAAAAATGGAATGATTTTTTTCGTCGATCGTTCGTAGATTTATTTGTAGTATAGTAGCCACTTCAATTTCAATTTTGGTTGTAAATCAGGATACCAATTCCCGATCCATGCACTGCCATTTAAAGGTCAAAATTGACATATAATATAGAGTTAGGACAAAGTGAAAATATGTCTAAAAGCAGAAACATTCACATGGGAGTGATAAAAGCCCAAACACTCCTGTGAAATAATTTTTCTGGGATTGAATAAATTAGCGCAGAGGGTGTATGTACTGGGACGCGAGCAGACGCCGTCGGCTTGGTTCCAGGGTGCTTTTTGACAAGGGTGTTTCCAGCCTCCTAAGACATCTTACCTTTCCTTCCCAACGTATAGGAATGAGTTGCTTGTGTTTTAATAAAATGGGGGTTTGGTCACAGGGTCAAATTGTGAAAATTTTTTAGTGCCTCATATTTGATTTCTTTTTTAATACAACCTTGTCTTTGCACACGTTGAGTTTACATTTTCTGTAATTGAAATGTCATACACGCGAACCCTTTACAGATTTTTATATAATTTTTACATAATTTTTACATAATTTACCACCATATTAAAGTGCTTTAATGTTTTCAGTCACGAGTTGCACGCAACAAATATTTCAGTATAGTTCCTACCTCACAGAAAACACCAACTTCTCCCATCCGACGACATAATACTTAAGAAAATATTCGCTGTTCATAATAAGCAACTTTTAAATGAACCGTATGAGAGATGTGCAGAATTTTTAATGTTAAAACCGATGTTGTACGTAATTGCCAGTGCTAACCATTATGGCTTCAAAGATTACAATAGAAACTACGTCGCTTTTCTTCCAACTTACCTGTTTTCTAGGCGCGTATGAAATTTGTAAAGTTAAGAAATTTAGGCATCATTAGATGTTGACACCGGACGCTGACTATTTAGTTAAACATGGGTAGATATGTGGATTGCCTGCATAAATTAAAGCAATGTTTAGCACGCATGCACACAGACATGGTATGTATACATACAGGCACTAAAATACATGTTTGCAAGTTTTAGATGCATTCAAATATTTCGTACATGCACATACACAAACATGACCGTCGATGGGACAGAAAAGGAACCCGCGTTATCCTCTACTTTGTTAAGTCTCACGTATTTTCGCATAAGAAACGCATCCGCGCTGTGAAAGGTTTTGTCGGATGAGTGATGATACACTTTTCCAATGAGTATTTCAACTGCGTACACCACCGTGAAACCTTCTTTATACGAGGGGCGTTGTAAGTGAGGTATGGTATTTCTAATGGATCTTGCTATAGAAATTCTTAAAATCCTCTTCTATTAACACTAATGGATTCTTAATGTATTACAACTGAAACACTCTAATGGATACTACATAATAGAATTGAGTCCTGCGAACCATACATTTGTACTTATGTACAAGTGCAGCGTGTTGGGGACTGTATCACAGGGTATGAGTGTTGTGATATGTGACAACTCTCGAAAAAACTGTTGGAGATACAAATTAAACGTGACTCTTTTTATCGTAGCTTATATATAGCGTACGTGAATGAGAAATTATTAAAAAATGTTTCCACACGCACAGTTTTTGGTTAGACTATAGCGCTCAAACGTAGCGTAATTGATACTCATGAGAACACATCTTTTCGGGAAGATGCATCAGAATTGAACCTCTTTTTCCGCTAATTTGTTGACGGCAATTTGCCTCTAAGGAAATTTTCAACCTGAACCAAAGCTCGCTGTGTTACTATTATTTGTAATGAATGACATAATAAACACAATTACAACTTAACATCCACCCCATCTATAGTCGAGGTTAAAGAAGGAAAAGGGCCACACCTCTGACACCACCCCTCTGGACCTTCATGGCCTCTTATAGGGTGAGCTCTACATTTACTTTGAACGAACCTCGTAACTCGGTCAACAGACATCTAGTTGAGAACGCTCTCATATTCATCTCATATTATTCAGAGAATCTGTAAACTGGAGCCATGCTTTCCTTCGGCCATGCCAGGCACTCCATCAATCAATAATACAACCTATTCTTGTATTGTAATATCCATACTTTGAGTATCTTTATCTGCAACTATAGTGCTCCATTTCAGCGGAACAAAGGAAGTTAATTTATTACTTAGGCCTAACTGTGTGTCGATACAGCAGTTCTGTTTTTTTAATACAATTGCAACAGCACTGTTTGTTCAGCTAATTTTGAAATGTGCATTTTCCATTGTTTTTTTTTCTCCTTTGCATCTCTACTAGTTCACAGTTCACTTATAATCACAATGAATAATGAGAACGTATTCTAAATTTATTTGCTGTCGATCTCGGAGGCCGTGAAATCTAAGGCGTAGTTGTGCGGTCACTCGCTTGTTGGGACCGCGGGTTCGAATCCCGGTAAGGATATGGATATTTAACCCTTATATTTGTTTTGTGTTGTGCAGGTAGCAGCCTCTGCGACGGGCTGATTATACGCCCAGAGGAGTCCTACCAGCTGTGTTTGATCTATAAATCTCAACAATGAGGCAGCATATGTCCGAATTAGTCTGTTACACCACAGAAAAGAATTGTGTTCGCTACTGACATATTTTTATTTTTTCTTCTGCTTCTCCAACCTTACACTGGTATTGTTCTGCACCGGATCATTCCAGGCTTTTCTGTCTTTAACGAACTGGATACAATTTCTCAGTTTTAAATTCTTTATTTCATTTATTACTTCATTTTCCCATCTATTCTTTGGCCGTCCTTTGGTTCTTATTCCTATGGGGTTCCAATCATTGATATGCTTAACTAGTTTTGTATCTTTCATCCTGTTAAGATATCCCCACCATTTTATTCTTTGTTCTTTTTATATACTTAACAATATCTTCTCCTTGTATCAACTTCTGCATTTCTTTATTATTTGTTATTCTCCATTCTTCCTTTCATCGAACTGATCCAAACATCTTCTTAAAATTTATCTAAGGAACTAATATTTGTTTATGTCCCTTACAGACAATGTCCAGGTTTCACATTCGTACGTCACTACCGGCCTTATCAATGTCATGTAAACCTTTCACTACTGACATCGGGCCTATTTAATTAAGAAATAAATTTTTCACAAACCTCCGGCGCGCAGATCTCATGAGTAACTTCCATACATATTCCCATTTCCACTTGTTTTATTTTACTCAATGATAATATGCAGTTGCTCCCGTGTATTGAAACAAAAGCCTTTAATGCACGGTTCATGGGTATAAACTTCGCAAAGTGTGAAGAATTGTATATGAAAGTTGTGAGGCACTAGCCATAAATGTTAACCTACATTTTAACCAACACCATGAAAATTCGAAAATGTAACATCTCTTTCAGCCAACATCTCGAGAGAGTAATATTATCTCACTTCAAGCTAACAAAGAATGACACGTTTCTACCAACCGAAAGCAAATCAAGAAGAATGGTTGATTCAGGCGTTAAATTAAGAACCGTTGCCCGGCCTGATCTTATTTATAATAATGGCGCATTAACCAATTAATACCGCAAAATTTGACACTAAAAACTATGCACTGGCCCTACATTGTGCATATCTGTACTCCATATGAATATCGGAATAAACAGCGACTATTTACGTCAACAGCATTCATAGTTGTTGTTTATAACAGGATACAAAGTTTCCTCTGTGAGGTACGAACTTAATATATACGGTTGTCACGTACATGTATTCATTGTGGTCTTCACAGGGTTAATGTAAGGAACATGTTCCATCAAAATGTGTGCATGCATATATTTGACAGATGTTTTGGGTATTACATGTAATGGTTTGAATTTGATATCTCTCTATCTATATATAGCTTAACATATTTTGTAAATAAAGCCAACTTGGTGCACAATGTTTCATAGTACGTTTATTTCTTTTCTCTACATGTTTCGGTTGACTATGTGCCCATCATTAGGAGAGACAACTCTGATTATGCGACACTTGCTATTAGTTATTCTGTATGGATGACTATCTGCTATGCAGGGTGCTCCAGACAGTCATCCTTACAGAATAACAAGTACCAAGTGTCGCATAAATATAGTTGTCTCTCTTAATGATGGGCACATATTCGCCCCAAACATGTAGAGAAAAGAAGTAAACATACTAAGGAAAACTGTACACCAAGTTGGTTTTATTTGCAAGATTATACAGGAATGTATGGAAAACAAAACATAAAAATTGGGAAGCACTATCTTTTATTGAATAATATTTTCGGGTTCTCGTTTGCAGAATTGGCTTGCGGAACGCATCGTTAAGTTCGACTGGCCGTTGGTTGTATATCTCTGATTTATACTAACCATCGTTCATAAGCGAACGACTGTTAAATATTTAAAGCATGCGCTGTTTGACACGGACAGTATACTGCCACAAGCTGAAGGTTGAACTGTTGGCCAGCTACCTTACGTTACAAATTACAAATATGGAAGAAACTTCTTATACTTAATAATTTACACCTCGGGGATTAGCGCTTACAACCTGTAATTGTTTGTTTACTGCCAATCGCACTATTAATCGTGATATCCTACTAAAGTAAAAAATTACACACCTGGTTATGTTTGTACATATTTGCTGGAGTTCAGACCCGCTGCTATGAAAATTAACGCACTACAAGCTTATTGTATATGGATTTTGTCTTAGCACAAATAATGCAATTTTGAAGGATTTCACTTCCTGATTTTGGTGTTTGGCATCCCATTGTGTTACCTGTAATAATAAACACTACCTCACACCGTCAACACAACTTCCTATAGTTAGTAAACTAATTAGTCACATTAGCAACATGCTGCGTCTGTAGGAATTCATCTTCAGGCTAAATCCATAAAGTATAAAAACGTGTTCATACTACACAGTGTAAAATTAGGGAGGTAACCTGTCAAATTATAATTTTTTAATTTGTTACATTTTAGTTAGTTTACTTTTTTATACTGTCGTTTTGGCCGGGAGATGACTTACTGTAGTCTAAACATGTTGCTATGAGATGATATGACGAGTTATTTTAATAGCAGGAACAGCTGACTGTGTGTATGTAGAACTGTTTATGACGTCACTGTGCGGTATGCACATGTACGAACAGTACTCACTGTCGAACTTTGCAAAAAGTCAGTACTGAAGTGGTTCACCGCAAAAGTTATAAAGTATTCTGATGATGTATATTCCTGTCACATTTCTAATTCTTAGGCTTTCTGTCAGTCCTCTCCTATTCCAAGATGACAGTGCTTCGGAAACTGGTTCTGTTCATATCCACAGGCGAAGGGTTGGGGAGGCACCTACTCAGTTGGGTCTATAGTGAACATATCCAAGTAACTCGGAAGCTGACAGCCCGTCTTGACGTCGAGCTCCTCATGGGCCTTGACAAGATTTAAGTCAAATGTGACTAAGACTGTTGTTGTGGACCCACAAATTTTCCCGATATGTAGGAGCTATATCAAAATTTAAGAACCGAAAAGGGGAACAGAAAGCAAGTTTCATACTGAGGATCCACAAATAATATGCGTCACAGTAAAAACGTAGCTGCTCGGCCGACCTGACGACTGGGATTTGTGCACCTCTGTGATATTTTTTATTAGTTCTTTGGACGTCTTTTTTCAGAAGAGGACGTGTTTGTCCGTTGTGACAATATCTGTCTTTGTCTAGATCTTCTGCAGGTCTTCAGATTGTGTACAGTTCAATAAACATGCAATATGAATAGACTTCTGGAGTTCACAAAACAGAGATTATGTAGGATACGCATGGCTTCTGTCAGTATGTGCTGTGGAGTCCAGTAGCTATGTACGTATGTACGTATGTATGTATGTATGTATGTATGTATGTATGTATGTATGTATGTATGTATGTATGTATGTATGTATGTATGTATGTATGTATGTATGTATGTATGCATGTATGTATGCATGTATGTATGCATGTATGTATGCATGTATGTATG
>Ga0123354_10017469_pt1 | contig 11241 bp, 7 predicted proteins | sample TergutLab28metaG_2_FD_97872 | JGI IMG/M metagenome (GOLD analysis project Ga0123354, IMG submission 97872) | Labiotermes labralis P4 segment gut microbial communities from Petit-Saut dam, French Guiana - Lab288 P4 | ecosystem: Host-associated > Arthropoda: Insects > Digestive system > Gut ... | reverse complement strand
TGGGCATGTGGCGCGTATGGGTGAGGAGAGGGGGGTGTATAGGGTCTTGCTGGGGAAACCGGAGGGAAAGAGACCACTGGGGAGACCTAGGCGTAGATGGGTGGATAATATTAGGATGGATCTTCAGGAGGTGGGATGTGGGTATATGGACTGGATTGAGCTGGCCCAGGATAGACAGGTGGCGGACGCTTGTGAGTGCGGTAATGAACCTTCAGGTTCCGTGAAATGCGGGGAATTTATTGACTAGCTGCAAACCAGTTAGCTTCTAAAGAAAGACTCTGCACCATGGAGTAAGTAAGTAAGTAGTGGCATGTGGTCACATGTCTTGTCCACGAAATACAGCTATTCAATTAACTGGGTTCTTACGGGGTTTTGAAACCCATGCAAGTCGTATGATTGGAAACAATACACTTTAAGTTGTATAAGGGGTTTGACTAAATCGCACTTATTTGTTAAAGATTAAATATAAATAACATAGTTTTAAGACAGACATCACATTTCTCTGATTTTGTGTTAACACTTAACATTATGTGACAGAAATTACAGTTCAATACGGTTATAAATACATCGGTTTATGCATCTCCTCGTCTATAATGTCAGATGCTCTGTGGTACCAATTAATTTGTCACTGTTAACCGTAACGTTATATTCCTCGGTTAGAAAAACACCAGTTTATTAAGGCACAAAATATTAAGCTCACTTTATGTCGTTATGACCGAGTTCGACCATATTTTATATGACATGCCATGTTCAGACTGTTAGTTTCCCCTTTCACAAAAAAAAAAAAAGGCTGAAAATGATGCCCTCCGTGATATAGAACAGTGTTTGTCAACCGCCGGGCCGCGGCTCGGTACCGGCCCTGGCTTCAATTATATCGGGCCGTGAGAGGTTCTCCTGGAATTTGTCGTTTTATTTTTCTAAGCATTTTCCATGAATAAATGTTTTATAGGGGAAATATTCTGAGGAGAGAAACATTCGTGAATGTGTCCAAAAAACTCAGACCCAGATGTTGGCCTGAGGAAACTACAATATGCTACAAGATTTCATTAGCCCAGTGATTGATAGCTAATTTAAAAGTAATTTTACATTTGTCAACATGCCCCACCCTATACATAAGTGTACTAATACTCTTTATGATTATGCCATAATTAATTATTAATAAGTATGTTCGTTTAATATATGAACTTAAAAAAAAATTGGAAAGTTACTGAAGAGTAAATCTGTTGGGACCGGGCACTCGTCTTATGAAAAAAGAATTTACCGGGCCGCGGTCTCACATAGATTGAGGAACACTGATATAGAACACAGCTTTTTTAGTAAGGCGTTCTGTACTTCCAGAATGCCTTACGGTTTCACGGTGCGTGGTGTTATTTACTTTACGGCCATTTGAAAACTACGGCCTTCCGTGCTAACAGATGTTTAACGTCGCTATGTTCAGATCGCTCACACCGAATTTCACCCAGACTAAACCGCAAATATTCATAATGCTTGTATAAATTCTTTTACACCGCTAACTGAGTGCGGCTTTCGCTGCGCCCATTTTCACTCATCGCGCACTCGCTCAGTAGCTTTTGTGAGCAGCTGCTATACCGTTGTACCCAAATCGGGCGGAAATTTAATAAAATACGGGCAAAATTTTATTTACGCCCTAACGTAGATGTGGGTTTTTTTACTGTACCGATTTGCATAAACCCGGCCCTCGGGGGCATTACGTGGGGGGGGGGGGGTTTCTATGTTGAATTGGTTCCGAGATGAAATGCGTGGATCTTTACCTCCAATCCCTCATGTGTCTTCGTGGTTTGCACAACGACTTTGTGTTCACAATTGATCATCTCTGTGCATCATTTAATTCGTCTTACAAGTCGTGACGTCAAAAATTCGTGCGTGCTTTACTTTTAACTGTTAATCTTAATATACATGGGAATATTCCAACTACTGCATTTAAGACTACGTACATAACAAGTTACTGGTAAAGGTAAAAGGTAAAGTGATCCCGTTACAGGCCCGGTGTGGCCCAGAGGGTGAGTAGAGGTATAGCTCTACTCTTCCATGACCGCGGCACTAGAAGGGGATGAGTGGTCAGCAGCACGCCCCTGCCGCACTTTACCCCCGGGGAAAGACCCGGTACCCATTTTACAGGAGGCCAGTCTGGACGGGCGGGAAACTCGTCCCCACCGGGATTCGATCCCGGACTGTCCAGTCCGTAGCCTAGTCGCTGTACCGACTGAGCTACCCGGCTCACACTGGTAAAGGTAAAAAGGTAAAGTTCACCCTAGAACAGGCCACGAATGTCCAGAGGTGGAGTACAGGTACAGCGGTACTTTTTCTATAACCTCGGCAGTAGATGGGATGGGTGGTCAACGCCACGCCCCGGCCGCTTTACTCCCGGGAAAGACCCGGTACCCATTGTATAGGAGGCTGTGTGGGCTCCAGATCCAGTCTGGACAGTTGCGGATAATCTCGCCCCCACCGGGATTCGATCTCCAGATCGTCCAGCCCGTAGCGAGTCGCTATGCCGACTGAGCTATCTCGGCCCAACAATTTACTGGTTCCCGACCTAATTTTAACCCTGCATCTCTCTCGAGCCTGCACGAGACTGTACTGAAGCTGTTCTCTTGCGTCACGGCTGTTTAATATAACACGGTTGCCACATAACTATAGTCATCCGAGAGGTCAGTCACCGAGAGACCTTGTGCCCACTCGGACTATATCCAAAAAGAAGCTTTGAGCAGCAGGAATCATGTGCCAGTTTCTTTGAGCTGGGATATATCGCGGAGCCGAATTATACTGCAGGTGATGGGCGTTACATGGAAAGCCAAAACTGCACATATGATTTGTCGAGATTTGAAGTCAGGAACGGAAACGAGAAGCCTCGTCGTCTATATGTGACAAGAGAAAATCTGCGGAATGTGGGCACATACGTGAGTGGACTACCAAATAAATGGGACTCTTGTTGGGAAATACGTATATAACACAGACTGGACATTTTTGGATATGCTGTTGTGCTTCAGACGCCCACTGGCCGCGCCTCAACAAATATAGTAGCACAGACGAAAACCGCCTCTAATGCTACGGACTCCAACCGACGGGAAGATTGTAATAGGTACTCTGTATATGACATGTGTGTGTGTGCGTGCATGTGCATTTGTGCCTGTGTGGGCGTTTAAATTTTGCTGATTAGTAAAGATAAAGGTGTTCACATGTACGGCTTGAAGGCTTATATAGTGTGAAGGTTAGCTCGTCTCATTCTCCGCCTCGACACTAGCTATAGTGAAATAATGTGAAGTGTCAATTTGATACAACAAGGTAATTTTTTTATGTATTCTTAGCTCGACATGTTTCGGGTAAATACGCCCATTATCAGGAGCATTAGATGTTGGTTGAGTTGCAGTATATGGTTTTCTGCACCGAGTTCCTGGATGGTGCCGTGCGAGTCGCACGGCACCATCCGCACCTTACACACGACCTACGCAGCGGCTCTCAAAACCACCACCCATCCAAAAACTCGGTGCAGAAAACCACATACACTGCAACTCAACATCTAATACTCCTGATGATTTGTGTATGTACCCGAAACATGTCGAGTTAAGAATATATCAATGAAATTACCTTGTTGCATCAAATTGGCATTACACATTATTTCATGAGGAAAATGCACGGTCAAACAACCCTGAACTAGCTATAGTGGTCAGCTGCACGTCCCGGCAGCTTTACTACCGGAAGAAACAACTTCCGGTACCCATTAATTGGAATGGGGTTAGAGGGCTGGGTGGTTCCGAGAGCCAGTCTGGGCGTTTTGAGAATACAAATATCTCTGTCGCCTGCCAGAATTCCAAGATTATTTTTAGCGTTTCTGCACTCCATTGCCGAGTCAATACGCCGACCACACTACCTCGCCGACCCCCTTCTGTTTTGGCTAATTATTATTGTAGGAAATGCCGATGTTTGAGGAGGAAATGCCATTGGATCTTGAAGGACTGCTAGACTAGAACGTGTCCATGAGAGATCTGGTGGGATGTTCCTGGCCTTAATAATGGACGTGTCTGTACCGTAACGTGCCGTTGACAGTTGGTACACCTCTAAGTGCTATTTTTATTATCCAGTGACCATTAAATTAAGACAGAGAGCAATACCGGTGGCACAGGATCCGTAACTATAAAAGAAGGAAGTATTCTCCGCTTCTAAACTCTGACAGCCAGTATCGAATTTAATTTCTATTTTGTTTGAGATTTCCTATGCAAGTACAAGTACAAGCATCAAGGACCAATGCCACTTTTATGTTTATTTTTGTGGCCCTTTGGCCCAAATTAGGCCTAGACCGCCTCATTGTTGGGGTTTATAGATCACACACAAAGTAAGGCACTAACGCACATACGGTAGGGCTTCTCTGAACGAGTGAGCAGCTTTTGTTGCAGAGGCCACTGCCTACACGACACACAACAAACACATAAGAAGAATATCCATGCATTCAGCGGGATTCGAACGTGGGATGCCAGCATTCAAGCTGCTTAAAACCGACGCCTTAGACAGTACGGCCAAAGGGGTCGGCCCATATCTGTAGTAGTGACATGAAAATCGTGAAGCAAAAGTTATCACAAACGTGCAGAAGCAAAGAACTGCCTTAAGAGTTTGAACATTACTGAGCCTGGAACTGACAGTTGACCTGTTGACGGTTCTTACAGTTTCACAGCCACCTTCAGTACAAAGTGTTTGCACCTGTAATTTAATGTGGCATGAAGAAGTTAGATGCTTGAATTTTCTCAGAATCTGAACAAAATTCTTGGCCTATTTGAAATAGGACAACATGCCACCGGTAGCCTGCGTTACAAAAAATTTGAGTATGCAGTGAATCGGGCATATGTAATCCTGCGTTGTGTTGGAGAATTTATCTTCAGCCTTCGCCCAGTCAACGCCAAACTGCCTGACGTAAGCTACAGCTAACAGAATGGTGTCACTCCTTTTTGTTTACCTCTTGTGTTGTAATATGTATCACTACGTTTCAAAGCACTCTCTCTCTCTCTCTCTCCTCCATTGAAAAAGTGATCGCTCTTTGTGCCGTAATGCGCGGTAATTAGGGCGTCGAATTGTTGTTGCCCTCCAGTCGACTCTCTTATGCACACGGTCACTGTAGGAAAGGTGAGAAAAAGAACCGATAATCTGTCCAAGCTCGTAAAGTTTCAAAGTATCCAGGACTTTTAAGAACAGATTATTTCATCTTGGCAATTGACCAACTTAATGCACAATTTCTTGTTTTATAATAAGTTTATTATATTCCTCTACATGTTTCGAGCACTGTTGTGCTCAAAACATATAGAGGAATATAATAAACTTATTATAAAACAAGAATTTGTGCATTAAGTTGGTCAATTGCTAAGATTATTCTGAGATGCACGGTCAGCAAAACATCAAAAGAGTATCTAATGTTTTGTTGACCGTGCATCTTGATATATCCGCATAATATGAACCAACAGGATGCACCACTTTCTTTCAATTTATTTCAATAGTAAGCCTCTACATGTTTCGAGCAGGCTTGCTGCTCATCATCAGGAGGTACTACTCTGTATAAACATCAACTGGTATAATCAACACAACGCATGACTATACCAGCTGCTGTTTATACAGAGTTGATCCGCCTGATGATGAGTAGCAAGCCTGCTCGAAACATGTAGAGGCTTACTATTGAAATAAATTAATATAAAATAGTGCATCTTATTGGTTCACATTGTACGAACAAATTTTTGTTGTGTAGTAGAAAATGAGTGGGCCGGGTATCTCAGTCGGTATAGCGACTGACTACGGGCTGGACGGTCCGTGATCGAATCCCGGTGGAGACGAGATTTTCCACCCGTCCAGACCGGCCCTGGGGCCCACCCAGCCTCCTATAAAATTGGTACGGGGTCTTTCCCGGGGGTAAAGTGCGGCCGGGGCGTGCTGCTGACCACTCACCCCCTTCTAGTGCCGCGGTCATGGAAGAGTAGAGCTATAACTCTACCCACCCTCTGGGCCACACAGGGCCTGTAACGGGATCACTTTACCTTTACCTGTAGTAGAAAATGAAGCCTGAGTAGCATAACGTAATGAAATTATAAAGGGTAAAAGGCAAAACTGTTTTTTGGGGGGGCTGTAGGAGGTTGAGGTTCCCAGAACTTCTAGACAGTCGTCAGTAAGGTTGCCAGCCCTACACACCGGCTGCCTTTACCCCCCCCCCCCTCCCCACATGAGATACACAATTCTGTTAGAGGCTGAGTCGACCCCAGGGCCAATAACCCCAACGGGAAACGAACTAGCGACCTTCCGGCTTGTAGCGCAGTGCCTCAACCAACTGCGCCACCGCGTGCACCCACTTTGAAATAATAGTGTAATGTATCCCAACAAATCGACCTTGTTATTTTCCACGCGATCGAGGTAGACGTGGCGGGCAGTTCGTTTGTAAGTGTTCACCATCTCTTTCCGTGCCGATGAACCGAGGTGAAAGCCGCCTGATATACTCGGATCCCATATGGCACATCTGACCAGTAAGATGCATACTTTACAGTTACTTGCGCAGGCAATTACTAAGAACTCTGCGGGATTCACAGTCTGCACACTGTTGATTACGTCATTATATTACGAGTAAACAAGATGGCATCATTTAGAACCAGGTCCAGCGCGTATCCTTAAGTAGTTTTTTTGTAGTGTAAACTCTTGTGTTCGCTACACTTTCCATTAATTCAAATTGGATAATAAAGTTGCTGGTTTATAGAAATACCAGATGAATATGAAACTGTCCAGGGATATTGCGATTGGGGCAGCCGAACGGTTACATTTCCCTTTACTGATGAGGTGCGATTTGTGCGACGCCGACGATGCGTGTGTTAAGAGTGGCCATTCTTAGTTGCCTTTATGTTCTAATCCGGATATGTGTCGATTATGTCAAGGTAGCAGCTGTGGTAGACTGCGTTTGAAATTTGATGGCACGCGCACAGAAACCAGATTTTGTCTTTCGGCAAAACGGACGAGTCCATATAAATCGGCAGGGGCGCTAGTTCAGTCGACTGCTGGCAGCCGAGGTGTGCGCATCAGCGGTAGTACTGATGGATACACCAAGATCCGAGGTGGTGTGAAAGGTACTGGCTACCCACTCCATTCGCCAGTTTCCCCTTCACTTCCCCTCCCATGCGTCACCGTGTGCCATCACGTTTCAACTGGACTCTAACTTCTTCATTGGCATACGGTCTTACGGTCCTTACAATTTAAACAGTGCCCCCTGCAGGATAACAGCCATACATATCTCTATTCTGCTGTCTTTCTCCATCTCTTGACATCCGTTGATTTGAGGTTATTCCCAATACAGTCTAAGCACTTTAACTTTGACTTCCTTCTTTTGTTCTTCCATCCGGTTTCCCTAGAAATACTTTCTTTACAGTCCTATCGTCAGACATTCTTTCCACATGACCAGCCCATTCTGGTCTTCTTATTGTTATTGTTGTTGCGTTGTTTCGTGTTCTGTACATAAGCTGCAGTTAGTCATTGTCTGGGATTCTCCAGCCATGTTGAGAGCGGCTGTGATATGCGGTTCCAACAAACGAACAAAAAACGGTACAGATAAAACTTTCCCATTGAGGGCCTAGACAGGCCCTTGGGGCTCAATGGGGTTAAGGCTTCCAGAATTTCTAGACAATTGACTTATGAAGTGGTAAGGTTGCAGCCCTACGCACCGGCCGCCTTTACCCTCAAAGAGATACCCCTGGTACTCATTTCTGTTGGAGGTTGTGTCGCACCCAAGGCCATAGTGCGGCCGGAAGGATTAAGTAAATGAAAAAGTTCAATGACCCCTTCGGGAATCGAACCCGCAAACTTCCGACTTGTAGCGCATTGAAAAAAAGTCATTAACATATCTATATAGCTTATTTGCGATAAGAGTGTCACAACTCAAAATTTGGCATTTTTGAGTTATTGGTATAGAGAGAAACGTTTGCAGATGCACTTTTAACAGGTGTAGTGTCATAACGCAGTTTGCAAAAATCGCCGCCGGAGAGCAGTTATGTAGTCGTTGCACTCATATAAAAGTATAGCACTTCAAAATTTTCAAAATTTTATCCTGAAAAATCACTAATTTTGAGTTGTGACACTTTTGTCGCAAATGAGCGATATAAAATCACAAATCAACCACATAAGCGAACTCTTCTACGTGTTTCAACGATCAGTCGCCATCCTCAGGGAGACATTACTATACGGAGCTTTAAAATTAATATAGCCAAATTTCATATACAGTGTTTTAAATAATGACAGGTATAAATATAATATAAATATAAATACAATTTTATATTCTTTTATTTTAATATCTCCCTGAGTATGGCGATTTATCGCTGATTTTATATAAATTGTGGGCATTTGGTGCTGTATGTGGGTGATTTGGTGCTGTATGTGGGTGATTTGGTGCTGTATGTGGGTGATTTGGTGCTGTATGTGGGTGATTTCAGTCACAGTGCACGAAACGTACAATATCATATTTCTAAAGTAATTGTTCTTCAACACAGTGCAAAGAAACCCCGAGGTTTGTATATACGATTCCTGAATAATAAGAAGTGCCTGTGTCTAAAACAAAAGAACAAGAACTTTCGTCGTCGCTGGAAGCTTTGAGACATATAACGTATTCGGGGAAAGGGTTTTCCTCCACGACCCCGTAGTTCGCTTCTCTTGTGCTCTATTGGCTGTTAGCGCCAGTTCTCTGCGAGGTGAGTGACCGGCAAAGAGGTCACAGGCACAGACAGCTGAGCGAGGGAATAATGATTGAATCGGGAGCTTGCAACAGAATTATACGGCTGCACGCACACAAACATATAACATTAATTGTTTTGTTTGTTATTTCTGTACTCTGACATCTCACATTTGACAGTAGACGTGCGTAAATCATGTGACGTTAATTACGTTGATTGAAATGCACCATCATGGCTGTTACATTGAATTGAAGACCAGTCGAATAAATCTCTCAGTTTTAAATGTTTTCTGTTCCGTCCATTTTTGTGTTTCATCAGACGCCTATTTCATACCAACTAAATGCACGTTATCTATTATATACATGCATTTGATGCGTATCTGCTACATGTTTCGGTACCTGTGCACCATAATCAGGGAGAGCAACTATGCAATACCTTGGAAACCAGCTACTATTATGACATTGTTATCTATGGATTAAGTTCTGTGGCTTATATATATGTCATGAACATAAATATGTCATAAAACGTATGTTGTTTGTTATCTTTCATTTTAATCTTTACGTGTTTAGGTATAAGTTGATTGTTTCTGCAGATCTTGTTGAACCAAATATTTGTGTTGGTTTTAAGTAGTGTGTTTTGTCACTCTTAAAGCTGTTAATCAACTATGCTTTTTGAGCGTCTATTATTTTAAAGCTTTTATGTGATATTTATGGTCATGATGTATAGATAACATATAATAGTAGATGGTTTTTCAAGGAACTGGCATAGTTGTTCTCGCTGATGAAGGTGCACAAACACTGAAACATGTAGCAGATACGTATCATGTGTGTGTGTGTGTGTGACAGTTATTGTGCATTTAGTTGGTATTAAAAACGTGTCAGAAATCTCAGGATACTTGTACATGGTCGGACATGTCAAATACATCAAATTTGTAACTCTGAGTAGTATAATTGAGCATAATGTGCTTCGTTTGGTGTCATACTGCAAAAGTAGCTGTGGTAGCGATATCACTTTCTTCTTGGTTTGTGAACAAACATTCACTTGGAACGGGCGTCAGACAAGTTGTTAAGAAAATGGGTTGTTCGCTGTAAGTCAGAGTAGTCTCTTTTGGGGGGGGGGGGCGAAACAGCCCCCAGAGGGCCATGACCTCCTCATTCACGAGGTTTCTAGATCACACTGAATTACTCATCACACTCGGTACGACTTCCTTGGACGAGTGTTTAGCCCGTCGCAGAGACCCTCTACCTGACAACACACAACACTCAGACCGACATTCATGCCCCGGCGGGTTTTGAACCCACAATCTCAGCAGGCGAGCGGCCGCAGACCTACGCCTTAGACCTCGCGGTCACTGGGACCGGCTTAATTATATTTATGATAGAGAAGTCAGCGAGCACGATGATAAGTGGCATTTAGGGTGTAGTTCTGGTAAAATGAGACAAGGGAACGTATTTAATCCATGCAGGAAGCATGGGGTTGGGATTCGCCTGGCGAGGTTGCATGATTCAGCGATACTACCTGTGCGAATACGCATATCACTTACGTAACAATGACTGTGCCAGCGTCAGTTGCATTCGGAACTGTTATTATTCGCTGTAATCTAGTACCGTAAAACAGGTACCAGGATCATACCCTGCGCTTCCTGTTTCCTTGTTCCGATCCCCATTTCCTCAATCCGCAAGTTTCAGTGTACCAGAACTATACTGTAGAGACGTTACTGTCTAATGGCTGACTCATGCGAATGTGACAGTTAACCTTCAATTTTCAAAACATTCCGGGGATTTCTTGACTAGCTAAGTAAAATATCAGTTTTCCGTTGTTTGAGATACGACGCTGCGTGACTAGGTAATCTTTCCTCGACTTTTCGAGGTAACGTAATGGTCGTAATGTCGAGGTTTCATATCCAATATTGGAAATGTTCAAGACGTTTAAACCCTTGCAGGCGATGCATTTCCTTTCTACCGAAACGCCGGGAAGAGATTATACAGTAACACAGCGCTATATTACACGAGAAAGGAAACCTCGACCACACGGCCGCTAAAACCTCCAAGTCGCAGATTTCAAGATGAACCCTTTTCCTTGGAATTAGTTATATGCCAATCGATGCCATTTTGTAAAAATCAAGAGCCAACGATCGTTGTGGGGAAAGGGAATCTGATAAATGAGAAATGAAACAACACGTAATACTGTTCCGGATATTGAAGTCAGAAATTAGAGGAGAAAGTAAGGTGGTTTGTTGGATTATGTAGACACTTGGCATTTATACAGTACGTTCCCAAGTGCTTATAGGTCTGGCGCAGAATTATCTTCACATTATTATTATTATTATTATTATATCTTTCGAAACAAATTGTTCATTGTTGTCGCTAGGGTTACTGACCACAGGGTATTACTGTGCTGTACCTTGTTTTCCTACCTAAAAACTAAAACTAAACTCCGTGGCCTTAGTCCGCACGCGAACTATACCGACAGAGCGGCCGCCGCCGGTCGGCGAAGTTGGTGCCAACTTTTGCGGATAGAGGGGTGTCACGTGGTCAGCGCA
>Ga0123354_10017465_pt1 | contig 11242 bp, 6 predicted proteins | sample TergutLab28metaG_2_FD_97872 | JGI IMG/M metagenome (GOLD analysis project Ga0123354, IMG submission 97872) | Labiotermes labralis P4 segment gut microbial communities from Petit-Saut dam, French Guiana - Lab288 P4 | ecosystem: Host-associated > Arthropoda: Insects > Digestive system > Gut ... | reverse complement strand
GCCCCCACCCCGGAGGAGGGGCCCCCACTAGGGTGGTTTAGGAGGGGAACTGGGGGTCCCCCCCGCCCCCCCCCCCCAAATTCTGTCAGACCTTAGACAAGCCGGAAACCTCCGTGCGGTGGCGACATTTGGGCCTGTTCTGCCTTTCCCCGCATCTTTGTGTGCTTATATAGAGAGGCAGCTTCACCACTGACTTTTACATTTACACAATTTACATTGTGCGTCCTTTTGTAAAATGCACCGTAATTTCGTCTGAATAAAAGAAGAAACTAGGACGTAAGCAGAGTTTTGGTGGTTGCTATGTTCGCTTTATCAGTTCAAAGTTTAAATTGAAGGATGTTTCGGAAATTCCATTCATAGATTTAAATTTTGTGGTTGACTAAGTACAGGAAGATGGAGTTTCGGTATTACCCAATGCAGCAGACTGTATAGTCTGGCTATTTTATCGAGACCACTGCTGAAGAGAGACGTTTCATTTAGCATCGCTCTCAGGTGCTAAGATTATGCAGTATTATTGATAGATGAATGAAAGGTGAGTATGGAGTATATATGGGATTATTTGGCAGGGGAAAACTGAAGTACTCGGAGCAAAACGTGTCATATTTTCACTTCATATACCACAGATTCATGTGAACTGTCCTGGGGTGGAAATCGGGCTTGTACGGTGGCCAGAGGTCGCCTGATGAAATAAAACACGAATACACCACAATATTTTTCTTGCGACTCCAAATGTGTCGTCATTCAACAGCAATTTCAGTACTTAAAGTAAGGCGTTATATTAATGAATGTCATTTTTGAGTGGTTAGAACCACTGCCTGACATTCGACAGGTAACGGTTTCAGATCTTGTCTCAGGGGCTGTCCTAACTGAAATTTTTCGTGATTTCGCTCAGTCCCTTCAAGAAAATTACGGGATAATGGCTATCTCAAATAAGGCCACTACCGCTTCCTTCCATATCCTCTTACTTCATTATTCACCATTCTTTATCATTAGACGCTATATAATCAGGTATTGAGAGAGTCCTTACAGAAGTCTGTAGTAAAATAGATGGTTTAGAGGTTAGTATTCTTGCTATCCTTTAAACCTACTAGTTCAGATTTAGTTTATGTTAAGACAGGGATACACGAATTTTCCAGAGATCTAGAAGCCATCTTAAAATTCAAGTAGCCAGATGGGTGACAAGCAAGTTCTGCACTGGGGACCCACAAATATTGAGTGTCATTGCATAAAATTTATTATTCCGGCAACCTGGCGTCCCGAGGAGATTTGTGCACCCCAGTACTAAAATATGAGTTGCTTTTTCACAGACTGGTTATGCATGTATTTGAGTTTAAAATAATAGTATGCCCATTTAAATGAAAACGGTATCCCATGCGTTGTGAAGGCACGGTTTCTGTCAGCAAATTTGTACTCACTCCACCAAGTATTAAGAATTTTCGCTCCCCAGGCCATGATACGAGTAAGTAGTGGCTTCTGCGCATACTGGCCACGCTATAGTAGAAGACCTGTAGCATGAAGTCGCGCGTCACTGCTGGCCGACCACATTTCCTCTGCTGTAGAAGGAGTGGGAAGTAAAATGTACGTAAATTCGTTTTGTGCTAGACTTCGTACAACATTCCCATGATCCCACATAAAAAAGTAACTTTCCTCTAATCAGTGTGGTGCAATACTTTTAGAATGGATACAGTACACAGACGGATAAACAAACTGGGCGTATCCAGTAAGCGTATGCACATTCATGCGAATGAAGCTTATTTAGAATGGCGAATTTATGTCCTCTCCTACTGTTGCTGTGAATTCTTGCTGAACTAATTGAGAATGTGACTCTTCGTGTGGAACTGTCCCTTAATAATCAGTCACAATTAATGTAAGTTGAGTATTAATTACGTCACACACAGCACTGAGATTTTCAGCATGAGGACCACAGACCAAATGAAGCTCAATAAGATATTTCAAACTGGCCCGCAAAGTGTCGTCATCAATGGTAGGACACCGGCCAACAATTAGTGATGCGGAAGGGAGGGGGAATGGAAAATTCGAGGCCTGGTGAACAGATCTAATTTGAGGTCAGGTGAATTGTATTTTTGGCATCAGGATCTTTCCATCTTAGCTGATTCGCTGTTAGTTTTTAAAGCTTCTGCGGTGTAAAATGGTCGTTTGGAGTGTGAAGTAAACGACAAAACTTTTGTAGTGAAGCAACGCAGATTTTTATGATAAGTTGCCCACAGTCGTAATTACAGTTTATTACCCTCCCACGTGTATTTAAATAATACTTCGTAACACGTGGGTTGTCGTGTTATTGTTAAGGGTACTTTACATAACACTTTGTAACACGTGAGTTATCGTGTTATTGTTAAGAGTACTTTACACAACACTTCATAACACGTTGGTTATCGTGTTATTGTTAAGAGTACTTTACACAACACTTCAGAACACGTTGGTTGTCGTGTTATTAAGAGTACTTTACACAACACTTTGTAGCACGTGGATTGTCGTGTTATTGTTAAGAGTACTTTACACAACACTTCATAACACGTTCGTTGTCGTGTTATTGTTGAGAGTACTTTACACAACATTTTGTAACACGTGGATTGTCGTGTTATTTTAAGAATACTATACGTTACACTTCGTAACGCGTGGATTGTAATGTTATTGTTAAGAATACTTTACATAACACTTCGTAACACGCGGGTTGTCATGTTATTGTTAAGAGTACTCTACGTAACACTTTGTTGCAATCGAATGTTTAACACTTCTTCATGTTTTAGGCGTCCCGGGTTCGGATCTCGGTCTAGCGACAAGCAGTTGTAACTTCCACTTTTCGTAGGGTTCCTTAGCCCCTGTGCTCGAATTCCTGGATCGTAACTCAAATTAGGCCACAACCTCTTTCACCCACATCCTCTGAAATTTGCTATAAGCTGCTTATCCTGGGCCGGGATAGCTCACTCACTATAGTGACTGCACTAGGCTGGCCATCCGGGGAGTCGTGATTCTCTTGCCGCAAGGGACGGAGATATATCTTCTTCGGAAGGCCAAGACCGGCTCTTGGGTTCACCGGCCCCCATATTCAGTGGGTACTATGGGCTCTTTCCGCGGGGATAGAGTGGCCGAGGCCTGAAGCTACTATTCCCATTTAGGTCATAGGTTAAGAACTGCTGGAGCTATATCTCCACTCCCCCATATTCCTTCGTTGCGTCTACAGGGATAGTAAACTTTATTTTCAGCCCACCGCTGTAAGTTATATAGGGCGTTGTCATGACTTGCTGACAGCCTCATTTGGCAAACTGCTGTGACAAGTACGGGGCCTGTTTTGTGTACCCCTGGTGCGTTTGCTGCTTGATTTCAAGGCCTGCTTCAACCCTGGCTTTTAGTAACGGCAGCTTATTGCATCATTCAGTTATTACGGGACCGACAGTTAGCTAGAAAATAACATTTTGGTGGGCTGCAGTCAGAGATGAAGTAGCACTACGGATAATATAAACTGAATAATTACTTACGCTGGTAACGCACGATGTTGCAATTCCATTCAAGATAAATAACCACATTGTAAATAAAAAATGCGCAAAACTTACTTGTAATAGTGAATGCATATTTGTTAATAATTAATTGGTTTGAAACAAATTTAAAAACTCCATTCATGAAAAATTAAGAGCAGATGGAAGTCAGGAAATGCTTGTTGTCTTTCGGTGTATAGTTTTTATCTTCCAGTTTGCTGTCTAAAAATATGAAGATCAAGATGTACGGAACTGTAATTTTGTGCCTGTTGTTTTGTATGGGTGTGAAAATGGGTCTCTTACATTGAGGGACAACATAGGCTGAGTGTGCTGAGGGAGACGTATGGGCATAAGAGGGACGTGGCAGGGAAGTGGAGAAGACTGCATAACGAGGACCATTCTGATCTGTATTCCTCACCAAATATTATTCGGGTGGTCAAGTGGGCGGGGCATGTGTCATGTATGGGGGACAGGAGAGGTGGATGCAGGGTTTTGGTGGGGAGATTTGAGGGAGGGAAACCACTTGGAAGACCTAGGCGTAGATGGGAGGATAATATCAGCATGAATTTTCAAGAAATGGGATGGGAGGCCTAGACTGGATTGATGTAAGTGTATACAGGGGAGGGTGGCGGGAGCTTTGAATGCGTACCGATTAGCTTCTCAGGAAAGACTTTGCTGCATGCAATTAGTTATATATCATATGAAGGTTATTGACCCCTTAAAACATAGCGGTTGCTTTATGTGACAGTGCGTTTAAAGTTAAAATGTTCTACATTCTGCCCACACAGTGTATTTATGTGTTTTGTATGGATTTGGGACCCAACAGGAATTATTTCCCAATACAGCACTAACTAACTGGTTTTTATAACCCAGACGAACTGTGTTTACTGCACGGTACGAACGGAATATTTAAATATAATTGAGGTTGATTACAGGATATTTTGCGCAGGCAAACGGATTTCTCTTCCCAGCGGGAAATTCTGTTCCTCGCCTTGGATAAGGTTGCCTCCATTATCAGTACGAGAGTAGCTTTTCAGTTAAAGAAGAGCTAATACTGACATTAAGAAATTACTTATCGATGTAATAAAAATGACGAAAGGTTGGAATGGCTTCCAGGAACGTTACCACAATGCTTACCACTTTTGATTTTGTAAGGTCCAGTCGTTACTTTGTGTACCACTTAGCAGTTCTCCGTTCTGCCCACATAGTTCACAGTACGAAGTGAGTCTTTAGAACGGTTTAGTTTTTGTCTTATGTAGTTTAACAGCCGCGGTAACAGTGCGAACTGGTAAGAATATGGAGTAAATTTCATAGGATCTTTTGATGTGTTCGGCGTTGAATTTGTAACGGAAAAATCTAATGGTTACGTAAGAAATCTCAGGAATGCTGCCTTTCATTTTGTTAAAATCTTTTCCTCATATAATCTCGAAAGTTCTTGTTTGTCTTAAAATTGCGACTACTGAGATTAAGACTTTGACATATATACCTTTGAAAACAACCAGATGAATAAGATTGTCAAAATTGTAGCGTTTGAAACGTTAGAAAATGTCAACAGAAGTAAGAGATCCTTGTTTAAACCATCCACTGCATTCCGACCCGCAACCTAGCTCCCGCTGTCTTTCCACCACTCGTCCTAGATGCGCTGACCCAACGCGCAACTTCTGGGCAGGGCACAGCCTGCTCGTCTTCCACAGCGCTTAAGAGTCCTTCGCAAATAGATGACGGATAATTTTTATTCAGATATTTAGTTTAAATTTTCTCCAAATTTCATAGGGGGCCTGCAGCCCTGTGGCCCTTAAGGACGAGCCGACCCAGCCTTCATTGCATTTATGACTCGGTCACACAAGTGTTTATTTCCCTTAGGGTTCTCTACTGAAGTTATGAATAGGATGATATTGAAATTACAGTCTTCTTGGGTATGAAGCATTGTAGTTTGGTAGGCAGGTAGAGGTGTTTGAGAGAAGTACATTGCACAGGGTGGGGATATGAAGACAGAAGTTTGCTACGTCTCTTTAGTTACGGTATCTCTTTCCAGAAGACAGTACTGTTAATATTTACTGTTGTGATAACCTGTGCTGTGAGCTAAGTTTTATTGCCGTTAAACACAAAAGCAGTGATACTGGGTGTCTGTAATTTGGACATCATACCGCTTCCTATCGGTTTCAGAGTCCTTTCTACCAACACGCCAGGTACTTTCACAGCAGCAGGCCCGTACACACTAGTGATTTTTGTTTATAAACACGTAGTGGCAATGAAGATTTGTACAGCAAATAAGGAACAATTTCGGAACACTATTGTCCAAAACATCCCCGAAATAATTTATACGACTAAAGTTATATGTTGCGGATTTTTACGGCGTATGTTTATCGAATATTGATCACTGGATTTTTAGACCGTGTAAAGTGTTTTCGTGCCGGTCCCAGTGGCCTCGCGGTCTAAGGCGTAGGTCTGTGGCCGCTGGCCTACTGAGATTGTGGGTTCGAATCCCACCGGAGGCATAGATGCTTGTCTGTTATGAGTGCTGTGTGTTGTCAGGTAGAGGTCTCTGCGACGAACCGATCACTCGTCCAGAGGAGTTCTGCCAACTGTAGTGCGTCGTTGTGTAAGATCTAGAAACCTCCTGTCCCACTTGGGGCTGCCACGCCCAAAAAAAAAAACAATATGTTTTCCTGACACTTCGGAGGACCTTGCCAATTCCAAGTTTAGGGTGACTGAATTTGGTTTAGGTAAATGTTGAAATGATTTGGAGGGGTGGGGTGGGGGGTGGGTAGTGGGGACCTTCGTCTGTCATAGACACATTTCCTTTTCCGGAACTACAATAAGCGTGATCGATTGTAAACCGCTTGCTAATAAAGTGGAACGATGCATTTAAAGTACTGTCATTTGTCATTGATGAAAACGCCGGTTTTACGGTATTTGTGGCAGAGAATTAGAAGTAAAAATACGCGAATTGAAAATCCAAAGGCAATAACAGAGGGAGCGAACTAGAATTGTATCCCTGTGCGTGCCACGAAAACTCACGCAGTCCGTACTTTTCGTCATTTGTTTTAAGTGGTGACGATACCTGCCGATTTTAGTAACGGTCAGCGGGAGTGGGTACTGAAACGGTGCTGGAAATTCTGAACCTCCCTTTTTTGTTAGGGAATCAGGATAGTTTAGTCAGTAAAGTGATTAGGCTACTGGCTGAACGGCCAAGTAGCTGGGGTTACATTTCCAGCAGGGCCAAAAGACTGACGCGTCTGCTCAGTTGCTTCCGAGGTTTATTCACCCGTCACGCCGACGGGGGATAAAGCGGTGTGTGTCTGAGGCACACCATTCGCCTCCTTGTAGTGCCGAGGTCGAGAAAACCTGGAGCAATACCACCATTTCTTCATGGCGTGGTAGATCTACTGATTTAAGCACAGGAACAGATACGTGAGAACTGCGCTCTTCTGGGCTGTGACGTATCGAGTAGTGGTAAAAGGATTTGACACTACACGCTGCGTAAAGTCTCAGAAGAGCGTAGATCTCCTCTACTTCGCGACAGAGGCCTGAAATCACGAACAGGGTATGTCTTTTGGTAGCCTTCGTACAGGCTCAAACTCTAGATGTGTGGGGGTGTGCTAATGTGTCGGTGTGTGTATGTGTGGGTGTTTGGTAATATATATACTTGCATTTACTGTGTTTTTGTATTGTTTCGTGTGTGTGTGTATATTATATATATATATATATATATATATATATATACACACACACACGCACTTTTATGTTTTTGTTTAATTTTGTAAGTTATGTATTTTTATTGTTTATGTATTCTTATTGTCATGTAGGTTCTGTTCTGTATATTCTGTTTTCATCGTGCCAGCTGGCACTCTTGGGCTACCCTGACTGAGGTTTTTCCGTGCGTTCTCATCAGTTGTAAGGCAAATGCCAGGATAAAACTCGCGAAGACGAGGCACGACCCGCAATCTTCCCAAATTAATTGTATTGTTCTGTGTATTGTTTGTGTGTAAATATGTACTCTACTACTGCCACCGGGTGTCAACCCAATTGCAGTTAACAAATATATCTATATCTCTATCTATATCTAAATGCATCCGCCTTCAACTCATGAATAGAACCGAACTCATTGAGTTGTGTTCATTTTACATATGTGTGAGACTGGTCACTGTTTAACGTTTATTCTTACGTCTCACAGTCCCTTCCAAGTAGGATGTAGTCTTATTTTACGGTCTCGATGCACCAACGGTTGCTAGTTACTTTGCTGTCGGCTCGCTTAACTCGTGAAGCTTCGACTTGGAATCAGCGAATTTGTCAGATGTGACGCGTGTCCGCGAGCCGAAGGGAAATCTTCCCATAACCGCCTCTAAATACCGCAAGTTAAAAAAAAAATTATATGTACTGCAATACACAGAGCTGAAACGCCTGGACCCCGGCTCACGGTAGAATGGCGTAGCGGCGCATGCTGCGCTGTCTACCGTCACGCGAAACGCTGTGAGTGTAGTAGTGATGCAAGTTGTGAGATGGATTTTTAACATCGCTGTTATGTCTTAACTTCAATCAAGATTTGAACATTTGCAGGGACTAAGTGACACTTGTAGACTGGTTTGTGGGGGGATGGATGTTACTAGCTTTTTAGCCCACTTTCTATTAACAGTGGTCACTGCCAGTTCTTTTTCGTTTTCGGTAATGATTCGGCATGCACATGCGTTAGTGATTAGTATTGCTACAAGACATTCGAACTTACGGTAAATAGGAAACCGTCCAATTGTTGCGGCATATGCAGCTGTGTTTCTATTTTGGGGAAAGCTTTTATGTTTTGTTGGCGTATATAGGCTTAAATTTTTTTAACGTGGTTTGTAAAGTGTCTTTCCCACAGCGCGAGAAAGCTGATAGACATTCTTGTGAAGCCAAGCGATAGATTTGAAAAGAAATGACTAAAAAAAGTATGACTAAGTAACAGCAGAAGGAGTTACGTGTGCGTTTAATCCGTAGTGACTTTTGTGTACCTTTTCATGCCACCATTTCATCGTGGATGGTTAGTTGGATGATGTGTTTACAGTTGAATCAACTGAAATGGTTATTCGTCGTTAACATATGCAGTTAAACAAAAACGTTTATCTGTTGCGATATAACAGCAAGTAAAGGTGAAGTTGTTCCTTCCCACGCCGTGAAGGCATATAGGGGGAGTAGAGAAGTAGCTCCACTTATTCTTAAGCTCGGTGATATATTAATATATGAGTATGGAGCATTGGTAGAACGAACCACTCTGATTTTTTCATGTATATTAATATCGACATTTCGTCTTCGTCTTACCGTAATGTTTAAACTGCGATGGTCAACATCCGGCCCAGATAAGACGGATTTTATTTTACAAAGGCCGGGTGTTATTTCAGATAGTACAGGGACTATTTCCTATCATGTCCCTAAGCACTACAGTTGTCACAGAAATTGTAATCGTGGAATTTAATATTTCCCGGAAGCACGGAGTGTGTATTTCTGGTGGTTACAGTCTCAGTGTGCAGTAAGATTCACGTTGAGGGCTGCAGTGCTCAAGGACACGATACAAATACTCTCTGTATATGAGTTCTGACATCTCGTGTTACCAGGGTCTGGTTATGTCAAATTGCATATTCGAAGTCCAATACCAGAGGGACTTGATGAAGTAAAATTAAGTCAGTTTAGTATGATTATTCGCCGTACTCAGAATTTTTAAAGCGAGGGGCTTTCTTATATCACAGACTTATTATATACTTACTTTCTTTGTTACTTACTTACTCATTCATTCCATGGAGCAGAATCCTTCTTGAGAAGCTAACCGGCTTTCAGCTAATCAAGAAATTCCCTTCATTTTATAGAACACGAAGGTTCATTACCGCATTCACAAGTGCCCGCCACCTGTCCCTGTTCTGAGCCAGCTTGATCGAGTTCATATCCCCACATACCACTTCCTGAAGATCTTCGCTTTTATGGAACTCGGCTGTTTATTACTGAGAACACTGACCCGCCATTGGAGCCTGGTATTAGTCAGATGAATCCAGTTTACACCGTTAAATAATCCTCTATTTTAATATCATCCGCATCTTCCCTTCCACGGGTACTGGGGTTGTAAGGTAAAGCGGCTGTAGCGCGGATGTTAAGAAATGAGTGGAGCTGTACCCGCACTTCTCCTGTATGCCTTGATGGCATGGACATGGAACAGCTTTACTTTTTTTTTCTTAATTTTACCGTCTCTGTGCCCCTAGGTATTCAAAGTTCTTTTTTCAATTCAAGTGTTCCGACTAAAATTTGGGGTGCATTTCGTGCTTGAGTGTGTTGCGTGAATATGATTATATTTTTGTTTTTTCAAGTCTCACTTTTCCCTGTAGGCCTAATTGGTGGCATTTCAGTGAATCATTAGATGTGTGGATTGTCTTCTAATTTCATGTTTTGAAGAAGGAGGAGCCGGAGTAGCTCAGTCAGTATAGTGGCTAGACTACGCATTGGATAACCCAGGGATCACAGTTTGATTTCCGGCGGATATAGGAGGTTTTTTCTTCTGCAGAATATGCACACTGACTCGGGGGCTCACCCAGCTTCCTAGTAAGTGGGCAGTGGAACTCTTTTCTTGGGTTTAAAGCAGTCTGAGACTGAAGCTGCTTATCTCAGTCGAATTCCAGGGTTGAGAATGAGTGGAACTCTTTTCCCACTACTTCATACTTCTTCTTGGCATGGACACGGCAGCTTTTATTTTATCTTACATCGTAACATGAACATGTCACTGTGCATGATCGTGCAAAAGGCCTGCAGGCTCTGTAGAGATAAAATTTTCCACAGTCAGAACGCCTTAAAAGAGGTCAAGTCTGAAAGAAGTAGTTTTTTTTTTGTGTGGTTAAACAACTACAAATGATCCCTGACCCCCCAAGTAAATGACATAAAAACGTGTAGAGTGAAGGCGTAATTTAATTTCAAAGTCACCTGCATTCTTGAAACTGGAAAGTAACTTAAGTAATTGACTTAGTAATTATGATATTCGTGATTGTAGTGTGTGTGTGGGAGACTTTCAAGGTCATTCTCTGTTGCCACACACTGTCCTCGGGTAACTTATTGCATTTCCTTTGCAGTTAACTGGAATATGAAGTAATGAATGTGATTTGAGTTATGCTTGATTTTGGGTCTACTGGCGTATATCATTGTGCAGTCTTACTGATTGGATAGTGACATTTCATTGGAATATTCCGCTTCTGTTATCAGGCTGAAACTTGGTGTAATGTATTACTTTATATAAAAACATAATAATGATGATTATGATGATAATAGACTGTGATGAAACAAGAATAATAATAATAATAATAATTAAATTCGGTTCATTTCTCTGACACCGATGTGCTTAAAGAACCACCATATGTCCAGCTTAATAGAGAGAACAGGAACATGGGAAACAGTGTTGTTTATTGACCGTCGTTACACAAAAATATGGTGCAATGTTATTATTATGCAACTGTCAACTGAGCGACATGTTTCGACCCTACAGGGCCATCATCAGGCTATATAAAATAATGGTAATTAGACAAGGTACATGCCGTGATATTACCTGCGGGATCGCGTGGTTTACAATTCAATATATACGAGTACCAAAATGTAAATGTGATAAAATTGGTATATATTACCATTATGATAGTAATACACTCAGAGATTTAGTGTGTGTGTGTGTGTGTGTGTGTGTGTGTGTGTGTGTGTGTGTGTGTGTAAGGGTAGTTGTGAAGCGTATGGATTAGTAGTTGTTTCAG
>Ga0123354_10017463_pt1 | contig 11243 bp, 3 predicted proteins | sample TergutLab28metaG_2_FD_97872 | JGI IMG/M metagenome (GOLD analysis project Ga0123354, IMG submission 97872) | Labiotermes labralis P4 segment gut microbial communities from Petit-Saut dam, French Guiana - Lab288 P4 | ecosystem: Host-associated > Arthropoda: Insects > Digestive system > Gut ... | reverse complement strand
CGCTTACAGTAGATTGTGCACAAAGCGCCCGCACTGACCCACTTATTAGAGTACATTGCGCACAGTGCGCTCACTTACAGTACAGTGTGCACAGTGCGCTTACAGTAGAGTGTGCACAAAGCGCCCGCACTGACCCACTTATTAGAGTACATTGCGCACAGTGCGCTCACTTACAGTACAGTGCGCACAGTGCGCTCACTTACAGTACATTGCGCACAGTGCGCTCACTTACAGTACAGTGCGCACAGTGGTGCTGTTGCGCCCACAATATCCACTGTATTTCAGCACATTCTGCACGGTGCACTCGCACTGCTGTCCCTATTTCAGTACGCAAAGCAACGTGCGACAACAGTATGGCAGTCACAAGTTCCAGCTACGCTTCTAAATTTCAAGTTAATAGTCTACCTTGCTTGCCTTCCTTCTTTAAACGAGCTCTTTATTAAATCATTGTGTACATATGTCTGGGTATCAGCTAATCGACAGAGTTTCTAGAATATTCCACAGAGGGATGTCCAACATAACTAGTTTTTGTGGGCTGCATTTCCTTAGCAGTAGTTCCACACGACATAAACGAGCATAATATCACTTAGTATATAATTAACTGGACATAATCCACGCTAGCCTACAACTTTTCATTATGCCAACCACATGCACAATTTCTAAGTTTATCCCACATGTTTCGGTACTTATGTGCCATCTTCAGGGAGAACAATAGGCCAGTTTCTTAAAAACCAGACGCCACGCTAAGCTGTTGTAGGTGGGTTCTGTTTGTGTATCAGCTTCTCCATGAACAAAGAAATGAAGTGAAATGTATAAGTGTACAGATTTTAAAAGGTAAAGCAATCCCATTACAGGCCTGGAGAGACCCAAAGGCTTCCAGGAGGTTGGGGGTTCCCAGATTTCAAGACAAACGACACATGAAGGCGGTAAGATTGTCAGCCCTAAGCACCGGCCGCCTTTTCCCCCATGAAATATTCCTGGTACTCATTTCTGTTAGAGGCTGAGTCGACCCCAGGGCCACAAATTTTAAAAGACTGTGTATTTACTCCATGGTTGAAAGAATGTGAAAGGTACTACTGTACTGTATACGAGTATACTGTATATTTTTGTGGTCACTCTATGATTAAAGCATTCCTTATCATTAAATAACACACACACACATATATATATATCTTGGGTAATATTAATATTCTTTATACACGCAGTCGAAGGAACATCTTTTGCCACAACAACACCAGCGTCCATGATAAACAACATTAGTATTCGACAGTGTATACACATTTAATGATCAGGAATCCTTTAATCATAGAGTGACCACAAAAATATGTACAATCCAGTAGTACCTTTCAAACGTTTTCAACCATGCGTAAATACAAAGCCTTTTAAAATTTGTGCAGTTGTACTTTTCACTTCATTTCCCTGTTTATGGAGAAGACGATACACAAACAAAACCCACAAACAACAACTTTTTTTTGGCACTTAGTTATTAAGAAACTGACTTACTGCTCTCCCTGAAGATGGTACATAAGTACCGAAACATGTTGTGAGAATCTTAGAAACGTTGACATAGGAATGCGCGGAATGGAAGACTTTAAATTACAAGTCCCTGCTGTTAAACTATAAACATAAATGTAACCCATGCACGCTAAGCAAGAAAGTTTGTCGTCATATACTATTTGAAGGCGCGTTTGAATAAATGTAGAGCACCTCACACAAATGTAGATTTATTGCCAAAAGGTCGAAATAAAAAGCATAAATTTCGCTGCTTCTCCACGTCGTGTGTTTATGTATGAACACAAACCATAACTTTCACACATAACGTGTATGCCAGGAGGCCTGGCCTGGATTCTTACTTAAATTTCTGAACTCTCAAGACTGACTGATACTATGCAGAATTCCCTGCGAAGAAACTTACGTACGTTCAGTGACCAGTAACTTCACCGACCTTGTAGATATTAAGTGCATGCTACTGTATTCACAACGAACAACCGTCGGTTCCTACCTTGAACTGACGAAGTGTTGTCCTTGTTTTTCGTGGCACGTTATTCATCTAAACACTTTTGAAATATTACCCTCTCAAATAATGCCTGATTGTCATATTAGATACTTCCGTGGCAATGTTAAGCATTGCATTCACAATGATGATGATGATGGTGATGACAATGATGGTCACGATGGCGATGAAGATGATAATAATAATATACTGTAATAAAATTTCAATGAAAAATATTGCATTATACGAAGTATTTGGCCCAAAATTGTCCGGACCACCCGGGGAGCCGGCGTAACAAGAGATCAAAAATCATCCTCCTCTCTGGCACCCTCATTTCACGAATGCTCTATACTCATATTTCGTTCATCTACCGTCGATTCTGGGGACCGCGGTAGCACAGTGGTTAAGGTGCTGTGCTACAAATCGGAAGGTCGCTGGCTCGATCCCAGCTGGTGTCAGTGGATTTTTCACTGACATAAAATCCCGATCGCACTATGGCCCTGGGGTCGACTCAGCCTCTAACAGAAATGAGTACCAGGAGTATTTCCTGGGGGTAAAGGCGGCAGGTGCGTAAGGCTGACAACCAACCACCATCCTGTGCCGTTGTCACGAAATATGGGAACCTTAACTTCCTGGAACCCTCTGGGCCTGTCCAGGCCTGTAATGGTACTGCTTTACCTTTTTTTTTACCGTCGATTCTACATAAACTTAGCACGTGACAGCGTCATCAAATAAAGCATTTAATTTCTCCTCATCGGCACTCTCATCGTCGTCATCACCTTTCTTTTATTGCCTTTTAGGTGCTTGCGGGTAAATGCGAAAAGCGACTGCTAGCTTCGTCATGTTGCGTCTGTCTCTCTGTCCACTTGGAACAGATCGGCTCCCACTGGAAGGATTTTCACGAAATTTGGTATTTGAGTATTTTTCGAAAATGCGTCCAGAAAGTTCAAGTTTGATTGAAATCTGACATGAATAAAGAGTATTTCACATGAAGGCCTCCGTAAATTTGTGATAATACGTATATTGCAGAATTCTTCTTATAATGAGAAATGTTTCAGACAAACCTTGTAGAAAAAATATAAGAACATACTTTTTTTCCAAAAATCGTGCCGTTTATGAGATAATGTGGAATAATGTGGTACAGACAGACAGGCCACGTATGATACATGCAATGTGGAGCATTCACTTTGCATGCCTGATAAATAAGGCTAAAAACACACACGCTCTAAGTATGTAATACATTTAATGTGTGTTGGACAGTGCATCATTGTGATAACTGAAGAATAAGAACCAAATAGATGCCACTTATTATTTTATTGTACTTCTTATAGGCTCAACATATTTCGGGCACTACTACGCCCATCATCAGGAGCTCGCGACTGTGTTGTTGATTATCACACTGGTCGTTTTGTTTGCTGCAAGTTGGAGGTTAGGTGTGGTTAGGCTGGAGTAGTTTCCGGGCTGCACCCTGCAGCCCGGAAACTACTCCAGCCTAACCACACCTAACCTCCAACTTGTAGCAAACCAAGAACCAAACGACCAATGTGGTAATCAACAACACAGTCGCGAGCTCCTGATGATGGGCATAGTAGTGCCCGAAACATGTTGAGCCTATAAGACGTACAATAAAATGATAAATAGCATCTAGTTGACCCTTATTCTTCATTTATGTAATATATATTGCTTTCCCACGGCAACAGTACTTACGCGAAAGCACCTTAATATTACGTTCAACTTACATTGCTTGTGTTGTCTTTCTTCTGTTTCATCATTGGCTAAAATTCAGTCGGTGCAAAGAACGTCATGGTGATACTTCTTAATGCTGACGTATAGATATTATTGCATGACTCATGACCTTTTCAGAACACGTAGCCCCTCTACCTACTCTGAAACGTAAGACCAGCTTTGTAGGCTGTATAAATCACATCGGGCAGACTCGACAATTTGTTACAAGCTCCGACCAGCTCCTATAAATTGGAGTTAGCATCATCTCCGACACGAGCAATACTGCTCCATTTCTGGCGTATTAAGGTTGCGTGGAGCATTGCAACAGGGACAGCTGCTCACATCTGTACTTGTTTGTCCTACGGTGCCATATATCTGGAACAAATCACAAACAAAGCAGTAAAGCTCTCCAAACTACATGTGTATATTTTCAACAGACCACATCCCGATATGTTTTTCTAGCATAATATCATCATCTAACTTTCCTCCTCCAGTGGGCCGGGATAGCTCAGTCACTATAGCAACTCGTTACGGGTGGAACCGTCCGGGGATCCAATCCCGGTGGGTTAGATTTTTTCGCACCCCTCCAGAGCGGCCCTGGGGCCCGCACAGCCTCCTGTAAAAGGAGCACCAGATTTATTTCCTGGGATAAAATGGTCAGAGCGTAGCGTTGATCACACACCCCATCTAGCGCCGAGGTTAAAGAAAGGGTAGAACCATGCCTCTACTCTCCTTCTGGCACTTCATGGCAGGTTATAGGGTGAAATTATTCTTTTCAACTAGACTCATCCAAAGCGAGTTCTTCAGACAGCGATATAGTTCTGCTGTTTTCATGTCCCTTTATCTCATCATTTCCTCGATGTCATACAGTAGATGCTGATGTTTTTCTCTCGTCTTCCCGTCAAGAATAATTCTGTGAACAAAACTGTCTGTTATAAAAGCAATATATGTGTTCACAATTCGCTATATGTTGAAAATTAAGAGGTCATACCAGGCGAAAATTATGCAATGTAAAAAACACGAAAACAAATGTCCATATATCATCCTTTTGCATATTGCATAATTTTCGCCTGATGATGACCTCTTAGATTAAATCCAGTACCGATTCTTATAAAGAGATATTTCATTTTCATACCAAGAGGCAGTTACGTTAAATGAATTGCACATTTATGTACATCGGCACTTACCTACGTGTGCTTTCCAGTTACTTAGCAGTCATTGTATTTGTAACATTACAAAGCACAACAATTACGTTTTCCCTCTGGTTAATTATCACGCCTTGAAGTACAATTGTATTCTTAACTTTAATACTTGATAAAGTTAGATGATAAACTTCTCGTTCCTCCGCTTTACTGTCGATGAATGCTCCCGCTATTCACAGAGATGGCCTGGACAATAAGAAAGTCCCTTTCCTTTTCCTGGAAGCAAGTAGCTAATTCTCCGCCATCCGTCTGAGTCACCACACCAACCGGGACCCACCGACCACTCGTTACCGGAGGTCAGGCTTGTTATATGAGATGCAGGTATTTCCTGGGGCTGTACTTCTGAATACACACTGTGACAGAAAATGACCAACGCGCAGTTCAGGACGTATTTCTGTGAGTAAAGACCATAAGATAGACTGCTCCAGCACCTGTGTTTATTTTGTATTGGTCGGGCAGTGGCCGGATGAGCCTCACTGAAGATCGGAATTCGCTTAAGACAAGTCTGAAACAAGCAGGTGTCTCTGTTACACAATCTATCAGGCGAAATTAAACGACAAGTATATAAAATTTGTACACATAGGCCTAACTTGTCAAAGGCAATTTCAGATGCCATCTTCAAAATACTGAGCTTGAGCGTCGCGTGGAGGATCTCCTTTTTTGTTTTTTAAACGTTGTTAGAGAAACGAAATAAAAATACACTATTTTTGGAATTCATTAATAAGCTGCTCTATAAGCAAACAAATGCACACAGGAGTCGAATAATGAGGTGGCATTGCTGAAATAACAACTGTAGTGAAGTATATATATATTGCAGTGTTATTGATTACGTAACATATCTATCTACAGGGCAGTGAGAAGCAAAATTTAAAACTGTCAATAAAACACTGGCAGATGGACAAGAAGTTATACCAGTTCCCTCTGCTTTCAATCCTCACAACTCTACTCGCTTCGTCATAACATAATTCTGGGGTTTTCCAAGCCGATGTTTTCAAGTTGATTTCACAAAAATAATTTAATATACTTTTCTTCTTCCACTCCGAAGTACATACCTACTTCTAGTTCGCTATCATTACAGCAACATTTGCCTGCGTAAAAGACTAAGCTACTTAAAAAATAATAACCTAAATTTCTCACTAAATTATTCTAGGCTTTAAATATTTTCCTAGACAATCTTTCCAAAATGCAGCCTCTTACTATCCCCCCCCCCCATCAAATAGAACGTGCATTTTCATCTATTGGAAATCGATATATGGTGACATATTGTAACTGCTGAGTAGCAGAACAAGTGTAATGGTCCTTTTTAAGATCAGAAAATTTCGCGGCCAGGTCGCGGATATTTGCAGTGCTAGTACATTCAAAAATGACTAGAAGTACTATAAAGTTTCTAAAATGTCCTTTTTTAATAATCAGCGCCACATCTCCAGAAACTAAAAAATAGTATCACATTGATTGCTGAGACGGGTTTTTATTCCGTATACAGAAAGTATGTTCACTATTTTATACTGTTTCATTTAAAGAGACGATCGATGCTGTTTTGCGGCTATTGGATATTGCAAATTTGGCTGATGCAATGAAAGCTTTAATCTCAGGTCTATTTACAAACCCGACTTCGGCCTGGTGTGAATAAGGTTTCGCGGTCCCCTTGCTCAGAATCCACGGCCCCTCCACCCCGGTACCGAGACGCAGAGTTTGGTAATTACTGGACTAATAACGCTTTAGGTTCTGGCTTTCAAGCTTTCACGCCTTCTTCTAAACTTCCACGCCTTCTTCTTCTATGCTGAAAAACCTTAAGGCTTAACATTGCTTGAAACAAGTAAATAGTTGTGATTAATAGCTCAGAAAATGGCGTTGTAGTAAGTAAATCCGGATCAGAGGATTCCTGCTTCCAAGCAAGGTACTCTGGGGTACTTACGATGGAACTGTAAATCTATGAAGCTTAATCCTTCGGCCATTAAAGTTAGAGTGCATTCAAAACGGGCTTCGAATTCCTCTTCAGCGCAGAATTTGCTACAGTTTTATAAATTCGCGCTTATCTCAAGCCTCCTTATTGTCTGGAATTAATCATCGAACAGGTTGCTCCTGCTCAGTATGCTAATCTAATTGTGTAGCAGCAAAACATAAAAATCGGTCGAGTGTTCATGTGCGCCGGTACATTTAGCCGCCACATTCATCGGTCTAATGCTCATGCACAGTTAGACGTGACTAGACATACATGAAGACACGACAAGTGTTCTGCTTTGAATAACTCTGTGTTGCCTCAACCTGCAAAGCAAGTTTTAAGGACTAAACCTGTAGGCTAGACTTGGACAGATTTTTATGGTTTGGTTTAACAATACAAGAGTTTTTTACGTGACGTTTGAATTGGGTTTAAAAGTTACACAATGCAAGAAATTTATTTCCGACCAATGCATTCTGTATTTTTCAATAACACTGACTAACTTTACTCTTTACTTCGCAAATCTCTCATCCTTGTACATGAAAAGGAGAAAAACGTCCGTCCATTTCCTGAATATGGGAGGCGTGTCTTAATATTTTCAGCTAATGGGAAGAGAAGTTTAAGAATTGTTTATATTCGTTATTCTTACGAGAATAGTGAATATGCAAAGGTCTCAATCACAAAGTTTCTCTTATAAATTAGACCGTCCACTTAATATTCTTTGTTTACAGATACTTCTTAAATATTTTCTGTCAAAGTAGGGGATCACGCTTCAAAGCTAAACGCACCGCCTAACAACATTAACCTTTTAAAGCCTACCGGTCACGTGATGCACCAACAAGTTTAACATTCAACAACTGTACGCTCGGCCGATACCGTATTTGTGTGTTTTGTATTTATCTGAGAACAAACAGCGACTTGTGCAACTTAATCATAAACTGACTGGTTTTTACAACCGAATTAAAAAGTATTCATTGCGCGGTACGAACTGGGCCATTAAATTAAGCAGTCTGAGCTTCGACTTTAAAAGTTTAATTTATACAATATTTTTACGTACTGTTTAGAATTTCGCCATAACACAAGCAGTATATATATGTTTATTAAACGTCCCATGTAATGAATCTAGCGTGGTGAAAATCCTCATATTTTTGACACATTCACCGTTCATCGTATGGTCACCACGAATTTAAGTTCGTGTTGAATGTTAGTTTTAACATCTTTCTCAGCACTTCATAACGTAAATATTTTTGGAGAAAACATTCCAACGACACGTAAAACGTGTGGCTTATTCCCTGATGAATTAATAAACTCGTACCTTGAAACAGAACACTTCGTGAAGTTTGATAGCTTTATCCGCCATATAGAGTATTTTGTTTCTTAGAGTTCTCGAAAACGGACGAAATTGTAACGAACTTGCAGAGAATAATAACAATAATTTTCAGAATTATCCTTTTGCAGCAAGGATATATAAGTTATTGTTGGCTTAGACGTAGCCCAAGTGTGTTCGGGTTTACAATCTCACTTCGTTCGCAACAACGTTCCGTTATAACTGGGGGAATCATATTCCGTGCCTAAGATCTAAACAGTCTTATTGCCTTGTTGCTTTAGGAGCCAAGCTGCAATACAAATGACAATGAAGACTGAAATTAGAGGCACGAGTTGTGGATTTACACTTTAAACAGTAATATATTTATGGAAATAAGACAAGGTACTTATGAGGAGAAGGATATTGCGTGAGGAGAAACACAACGAAGGCAGAGAGTTATAAAGGGATTAACGAAATATTTCAGAAAAGCGTATGATTGTCTTAAAGTGGTGTCACTGTTAGAAGAACATATATCACTGGTACAGTAGTTTGAACATAAGTAACAGTTAATTATTTTGTGTGGAAATGCCACTAACGGTCTTGTTTTCAATGATGTGTAGTGTGTCACGGCTGCACAATTTCTAGTGTGCTGATGATCTGAAATATAAGTGTAGTCTAGGTGACTTGAAATCTTTTAACCATATAAGACTACGAAAGTGGGAAAAATCTGAACTCATAAGGAGAAAGGGATGTTATTTGCGCGGTCTTGAGACCCTGATTGTCGTACTTAATGCTGACAACAAACATTCAAACTTAATCTTGCGCGTAGAGGCGGTGGCCTCCAGATGCGGAGGGAAATTGTGCGTATGAAAAATACGAAGTCGCAGAAGGGAATAGGGCTTGGAATCCTGATTTGGGGTTGAGGGTGTAATCCTAATAACTTAAGGAATATAATGCTATGATAGGCAATGTCGCAAGAAACATTTATAGGCAATGTCAAAAGGAACCTGACTTCAAATGGTGAAATTGGAAATTAGGTAGTGAAAATTTAGGTTACATTAAATTTGGAATTTCTTGATCGTTGAGGGAAATAGTTGAATCCTGTAGCATGGACTTGAAATAAATTTTATTGTGACATTATTTTTATTTAATGGTCACTAACCGTCCAATATCCTGAAAGAAAATACTTTAAAGGCAGAGACGTTAGAATCCCATGGAAAGGAGGAATTGAGTGAAACTTGTGTAGAGAGATCGCAGTGACGATCATAGCATCTAACGTGGTGTACATGGAGTGGAAGAAGGAACAGAGAACGTGGTACTCCTCTAACCCGATCCAAAAATAAGAAAAAACATAATATTTATCCAAGCAACATATACATAAGCTAGAGACCTGCTCCATCAAGTCTGTCAAAATACGAGGTCAGCATGACCTCTCTGTCTCACCGCAAAATAAAGGCGCAGTCGGAGGGTACTTATAAGGCGCTTTGTTCTTCCGTCCACTGTTAGCGGGAGACAAAATCTGTGTAGGGCTAAATTTGCAGTTTGCCCGCTAAGCCGTACTAATACAGGTAGGCAATGTTTTACTTGCTACAGGAAAGCTTATATTCTGGATTTCTTTGTTTGCTTCTTTACCTCGCTTTCTCTTGTTAGCTCCTTCTTTATTTCTTTATCTTTCCCCTTTCTTTATTCCTTTCGTAAGAAGTGCGATAGAATTGAAGCAGTATGCACAATAGTATTGGCTGTAGAAACGAAAAGGAAAACCCAAAATTTAAAAAAATAAGCATATAAATAAAAACAAAGATTTACATCTACAAAAAGTAATGTAATTGAATAGTAGACATTCTGTAGTGTTGTAAATAAGAATAATGTAAAATACATTTACGCAGTTTTCCCTCTGCCAGGTTCGAACATTCGCACTTCTAATTCATTTGCAGTTGGAGTGTTGGTCTAACAATAACACAAAGCCTCTTCTAGCCCAGAGCAATACCATATTTAAGTAGGAAAAATATACGTGAACCTGCCACAGAAAACGAGGGTTTTCTGACCGAGTCAAGATCATTTCAACTGATATGGAGAAATGTCATTACCAGTGTTTGTTAATTCAGTCTTAAATTTGGCAGTAGCAGAACCTCGAAATCGTGGAATATGATTTTGCTTCCACAAAAATCTGAAAATGAAATGCGTTTTTATGTAAGTGTACAAGCTTAATGTAAGCAGCGTGCTGTGTGACAGCAGCTGCACCTTTGTTAAAATAACATGCTGACAGACCACAGTTCATACTGCGCTGTATTAATGAAATTCGCATTTAAAATTTGAAATGACAGTTTCAGAGACACAAACTACGATTCATTTTTGTTATTCCACTAGATGTGCCTGGTCTGACATTCTCTGGATCAGCATCTCCAGAATGGAAATGGAAATCAGCACCATTCAAAAAAAGCTAACATGGCCACTTTAGGAGTGGGAACGCAACGGAAAATGGAAGGAATGTGAGGAAGTACAGAAAAGAAAAACAGTTCTATGAAGGTAAAATACAGGCAGTGAAAAATGTAAAATTAGAATCCACAATAACAAAGACAGTTAATCTTCCAAGATAAAGACATAGTACATAATTCTAAACAAGGTAAAAGTATCGTTTTGTGGGCTTAAGCTTGTTTTTACAAACTTCATAAGTAATTTCAATAAGATACAGACTGAAGCGCCTCTCCCCGAACTGCTACATTTGTGCCTAGCATGTTTAAACACGTGGTTATGCGCACTGTCATTAATTGGTATGTTCAAGCTGCACTTTCTTGAAACATCGCGCACATATCACAGAGTAAAAACATTTCCGAAACTGACACCTCTAGGAGCCAACAAATCTTTTTCTTTCTTTCTTTTTCTTTCTTTCTTAGTCTTGACCTCTGTCTACCGACTCATTGTAGGTGTAGAGATTATGTTGCCCTCGATCACACTCCATGACACACACACACACACACACACAGCGGTAGGACTCCTTTGGAAGAGTGATCAACCTGACGCAGAAACCTCTACCTGATGACACATAACACTCACAACAAACTTCCATGCCCACGGTGG